>Ga0105237_10000408_pt1 | contig 61180 bp, 62 predicted proteins | sample KBSC24metaG_FD_81520 | JGI IMG/M metagenome (GOLD analysis project Ga0105237, IMG submission 81520) | Corn rhizosphere microbial communities from Kellogg Biological Station, Michigan, USA - KBS C2-4 metaG | ecosystem: Host-associated > Plants > Roots > Rhizosphere > Soil | place: Michigan, USA... | reverse complement strand
ATGTATAGTTGTTCCGTTTTCTGATAAAACCTATCGCCCGCGGCCTTTATGCCGTTGGCGTTTTTTACCGTATATCGCTTCGTCGTCAACATCATCCATTCTGTTGGCATAAACGAGCCGGGACTTTTCACCGAATTACTCACCATTTTGGTGCGATTTGGTGAATAAAATGGTCGTTCGATTCAAAAACAAAAGCCTGCAATCATTTGATTTGCTGGCTTTTATCTGTTTTGATATTGAAATCAGCGGTGAGGGAGGGAATTGTACACCTTTTAAACCGATTTGATATTCAATACATTATGTGGATTTTATTTCTTACTCACCGAAATACTCACCACTTTTTTAATACAAATTAATTGCAGATCTTATGTTCAAATATGGGCACAAATTTCGATATATGCAAGTCAACCTACTTCAGAAAGCTGCGATTTGCAGCCAAACACGACTAAGCTCGAACTGCCTGGAAGAAAGTATGCGTCTTTTATCTACAATTTTTTGACTGGTTCGAATTCTGTCCGGTTAGGAACAAGAAACTATGGTTTGATTCGTACAACCATCTTCTCCCAGACTGGACGATTCGAACCAGTTAATCCAAGACTTAAAATTTCTAAGCGAGCTAAAGGTAGCTTAAAGAAGGAGCTCGCCTCTCCTAAGAGAACATTTTATGACATAGATCATATTATTAAATGAGCTATAACATGACGCCATTGGTAAGAGTCGGGTAACTTGCATCAAATTCAGCTTCAATATATGGCCGTAAATTCAGTTTGCCATAGCCTGAAGCCAGGGAGCAATATCGATGTTTTCAAAATCCAGTGAGTACGCGATAAGGGCGGCGATTTATATAGCTGCCAGGGCCAACAAAGACACTAAGGTCGGCATAGCTGAAATATGTGATCATATCGTTGCCCCTCAACCTTTCACTGCGAAAATCCTCCAAATTCTTTCCCGTAACAATATCATTTGTTCACAAAAAGGCGTGAACGGAGGATTTTTCCTCGATCACAATCAATATAACACAAGGCTTATTGACGTAGTTATAGCAGTTGACGGCGATAACCTGTTTACAGGGTGCGGACTGGGTCTTAAAGAGTGTTCAGAAACTGAACCCTGCCCACTGCACAGCAAATTTAAATCTTTGCGGTTGGGAATAAAAAAGATGATGGAGGAGGCGACCATTGGGAGCATGTCAAAAAAATTAAAGAACGGCGGGGGCTTTTTGAGAAAGAGTTAAATTTTATTCACATAAAAGATTTAAAGGTCTTTTTGTATTCAATTAAATCAAATGTTAAAAGAAAAGAATAGCTGGATCACGATAAGTTTAATTAACCTGTCGATCGTGGCACTTTTGGGGGTGCTACTGCGAAGTAAGATATTATTCTCGCTGCCGTGGATCGATTTCAAATTTATGCTTCATTCCCACTCTCATTTCGCTTTTGCCGGGTGGATCACACTTTGCCTGTTCACCTTGCTGACATTTGAAATGTTACCTCGAAAGAATAGCTGCAAGCCAAGGTACAAATACCTCTTAACCGCACTATTGGTCACCTCCGTCGGAATGCTGCTGAGTTTTCCTTTCCAGGGATACGGACTTTTTTCGATCATGTTTTCAACGCTGTTCATATTTGTCACTTATGCTTTTAGCTGTTTTTTTATAAAGGACCTGGTAAAAAGCAAAGCAGAAAAACCAGTAAAGCTTTTATGTATAGTTGGTCTTATAGCGCTTTGTGTCTCTTCTGTAGGACCATTTACTCTCGCCTATATGATGGCGTCGCATTCTGTGAATGTACTTTTATACAGGGATGCTATTTACACTTACTTGCACCTGCAGTATAATGGGTTCTTCTCTTTAAGCGTTTTTGCTTTACTCATCAACCAATTCGGCAACAAGTTTGACGACTATACCAAATTGCGGATCAAACGATTTGCAGTAGTTCTGTCGCTTTCGGTCTTACCGACATTGTTCCTTTCTTATTTGTGGCATTTTCCCAATATGGCCATACGCGGCATAGCATTTTTTGGCTGTGTGCTATTGGTGGTAACATTGTTCTATTTTGGCGCAGCGATCACCAGTGCAAAGCTGGTCTTCAGCAAGATGAACCCTTTGGCAAAAACAGTTGGTGGGTTATCGCTCTTTGCCTTTGCGCTTAAATCGGTGTTGCAAATCGGAACGGTCTTTCCGGCAATTGGCAATGAAATTTTTTCAAACCGCGCAGTGATCGTCGGCTATTTGCACCTGGTGATGCTTGGGTTTATCACCCTTTATTTGCTCGCGCATTTAATACACACGAAATATTTTGAGATCGATACAGGAACTGCAAAAACCGGCATTATCGTTTTTACTGTTGCAGTAATTACCAATGAAGCTGTTCTGATGACGCAAGGTTTGTCGGGAATGATGATGAAAAACAGTTCAATTTATCCATGGCTACTCTGGGCAGCGGCCATTGGATTGTTTACCGGCGCTCTTTTAATAAGTATATCAACCGCCAACAACCGTAGAACGAAGATGACCGGCAAACCGGAGTTTTCAACAGTCAATGCAATTAATTTTTAATAACCATAAATACTAATAACATGAATGATACACAGGAATTTGAAACCCAGATTTTAGATGTTACGAAGATAGAACCCCGTTTAAAACATCCCACCATCTTTGAACATTTTGATCGCCTGGCCGCAGGTGAGGCGTTTGTAATACATAATGACCATGATCCCAAGCCCTTATATTACCAGATGCTTGGCGAACGCGGCAATTGCTTTTCGTGGAAGTACTTGCTTGAAGGTCCTGAAGTATGGGAAGTAGAAATATGCAAGAACGATCCCGGGCAGCATGTCGAGACCCTCGGAGAAATTGTGAAAAAAGACGTTCGCAAGGCCGAAACCTTCAAGAGGTTGGGGCTGGATTTTTGCTGCGGTGGTAAAAAAAGCCTGGAAGATGCCTGCAAAGAAAAAGGTTTGGATGTGTTACAAGTTAAGCAAGAGCTGGAAAGGACTGCTAGCACTTTAACGAGCGCTCCCCAACATGATTTTGATGCCTGGAGCCTAAGTTTTCTTGCCGATTACATCGTTAATGTGCACCATGCTTATGTGAAACAAAATCTGCCTGTTTTATTGGAACTAAGCCAAAAGGTTGCCACTCGTCATGGCAAAACTGATTCGGCCCTGGTACAGGTATGGGAGAAAGTAAATGCTATGGCAAACGAACTAGTAGTTCATTTGAATAAAGAAGAACGCATTTTATTCCCTTATATAAAGCAACTAGATAAAATGGGCGGTGATAATTCAGGCATCTTCCGTTCGGTGCAAGAACCAGTAGCCATTATGGAAAATGACCATGACATTGTGGGTAAACTGGCAGAAGATATAAGAGCCCTTACCAATAACTATACGCTGCCAGAACACGCTTGCACCAGTTATGCGCTGCTTTATAAGAAGCTGGAGGATTTTGAGGATGACCTTCATACTCATATTCACCTTGAGAACAACATACTGTTTCCCAAGGCTATTACACTGGAAACTAAATCTTGATCATTCACGCGGGGCCGGGCAGGAGCTCTTCCCCGCTTAATCCTTGATACTATGACCATCAACGCTAAAACAACAATAGGAGCCATAATAAAGGATAAGCTGGAGGCAATTGATGTGCTGATCTCGCTCAGCCCCCATTTTAAAAAGCTAAAGAACCCGGTCCTGCGAAAAATATTGGCGCCGAGAGTAACGGTTGCTGAGGCTGCGGTTATTGGAAACTGCAATGTACAAGCAATACTCGATAATCTTGCTCAAATTGGGTTTAGCATTGAGGAATCGCATGCCGTAGAAAAAGATACACCAGCAAGCAACATAGTAGCTGAAAATGATATTAATCTAGCAGCGTCGATAGACGTACGGCCCGATCTGGCTGGCGGTGCAGATCCATTTAATCGCATTATGAATAAGCTTTCCGGAGTTGCTCCTGGTAAAACCTTGCTGCTGATCAACTCCTTTGAACCAGCGCCGCTGATCCGCATATTGACCGGCAAGGGTTATAGCGTCTCGGTTTCAAAAAACCAGCCGGGAATAGTGTTTACTTATATCACCAAAATACAAGAAAGCCCTACGCCAGAAGGGAGTCTTGATAAACAATTTTCCGATCCGGATTTATTTGACAACGTTTTGAAACATTACAATCTCAAATTTACAGAAATAGATGTCAGACAACTGGAAATGCCCAAACCGATGATCGCAATTTTAGACGAACTCGATCACCTAGATAAAGGTGAGGCCCTATACGTGAGGCATAAGAAGGTGCCACTTTTTTTATTCCCCGAATTGAAGGATCGCGGATTTAGTTACGTCTATAAGCAGGCTGAATCGGAAGTGATCCTTATTATCTATCACAATTAGGAATAATGGACATACCACATCATCAAATACCAGGCAAAAAAGCGATCATTCCATACTATGCAGCTGGAGCGATGAGTCTTGTTATTATTGGTCTGCTGACATTTATCTCCAGGAAGGATTTCGGCGGACATTTTTTCCAGCCACACCTATTAGCGATTACCCACCTCACGGTACTGGGTTGGGGCACGATGGTTATTATGGGTGCCAGTAACCAGTTGATACCGGTAATTACCGATCAAAAACTTTATAGCGAACGAGTATCCATTGCCGTTTTTCTCTCGCTCACAATAGGTACATGCTTGCTCGTCCATTCCTTTTGGAATTTTGAGTTAGGGATACTCATGCTTACCGGGGCCACCCTTGTGTTGACGGCATTCATTCTTCACGCAGTCAATATGTTCCTTACTTCAAAAAAAGCTCAAAAGAATAATATCATTGTCGATTTTGTCCTTACGGCACATATTTGGCTCATCGTTACAGGAACTATCGGTGCAACGCTCCTGCTAAACTTCCGCTTTGGTTTTCTTCCTGCCGATCATTTGCATTATTTAAAAGTACATGCTTCGGTCGGCATGGCCGGGTGGTTTTTGCTTTTGATTATTGGTGTAAGCTCAAGGCTGATACCCATGTTTTTACTAAGCAGGAAGGAAGCGAAAAAATATCTAACGGCGGCTTACTACCTAATTAACGGCGGCCTGGTGCTCCTGTTGATCGAGGGTATGGGGTTGCACAGCACGCGATGGCATGTGGTTTATATCGCTCTCATTATTGGCGGATTATTGTTTTACCTGGTTTATATAAGGCATTGTTTTAAAAGTGCCATCCGCAAAAAAATGGACGCCGGGATGAAGCAAACCTTTATTGCGTTAGGGGTCGTCACCCTTCCGTTTCTTTTCCTGATGATCGCCATATTTAGTTATAGCCAAACGCCTGTTTCAATAATCACTGCATATGGGTACTCCTTTTTTGCCGGGTTTATCACCATACTGATCATGGGGCAAACATTTAAAACCCTGCCATTCATTGTTTGGATGCACCTCACAAAACCTGAAAAACTAGCCCAGCTACAACCCAAAGACCTCTACAATGAGCACCTGGTTGTTTTACAGACGCTAATATACTTGCCGGGCTTTTTGTTGTTCCTGTCAGGAATATTGTTGAAGTTGCAGGTTTTCATTTATGCAGGCAGCCTGCTCATGCTCGGTGTCTCGGTTTTATATTTTGGTCATGTGCTGTACGTAATAAGCAAATTAAGAAAATGACAGACATAGCAATCACTGATCCTCAGTACGAAGACAAAATTCGCCTGATGCAAATGCTTTCCTTGATAAGAGACCCTGAGCTTGAACTCAATATTGTTGACCTTGGCTTGATCTATGACATAAAAATAGATAAAGAAGCCCGGCAATTGATTATCACCATGACCTTGTCGACACCCGCCTGCCCTGCGGGCGATTATATAAGAGGTGGTGTCGAATTAATGGCGAAGGAAGCATTTAATGGTTATCACATCAACATTGACCTCACATTCACACCCGAATGGTCGGCGGATATGATAAGCGAAGCCGGCCGGGAGGAACTGGGCTGGTAATTAATCCACACCATTTTTGAAACTCTTATAACTATATAGAATGATCATTTATAAGCAATTCACATTTGATTCGGCCCACTTTCTATCTCATGTTCCCGCAGGTCACAAATACAGGGAAATTCAAGGGCATACCTATCACCTTACCCTTTTTTAAGAGGTGAATTGATAGATCCTGAAGGCTGGGTTCTTGATTTTGGCGATCTTAAAAAAAAGCTGTCAGATCCGTTATCGATTTGCCGGATCATCACATGCTCAACGATATCCCAGATTTGGAGAACCCTACCACTGAGTTATTGGCAGTTTGGATTTGGGACAAGATAAAACCATCATTGCCGGGGTTAACAAAATAGAACTAAAGGAAACGCCGACATCGGGTGTTATCTATGAGGGTATTTGACTCCCGGCGCGGAGCTTATAGGTCTTTCTTTCTGAATTTCCTGACCGATATCACAAGGGGCAGTAATATCCAAAGTGACATACATGCAATTGAATATACACTGCCGATGGCAGATCCCATAAATTCTTTAAACAGCGCGCCTGAATATCCCATCATCACTGCAACATCCAATTGCAAGAGTACAAGTATCCGGCCAAGATCAACCGGGTTTAAGGAGATAAAACCCAACAGCGGCTTGTCGATCGGATAATCGCTGAAAGAGTAGATGAAGGAAAGCAGCAGGCCATCAAACAGCAGGGTAAAGAATAACGCAGTAATGATAGCAGCCCCTATGCCCTTGGTTTTGTCTTTGAACAGTACAAAGATCAGCAGGGAAAGCGCTGTAAAGATCAACGTTAGCAACACGCCGCTTACGATCAGCGTTAGCGATGCAAGGCTATAGTTTAACAAAACTGATGGCAGGCCAATCCCCACAAGGTAAGCGATGCTCAATGCAAATGCCACACCGGTGTATTCGGCAAGTATCATCGCGTTCCGTCTGATGGGCTGCGCTAGCAGTAATTCAGTAAACTCTACTGAGTTGAAAAAGTAAATAGTGGCAAACAGGATACTGATGATGGGGACAAACAGAAGCGTAATATTCAACAGGCTCAGCAAACCTTTCGATGAATTCCCGCTCATGCTCAGCACACTCACGGCTAATACGGCGAGGATAAAGGTGTAAACCAGGATGGTTTTGTTTCGCAGCAAATCGAGCAGCACATATTTAACGATCGTTTTCATCTTATAGGGCATGAACTTTTAAATAATCTGTTTGCATGATCGTAGCGATCACCTTGTTGAGTTTCTCTTCACCCGTCGACTCCTTCAATTCTTCCACTTCTTTATAAAACATCAACTTTCCATCCTGCAGGTAAACAATGTGGCTGGTGATATCATCCAGGTCGCTCAGCACGTGTGACGTGATCAGGATAAGCTTACCGTTTGCCCGTTCTTTGATGATCTTACTTTTTAGCAATTCGCTTGATATCGGATCTAATCCCGCGGTAGGTTCATCCAGGATGAAAATATCCGGTCTGAAAAGAAATGCCAGGCATGCACTTACTTTTTGACGTGTACCGCCCGAAAGGCTGCGCATTGTTTTATTTTGTATGGCCGGTATTCCAAAACCGTCAATTAGCTCTTCATCGTAGCTGGTGCAATCTTTCCTAATCTCCTTAAGCATGCTGACCACCTGGGCTATGCTCATATTCTCGGGATAGCGTCCTATTTGCGGCATATATCCTATCTGCGAGCGGTAGGCAGGGTTTGATCTGATCTCGGTGTTGTTTATCCTGATCATTCCTTTTTCGGGTATAACAAGTCCTAATATGGATTTGATAAGCGTGGTTTTCCCCGAGCCGTTTGGCCCGATCAGCGAAATAGTGTTTCCTCGATCGAAGCTGACGCTGACATTATCCAGGGCCCTAAATTTTCCAAACGATTTTGTTAAATTTTCTACAGAGATCATAGCTTTATTTTTTTCATCATCGGGTGATCGTCCTTCAATTTATCAGGTATTACGGTTGGCAAAACCTTTTCCACCTGGTCCATAATATCGGTGAGCAGGCTGTGATATAGTATCATAGCCGATGGTATTTTTTCAGTTACCACGGAATACACGCTTACTGGATAGTAAGGTACATCACCTGTATTATTCCTGTCCAGATCATAACCGTCATATTTATCCCAGTAGTTGTTATTAAAAATATTGAGCATCATGGTGCCGTTCGTCGCTACATCAAATGAGTTGCCGATAAAGTTGTTTTCGATAAAATTACTGCCGCTGCAGCTGGCTTGTACACGGCAGGCCCAGCCATTGTCCTGGAAAAGGTTTCGTTTTATCTCCACATTGGTGGTGCTTTCCATATGCAGGCCCACAGTGTTTTTTATGAACCGGTTGTGTTCGATCTTGCTATCTGATATTTCTTTTAATAAAAGGCCATAAGAAGCATCACCCCAATTATGAACGAACTCATTGTCGCGCATGGTAACGCCTTTTGAGTACATTACTGCCACACCAGCGCCGTTATCTCTAAAAATATTGTTAGTGTAGGTGTCGTTATGTGAGAACATGAAATGAAGGCCATACCGTGCATTTCCGAATGAGGTATTTCCATTGATATGCGACTCGGTAACAAATTCAAAATAAATACCATCGCGATGCCCCGACAACGTGTTTCCCTGGATCAGCAACTTGTCCGAATGCCAGGCATGGATTCCGTTTCCGCCATTCAGTTCATCCTTAAAGTCACTGTGTATGGTATTATTAATAACCTTGCAGAGCGATGAGTTTTGCAGGTAAACACCGAAAGTATTGTTGATAAGGCGATTGTTTTTCACTGTAACATATTTCGCATTAATGATCTTTATGCCGGCCATATCGGTCATACTGGCTTTGCCGATGTTTTGGATCTGCAGGCCATCGATGGTTACGGAGTCGCTTTTAACAATAAAAAGCTGAAATTTGCCTTCGGCATCAATTACCGGAAATCCACTGCCTTCCAGGGTCAGTTTCTTTTCGATGTTGAGATCGTGCTCTTTATAAAATCCTTTTTGAATAGACAGGATGTCCCCTTTGTGGGCTCTGGCTATTGCTTTTTGAATACTATGCGCGCCAGGATATACTTTAATAACAGCAGCAATGCTTTGGGCCGGTTGAAAGCACAACGCTAATGCAACTATTAAATAAAGCGATATCGTTTTCATTTTTTAAGGCTTATCCAGGTCAATACCGGACTGTGTGAGTCTGTGTTCAGTTTTTGGGCAAGAGCTGGTGAAGCTGTTGCTGCAAGATTACCGTTCATTGGCGATCTAAATCCGTCACTGTGAATAAAAAGCGCGTGGCGGGCATCTAAAAATCGGCTACCCGGATTATTAAAGTCGGCCACAAATATTAGTGCATCTTTATCCTGGAAATTTTCATCTTTCACCCAGTTCAGCAGACATCCAAAATCGTCGAACTTAATGGCTCTGCCTTTGCTGGTGATGATCTCCGCTGCAAAACGTCTATCCATTATAGTCATTTTGCAATGCGTGCAGGCATCTCTTCCATACGTTATGGGCTCAAATTGCCTTTGACAACTTGCCAGACAAATAGTGCCGAACAAGAAAAATGTTAATATGCTTTTCATTTTGCAAGACTTTTTTTGATTTCATAAATTGTAATTACTACCAGCACCGCGCCAGCAGCAATATAGAACCATCCGGCTATGGCAGGTTGGGAGAGGACTTCGAAGTTCAGCAGTTTTTTATATCCGAATAAAGGGGGCTGGTAAGACATACCAGGCACCTTGATCGGCGCTGCCGGGTCGAGGTTGTGCCCATAATTGTATTCCCATTTATAGAAATCATAGAACGAAAAAATACCGATGAAGGCAAACAAGCCGGTCCAGATATAATAGCCCACTTTCCTTTTTAAAAGCAAAACCGCAAGGCCCAGGGCCATGAAAACCATCATTGTGTCGGGCAGGAAGATAAATTCCGGGAAATCTTTTTTATGTATGGTGCTCATGCCGATATAATGGTTCAGCCCGTTAATCACATCAACGTCGCCTTTTACATCGTTGATCCATATTTTCATGGATAACCCGCTCGGATATTGGGGCGCCCTCAGATCAATTTGCCACATTGGGAAAACCCATAGTGTTGCCAGAAACAATATCACAACGATGATACTTACTTTGCCAACTTTCGTTAACTTTTTCATTTCAGTGGGAATAAAAAAAGGCAGCGCCGGTTTAGCGACGCCGCCATCATATACTATTTATTGCTTGCTGCAGCATCCGCTACCACTACGCCCGATCCGAATCTCAAAGGCACATTGCTTCCTTTTGCAGACACCCTTAGATATCCTGACATTTCCTGGTGCAACGCAGAGCAGAAATCGGTGCAATAGAATGGATAAATGCCTTGCTTGTTAGCATCAAGTTTCATCGTCAATGTTTCACCCGGCATAATTAAAAGATCCGCGGCATTTGAATTTTTAACTGCGAAACCGTGTGGAACATCCCAGTCCTGTTCCAGGTTGGTAACATGAAAATAAACTTCGTCGCCAACAAACACCCCTTCGATATTATCGGGCACTAAATGCGACCTGATCGCAGTCATGTAAACATCAACCCGGTTTCCGTTGCGAACTACGTCGGCTTTCTTTTCGCCCATCGATACGTATTCGTTGTGATTCTTGCTGATATCGTAAAACTTGACCTGCTGATCTTTTATCAATGTTGCAGGGCAGGCCTGGGCGTAGTGTGGCTCGCCGATTGTCGGGAAGTCGAGCAGCAGTTTCATCTTGTCGCCGGAGATATCATACAGCTGGGCCGACTGGCATAACTCGGGTCCTGTGGGCAGATAACGGTCCTTAGTAATCTTATTATAAGCAACCAGGTATTTACCCATCGGTTTTTTTGTGTCTCCTCCAGGGATCATTAAGTGGCCTACGGAATAATAAGTAGGGATACGGTCGACAACCTGCAAATCGCTGATTCTCCATTTCACAACTTCTGAAGAAAGGAACATAGAGGTGTACGCGTTGCCTTTACCGTCAAATTCTGTGTGCAGCGGGCCCAGACCTGGCTTTTTTACCTCACCATGCAGGGCGGCTTCGTATTTGATTACTGGTATTCCGTAAAAATCACCTTCAAACTGCTTGTCCTGGATTGCTTTGGTTATTTTATCAAATGAGAACACAGGGATAAGCGCTGCCAGTTTACCACTGCCAACGATATACTGACCGGTTGGATCCACATCGGCGCCGTGAGGCGATTTTGGACAAGGGATCATATAAACCATGTCAGGGCAATCTTTTGGATCCAATACCAAAACATCCTTCTCGATTACTGAAGTTGCCTTTTGAGTGTTCTCGTCAAAGGTATTATGCGCATAAGACGCGGGCATTTTATGACCTTTACCTGCTTTAGCATATTCTTCAGCCTTTTTCCAGTTCACGGCAACAATAAAGTCTTTGTCTTTTTGCGACGCATTCACTTCCAGCATGGTATAAGCTTGTTCGGTATTGTAGCAGGAGAAGAAGAACCAGTCGTGAGATGGGCCTTTGCCTGCGTGGCTCAGGTCCAGGTTCATACCAGGAAGCACAATCTGGAACGCAATGTTCATGTGACCTGTGGTCTTGTCGACGCTGATAAATGAAGCGGTGCTTCTGAAGTTCTTTTTAAACGAACTGATAGGCACATCGGCGTCGCCCAGCGGCACCGAAAAACGTGTTCCCGCTACTACGTACTCCGTATTTTCTGTAATAAACGGCGATGAGTGGTTACCTGCACTATTGGGTATTTGCAGAATTTCGGCCGTTCTAAATGATTTTAGGTCGATCCTGGCAACCCGGGGCGTGTTGTTGGCATTGGCAAATATCCAGCGCCCATCCTGTTGGCCATTGGTTTGCGACAGCTCCAGGTGGTGCTGATCATCCCATGGGATTGCACCATTGGTGGTGTTCAGCATTGCCTTGGTCTCCTCGCTATAGCCATATCCGTTTTCCGGGTTTACAGAGAATACAGGTATAACCTTTAACAGCCTGCCCGATGGCAAGCCGTATACAGATACCTGGCCGCTAAAACCACCTGATACGAAATTGTAAAACTCGTCGTATTTGCCGGGGGCGACGTACACCTTAGCAGCAGCATCACCCGCAACAGCCGAATCCGCACTTTTCATTTTACAGCTTTGCATAGATGCTATCGCAGCAACTGAGCAAAGCATTAACATAGTTTTTTTCATGACATTAATTATTGAGATTAAGAGATTAGTTTTTCCCGTCGTTGCTCCGCATCAATTCCAGCACATGGCGTGCGTCATCATCAGACAAGTGTTGGTTAGGCATACGAACCATACATTTTTCTACCATGGTTTGCGCAGCGGTGTCTTTGTTGAGCATTTCGTCTGTATTGGTCACAAAATTCATGATCCACTCAGGCTTCCTCCTATCTGTAACACCCTTCCAGCCCGGTCCCACTAACTTCTCGCCGGTAAGTTTGTGACAGGCGCTACATTTCACATCATAGATAGCTTTGCCATGTGTTACCATAGTCTGATCCAGCGGGTGGCTGAGTTTCACATCTGTAAACTTTCCGGTTCCTTTGGAGTCACTGCTTGCTGCCGGAGCGCTGCTCTTGGTTGCTGCACTCGTGTCGGCCGTTTCCGACGCTGTGTTTCCTCCGCAACCATAAATGAAGAGGCCAGCTATAACTGTTATAGCCAGTACTAAAAGGGAGTGATTTTTTCTCATCGTTTTTATGTGTTTGACTTTATAGTTTCATTTTATCTTTCCGGATTACCCGCAGCTCATTGCCTTTGGTACCCTGGCCGATTGTCTAAACTCTAGAGGCTTATTTAAGACAAAGTTGTCCTTAATGGATAAAATATCGATTGATTTAGCTCATGTATTAATATGATTTAAATCATATTTTGGGCCTTTTTATTGAGATATTTTTGCTTTTAATATTACTTATACAATAATTAAGGAAAGACTTTTAATTAAAGTGAAAACCCGGTAATGAGAAGATTCTTAATCGCATTGGCATTATTTACGACAGTTTTATGTGCGGGTGATAGCTGTAAACACGCCGTACCCAACAACTATAACACAATTGCAGAGGCCGATGGTGATAAAGATGACGTAGGCACAAAAAAACTTGTGCTGAATAGCGGTGCGAAATGGAAGGTTGACCTGATCACTGATGCAAATGTTCATAGCCTGCAAGGCATTCTTCAGAAATTCAATATAGATACTGAGCTTTCCATAGCGGATTACGCAAGGGTTGATGACGAGTTGCAACACGGTATAGTTAAAATGATAAGTGAATGCAAAATGAAAGGGGCTGATCACGAAGCATTGCACAGTTGGCTCAAACCTTTAATTGATGAGGTTCAACAATTGAAAAAGGCTTCTACCGCAGCTGATGCAAACCGGGCACTGAAAACTATTGACGCACAATTGAATCTTTATTCTAAATATTTTGAAATTTAAACAGATGATATTCTGAAAGACAAGTACAAATGTTAAAACGAGGGCTTGCCATATTATTGCTATTCGCGCTGATAAGTACCAGTTTTTCACGATTGTTTGTTTATGCTGGTTTCAAACTAAACGAAAACTATATTGCCACCACTCTTTGCGAAAACCGGGCTAAACCATGGATGCATTGTAACGGCAAATGCTACCTGATGAAAAAGATCAGACAAGCGCGGGAAAACGAGCACAAACAGGCGGTGAAAGATTATTTATCGCGCCTAAACGTTTCCTTAGTTACAGAACCAGCCACATTTGATCATGTTTTTAAAACCGTTACGTTAGTAAAGGCAATTCTTCCGCTAAAGCCTGATACCCGGTATCCGGAATGTTTCCATTCTGGAATATTCCGGCCCCCCAGAGTTTCTTGACCTAATTCTCTTTAACTCATTTTCCTTTATAGTGCATTACGTTGAGTGATGTCACTAATCCATTGATTTTTAAAAAATAAATATGTCTATAAAATATACTACCGCAATAGTGGCCATGCTTTTCCTGTTTGCACAAGCCGCTTACGGCCAATGCGCCTGCTGCGCCGGCGCTGCATCTTCCAGTGGCGCCTTTAATAATGGAATTTTCACTCTCCCTCAAAAACAATTTGTATTGGAAGCATATGCTGATTTTCGCACCATTAGGGGAGGTGACAGTACAGTACCGTTAGGTGACAACGAAGCGCCCTTAAAAAACATGCTGATTACTTCATTAGGCGTACGATACGGATTAAGCGATAAGATCACCCTTTCTGCGCTGTTGCCATATGCATTCCTGTATACGAACTATGGTAATGATAAGGGTTTAGGCGATGCTATGGTACTAGGGACTTTCGAGGTGTTTTCTGGCAGCCATACCCGCCTGGCGCTGCAGGGTGGTATCGAATTGCCCACAGGTGTGCAAAAAAGCTCCAACTTTGATAACACAACGGTAGTTTTGGGTTCGGGTTCTTATGATCCTGCGGGCGGTATTCTTGCCGCTTATCACCGGGGAAAGTTTGCACTTCAGGCCAATCTTTTTTATAAGTACACTACTAAAGGTATTCATGGGAACTATTACAGCAGTGTTTTCACTCAAAATGCCGTGCTGTCTTATCGTCTCACCGGTGCTCAGACAGCATTTTGTTCTTCTGACGTTAAGCGCACCGCCAAAAACGACTTCGGTCTGACTATTTTCGGCGGTTACTACGGCGAAGGGCTTGACAAGTTGGTGGAGGACGGTATTCCAGACGACAACTCAGGTTATTATCTGGGCTTCTTTAATGTTGGCGGCAACGTGTTTTATAAAAATTGGGGTGTTCCGATTACCTTTTCAACACCAATATTTCAACACTTAAACGGTGAGCAGAATGAAGCAGGACTCCGTTTGAAGATAGGTATCGTGAGATCTTTTTAGATTGTGCGACGGATAACGTTAGTTAGGATAAAAGGGAGAAGTTGCTATAACGCTATTAACTCCTTGTGAGCATCGTAAACCTGATGTTGCAGGCCATCAAGGTAAGCGTTGAGCGACTTGATACTTTCAGTCGTCTCCTCTATTCGGCCCGAATAACTGTTCCATAAATTAGGATCACATTCACGGTTAGAAGTAGTTTCCGCGCGTTCGCCGTTAACGGTAATTCGCAAATAAGTAGGCACGGGGCCTGATACATAGTTTTTGGGCTTTTTCAGATAAAAAAGCAAACTGAAATTGGTTTTCATCTTTTTGACAATAAAAGGTGAAACAAAATTAAGCTTGCAATCAATCCCAAACAAGATGTTCAATTATTGAATAGGTTGATTATCAATAAAATAAGTTGATTTAGTGAGTAAGTATTTTCCAAAATTCAACTCACCGAATTACTCACCATTTTGCTGCGATTTGGTGAATAAAATGACCTTTTGACCAAAAAAAAGCCTGCAATCATTTGATTTTCAGGCTTTTATCTGTTTTTGATATTGAAATCAGCGGTGAGGGAGGGATTCGAACCCTCGGTACAGTTTCCCGTACGTCAGTTTAGCAAACTGATCCTTTCGGCCTCTCAGGCACCTCACCCTTTTTAATAACAAATCCCCGTTTTTGGGACTGCAAATATAGTAATTCGTCTAAGTCGTCAAAAAAAAATATTAAGGTTAAGTGGTTGATTGAGTTAAGTGGTTGATTAAGTTTAACTTATTCTAATCAATGCACTCACTTCGACTCAATAATCCACCCTAACGTGATAAATACTGCCAAGCATCCGCTTGAAGATGGTTTTGATGGTTTCTATATCTTTTAGGGTTATATTACTGTCTTTCAACTGATCCTGGTTCAGTTTGTATTTTACGATACGGTCAACTAAGTCGCTGATAGATTTTTCATCCGGCTCACGTAAGGACCTGGAAGCGGCTTCTACTGAATCAGCTAACATTAAAACACCCGTTTCCTTTGAATATGGAATAGGTCCGGGGTAACGGAAAATGTTCTCATTAACAAACTTCTCAGGGAAGTTTTTCAAAAATGACTGGTAAAAATAATCTACCCGCGTATTGCCGTGGTGCGTGCGAATGAAGTCAATAACAATCTCTGGCAGATTGGCCTTCCTTGCCATCTCAATACCCTTACTTACATGTCGGATGATAATCTGAGCACTCTCCTCATACGATAATTTATCATGCGGATTAAAACCAGGACTCTGATTCTCAATAAAATATAGTGGATTTTCTATTTTACCAATATCATGATACAAGGCCCCTGCCCTTACCAGCAATGCATTACCCCCAATGGAAAATATAGCATTCTCAGCCAGGTTAGCTACCTGTAACGAGTGCTGAAATGTACCTGGAGCAGTAAATGCTAATTCACGAAGCAAAGGTGCATTGGTATTGGTTAGTTCTATCAGTGTAATATCTGAAGTAATAGCAAATACTTTTTCAAAGGCATAGATAAGCGGATAAGCCAACAGCGTGAGTAAAACGCTTACTACAAAAGGCACAAAATCCATCCAGTCGATACTGGTAATACTTCCTTCTCTAATAAATGATATACCCAAAAATGCCAGGAAATACCCAAACGTGATGATCACTGCCGAAATCAGGAATTGCTCACGACGTATCAGGTTTTTGATGCTGTAAATTGACACCATACCAGCCGTAATCTCAAAATAGGCAAATTCAAAGCTATTCGGCACAAAGAAACCCGCTATCAGTATCACCAAAATGTGTATGTTCAGTGCCAAACGGGTATCAAACAATATTCTTATAATGATGGGTACAATACAGTAAGGGATGTAATACAGGTTAGGTAACTGCAAACGGATAGCCAATGACAATGATGCCAGCATTGCCGTTACAACCAATAATATCAAGCATACCAGTCGGTTGTCCTCATAAATATCACGACGGAATAAGTACAAAAACACCACCAGCAAACAGATGACAATCGAAACTAATAAAAACTGCCCTAATAGCACCAGGCGGCGGTCACCATTAACACGTGCGTTATCCTCAAATGCTTTCTTAAAAGATTCCAGTTTTTGGTATATAGCATCATTAATAACGGACCCCTTACCTATTATCACCTCCCCTTTTTGCACCATACCACGTGTTTGCGACAAACCTTCCAATGCCTCTTTCTCTAATCGTGCGGTAAGTTTGTCATCATATTTCAGGTTGTTTTGAAGACGGCCCTGTATCATATCGAGTAAAAATGTTTTATCGATATCTTTGCGTCTGCTCAATTGCTGATCGCAATAAGTCAGGGCTTTTTCTTTTGTGTACAACTCGGCGGTATTCTTATCAGTGGCAACATTCTTGTTCAGTATTTGAATGGGATAGTTTTGTTGACTTTGCTGATACTTAGGATTCAGGTTCAAAATACCTTTATCGTATATTTCCTTTAGCAAGTCCCCGCCAAGGTTCAAATAGGTTTGCTTCTTCTTATCATTAATGCCCGAATCATGCCATTTTATTTCGAGATCGTTTTTAAAGCCCTCCAACTGGGCTTGCTCCAGTTCGCTATCCAATTGGTATGCCGGAGTTACACTACGTAATGCAGCGTGCTGGTCATTCTCAATTTCTGGTTGTGTTTTAAGAATAGCAAAATTGTATGGCGATACCAGGTCCTTCTGTGTCCATATACGCCCACGGTCATATTCGTACCTGAATTTGGCCTGCTTCGGGAGTGTAAATACAATAAGGCAAATACTGGCGGCCATCATCAAATACTTTACATTATCCGAGTATTTGCGCAGGATCGCCTTCTGGCGGGTATTCGATAGTTTAGCCATTGAATGAATTAACCATCCAAAAATACATATTTTGGTTGATTGAGTTGGATTAGGTTGATTAAGTTAGTTGGGTTTAATGAGTTGATTGAGTTAATCGGGTTTAATAGGTTAACTTAATCAACCAAAACATTATGCATGCATAGTATTTACTTAAAGTAAAAAGTCTAACTTTGCCTCACCAATTCAGAAAAATTCCATGAAAGAAGTATATATTATATCAGCTACCCGTACTGCAATCGGCAGTTTTGGCGGCGGTTTGTCATCTTTATCGGCTACCCAATTAGGTGCAACGGTTATTAAATCGGCAGTTGAAAAAGCAGGATTAAAACCCGACCAAATGCAGGAGGTTTATATGGGTAATGTATTGTCGGCCAATGTAGGTCAGGCTCCAGCTACACAGGCCGCTGTATTTGCCGGACTACCTTATTTACCTGCAACTACAGTGAATAAAGTGTGTGCATCTGGTATGAAAGCCATTATGCTGGCTGCGCAAAGTATTCAATTGGGCCAGAACGATATTGTGGTTGCAGGTGGAATGGAAAGTATGAGTAATGTTCCTTATTACCTGGACAAGGCCCGTAATGGTTACCGTTTAGGAAACGGACAAATAATCGATGGCCTGGTGAAAGACGGCCTTTGGGATGTTTACAATGATTATCACATGGGATCTGCAGCCGAATTATGTGCCGAAGAATGCAAAATAAGTCGCGAAGACCAGGACGCTTATGCTATTGAGTCATACCAAAGGGCACAAAAGGCACAGGCTGATGGTAAATTTAGGGATGAAATCACCCCAGTCGAATTAAAAGACAAAAAGGGTGATCTAACTTTATTTGCAACCGACGAAGAGCCGGCAACTGTAAAATTTGATAAAATACCCAGCCTTAAACCTGTTTTCAAAAAAGACGGCACCGTAACAGCGGCTAATGCATCCACTCTGAATGATGGCGCTGCGGCTGTTGTATTGATGAGCAAAGAGAAGGCCGATGAATTAGGCATCAAACCATTAGCCCGAATTATATCTTATGCTGATGCGCAACAGGCGCCTGAATGGTTTACCACTGCTCCTTCTAAAGCTATTCCGTTGGCTTTGCACCGTGCAAACTTATCTTCAGATAAAATAGATTATTTCGAGATCAACGAAGCTTTCTCCGTTGTATCTATCGCAAATAACCAGCAATTAAAACTTGATCCGGCTAAAGTAAACATAAATGGTGGCGCGGTTTCAATTGGTCACCCCCTGGGTGCTTCAGGTGCGCGAATTATTGTAACTTTATTGCACGTATTACAACAAAACGGCGGTAAATTTGGTGCAGCCGGCATTTGTAATGGTGGCGGCGGCGCCAGTGCAATGGTTATCGAAAATTTGCGTTAATATAAACAATGAAGAAAATACTGATAGTTTGTTTAATAGCGGCGCTTGTGCCGCTATGTGTTTTTGCACAGCATTCTGACGATGGCGGCAATACCAAACAGTTAATGATATTGCAGGATAGCCTGGCCCATCTCGGTAAACAGCTTGTCAATAACGACACCGAAATGGAGCGGATGAACGCCAATACCCAATTTATACAAACCCTCGTACAAGCGCTTAAAATACCCCACTCGTTTAATTTTCCTTTTGATTCTGTAAAAGCTGTAAGTATAATAAATTCGCCGGATAGCCGCTACCGTATTATTTCATGGCATGTAGCGTTTGACGACGGCAGCTACCGTTTTTACGGAACCATACAAATGAATACAGGCGAGAACTTGAAGATGTATCCTTTGACAGACTATTCACCTTACATCAAAAATGCAGAAGATACCATCAGCAATAATGCCAAATGGTTCGGCGCGCAATATTATAAAATCATCCCAGTGTATTCAGGCCAAAATCCGTACTATGTACTATTAGGCTGGAAGGGTAATACGGTAAAATCTACTAAAAAAGTAATCGAAGTACTTTCATTTAATCACGAAGGGAAACCTGTATTGGGTATGCCGGTATTTATAGGTAATGGTAAAACACGTAAGAGAATTGTATTTGAATATGCCAGGCAAACCTCTATGCTGTTAAAGTATGATGAGAATCAGCACCTGATCGTATTTGATAACTTGGCCCCACCTGATAAAAAACAAGCCGGGAAACCCGAATTATACGGTCCTGATCTGAGTTACAATGGTTATCGTTTTAAAGACGGTCATTGGATCTATGTGGACAATATCGATATGAGAAACGCACCAAGTAATCAGGACAACGATTATATCGACCCAAAAAAACAAGCGGAGATTGACCGCTCGACAGCAGCACCTGGTAATTAAGCTGAATGGTTGATTGTGTTGGATTAAGTCGAATGAGTTTATTCTTTACATATTTAACTTACTCCAACCACTTAACTCAGTCCAACTTAATCAACTTACTCCAACTTATTCAACCAAATTTTTACTATATTCACTGTAATAGTTCCGATATAAAATTTTGAATTGACGGAATTATACTATTTTAGCCCAATTTTCAATAATTAACATGACTCAAGATCTGGCAGAAGCTCCTGTAGCTAAAAAATCAAGATTTCCTAAAAGTGTACCTTATATTATAGGAAACGAAGCTGCAGAGCGCTTCAGTTTTTATGGAATGCGTTCGGTACTCAGCCTTTTTTTGGTAAAACAGTTTTTTGAACCGCAAGGATTTTCTACAGATATCGCCAACGCCAAAGCCAATAAGCTGCACCACCTGTTCGTGATGGTGGCCTATGCTCTCCCATTTGTAGGCGGAATGATTGCCGATTGGTACACCGGTAAGTACAAACTCATCTTATATGTATCCATTGTTTACTGTATCGGGCATTTAATGCTGGCCACCTTCGATGGAGGCCTTAGCGGTTTTGAATTAGGATTACTAGTGGTTGCCATCGGAGCCGGCGGTATCAAGTCCTGCGTATCGGCTAACGTTGGCGACCAATTCGATGCTACTAATCAAGACTTGCTTTCGAAGGTTTACGGCTGGTTCTATTTTAGTATCAACGCTGGCTCCATGATCTCAACCGTTGCTATTCCATGGACGTATGAGCACTTTGGTCCTAAATGGGCTTTCGGTGTTCCCGGTCTCCTCATGGCATTGGCCACCATTATATTTTTTTCAGGCCGAAAAAAATATGTAAAAGTTCCGCCGCAAGGCGTAAACCGTAATAACCTGGTGTTTATAACTTGGTATGCGTTAACCCACGCCAGCCAAAGGAAACCCGGGCAGACAATGCTTGACGTCGCCAAGGGGCATTTTAATCCGGAACGTGTTGAAGGCGTAAAGGCGGTTTACCGGGTTATGGCGGTATTCTTCTTCGCATTAGCATTTTGGGCCGTCTGGGATCAGTGTTTATCGGAGTGGACTCTGTATGCAGAAAAAATGAACCGCGTGATCAATTTAGGTTTTACGACGGTTACAGTGTTGCCGGGTCAGTTATCTACTGTCAATACTGTATTCCTGCTAACATTTATCCCGCTATTCAACTATGTGGTATACCCGTGGCTCGATAAGCACGGATTAAAGACTACGCCATTACGCAGGCTTGGCACCGGCCTAATCTTAACTGTCTTATCATTTTTGGTTATTGCGTTTATACATAATGGCATCGAGCATGGCGCTGCCCCGTCAATTTGGTGGGAAGTACTGGCATTTATGATACTTTCGGCTGCCGAAGTATTGGTATCAATCACCGGTTTGGAGTACGCTTACACTCATTCGCCAAAATCGATGAAGAGCACAATGACGGGCATTTGGTTCCTGGTAGTGTCATTCGGCAACCTCATTACAGCTTTGGTAAATAGTTTTATTGAAGACGGGGGCTGGTGGGCCAGAAACCTGAAGGGCGCAAATTACGAATGGTTCTTTATTATTTTTATAATGATGTTTGTAGTGGTGTTCCTGTTCGTTTCGCCAAGGATGAAGGAACGCAACTATATCACTGATCCTTATGTCGAAAACCAAGTGATTGCCGATACAAACAATTTGTAGCATTTTTGGAATGATTTCCTGTCCACAATTTTTAAGCAATTAATAATTACCTTTGCCTGCTTATAACTTAATATCCGACTGTGCCTGATAGCATTGTTATTATACCAACCTACAACGAAATAGAAAATATCGAGCGGATCATCCGCAAGGTATTTTCTTTGCCTCACGATTTCCACGTTTTAGTCATTGACGATGGTTCGCCCGATGGCACGCCATTGATCGTCAAACAATTACAGAAAGAATACCCCGAGCGCTTATTCATAGAAGAACGGGCAGGCAAACAGGGCCTGGGCACAGCTTATATCCATGGCTTTAAATGGTCCATCGAACGTCAATACGACTTCATATTCGAGATGGACGCTGATTTTTCCCATAACCCGGACGATCTGCTCCGCTTGAGACAGGCTTGTATTGATGGAGCAGATGCCTCTATTGGCTCCCGCTATATTAAAGGCGTGAATGTAGTTAACTGGCCCATGAGCCGCGTTTTAATGAGTTATTTCGCATCAGTATATGTACGTTTCATTACCGGTATCAATGTACAGGATTCTACTGCGGGGTTTATGTGTTATAAGCGGAAGGTCTTAGAAACTGTGCAGTTGCACAAGATCAAATTCGTAGGATACGCCTTCCAGATAGAAATGAAGTACACGGCCATTAAGCATGGCTTCAAAGTAGTAGAAGTACCTATCATCTTTACAGACCGCACCGAAGGTACCTCCAAAATGTCCACCAAAATATTCCGCGAGGCGATATTTGGTGTGATCCAGATGAGGATCAACAGTATTTTCAGGAAGTACCCTGAAGGATAGGTTAAAGGTTAAGGGAACGAAAATAAAGAAGACCTTTTCGCTTTCGCCTTTCAGCTTTCACCTAAAAAATACTAATTTCGTTGGCAATGAATGAGCATCTTGATCCGGACCGCGAACGCCTCTCTCCTGCCGAAAGGGATATTGAAAAAGTATTGCGCCCGCAGGCGTTTGAGGATTTTACCGGTCAGCATAAAATATTAGCCAATTTAAGAGTATTTGTACAGGCAGCACGCCAGCGTGGCGAAGCGCTTGACCATGTATTGCTGCACGGCCCTCCCGGATTAGGAAAAACCACCCTCTCCTATATTATCGCTAATGAGATGGGTGTGAACATCAAGATTACCTCTGGACCTGTATTAGATAAACCAGGCGATCTAGCTGGTCTGCTCACCAACCTGGAGGCTGGCGATATTTTGTTTATTGATGAGATACACCGCTTAAGTCCGCTGGTTGAGGAATATCTTTACTCAGCTATGGAGGACTTTAAGATCGATATTATGCTGGAGACCGGCCCAAATGCCCGCTCAGTACAATTGTCGTTAAATCCCTTCACTTTAGTTGGTGCCACTACACGTTCAGGCCTGCTTACTGCACCGCTCAGGGCCCGTTTCGGAATTAACTCAAGACTTGAGTATTATGATGCTAAATTATTGACTAACATCGTCTTAAGATCGGCATCAATACTCAAAACACCAATCAGTGAAGAAGGTGCTTACGAAATAGCCAGACGCAGCCGTGGTACACCGCGTATTGCAAATGCCCTGCTACGCCGCACGCGCGATTTTGCCCAGATAAAAGGCAACGGCAGCATCGATACCGATATAGCCAATTATGCACTGAATGCCCTCAACGTAGATCAGCATGGTCTGGACGAAATGGACAATAAGATTTTATTGACGATCATCGATAAGTTTAAAGGCGGGCCAGTTGGTTTAAAGACCATCGCGACAGCCGTTGGTGAAGATGAAGGAACTATTGAGGAGGTTTATGAACCATTCCTGATACAAGAAGGTTTCTTGATGCGTACAGCCCGCGGTCGTGAAGCAACTGATAATGCCTACAAGCATTTAGGCAAGCCGCGTACTGGCAGTACCCCTACTTTATTTTAAGACTGTTATTTTTCTGTTACATCTGCTGATAGTATTAAAATATTATTTCTTTTGCTGCATCTATTTATAATACCATGAGAAGTAAAATATTCCTGATTATTGCTCTGTTATTGAGCTCATTCACTATCGTATCGGCGCAAAAGCTAAAAGTATGCGTTGCCGGACTTAATCATGATCATATTTACAATATCCTTAATGCCTACAAGCATGGGCAAGTGGATATTATCGGTATTGCCGAACCCAACCAGGAACTATGGAAAAAATATGGCAAGCAATTCAACTTACCGGATGTAGTATTTTATACCGATCTGAAAACCATGCTAAAAGGCAAAAAGCCAGATGCAGTTTTAGGTTATAATGCCGTGGCTAACCATGTGGACATTGTAGAAGTATGTGCTCCATTGGGTATTCCGGTAATGGTAGAAAAACCACTGGCAGCTACATTGGATCAAGCAAACCGAATTGAAGAACTGGCTGATAAATACCATATCAAGGTATTAACCAATTACGAAACTACCTGGTATCCATCTTACAACGATGTATATACTTCAGTAAATAACGACAGCATTGGCCCGATCAAAAAGATGGTGTTTCATGACGGTCACCAGGGGCCAAAAGAAATTAACTGCAGCAAGGAATTTTTAGCCTGGCTTACAGACCCGGTATTGAACGGTGCAGGTGCATTAAATGATTTTGGCTGCTATGGTGCCGACCTGGTCACCTGGTTTATGCACGGCCAGCAACCTATTGCCGTAACAGCTATTGCAAAGCATTATAAACCCGAAGTTTATCCTAAAGTGGAAGACGATGCTACCATCCTTGTAGAATATGCCGGTGCTACCGCGCAAATAGAAGGATCATGGAACTGGCCTTTCTCAATAAAAGACATGGAAGTATTTGGCGAACACGGCTACTACCACGCCTTTAACGGTACTGAAATTGCCAGCCGCATGCGCGAAAATAAGAAAGGTGCGAAAACAGTCACCTCACTGCCTGAACCTATAAACGATCCATTAGTTTACCTGGCAGCCAACCTGAAAGGTGAAATAAAGGGTGATGACCAGTCATCATTAAAATACAATATGATTGCGATGAAGATATTGGATGCAGCGAAAAGATCGATAAAAGAAGGCAAGCGAATAGTTTTATAAACAGTACCGAATATTGTTAACATTTAACGATCTGGTAATCTTATTTTATTTTAATTTCGCCATCAAACAATAACATTCACCATGTCAAAATTAACATCTGCCCTTGTTGCCCTTGGCTTATTCGCAACTATTACCTGCCAGGCCAAACCAATAGAAAACCCGACGCCGGCTTTGCCATTTGTAGCCATGCCTCAGAATAATGCAGCCATAATGGGCCGCAAGCAGGTTCCTATTTTATGTTATCACCAGATACGTGATTGGAAACCTACTGATTCTAAAGTATCAAAGGATTATATCATACCACCTGCAGCCTTTAAATCGCACTTGAAGTTGCTGGCAGCCCAGGGTTATCACACTATTCTGCCTGATCAGTTATATGATTACCTGACAAAAGGTACACCGTTGCCAAGCAAACCAATCATGCTGACTTTTGATGATACTGATAAAGATCAGTTTGATATAGCCCGTCCTGAGATGAAAAAATATGGTTTTAAGGGTGTGTTCTTTATCATGACCGTATCGATTGGTAAGATAAAGCACTATATGAGCTCTGAGCAGATCAAGCAGCTTTCTGATGAGGGGAACGTAATTGCAAGCCATACATGGAATCACAGTAATTTCAAGAAACTATCCACTGCAAAGGATTGGGAAACTCAATTGGATAAACCAACCAAAAAGCTTGAAGAAATTACCGGCAAACCCGTTAAATATTTTGCTTTCCCATTCGGTGTATGGAATGAAGCGAACCTGCCGCAATTACACAAACGTGGTTTCAAGCTGGCTTTCCAGCTTGCTGAAAAACGCGATGCAAACGATCCGTTGATGACTGTTCGCCGCATATTGGACAGTGGTTACTGGTCTGACAAAGCCATGCTCAATAGCATCGAACATAGCTTCTAAAAATTATTTTTAAACCGACAACAATAGCCTGTTAGTGATTATAGACTTACAGGCTATTGTTTTTATTTCTTATCAATTTGTTCGACACGCGCCTGTGCAATCGCTCCAATTAACTTAAAAGGAACAGGTTTATCAAGCGGAAAGCTCACCGTTCCTTTGCTGCTTATATATGATGATAACTCTTGCTCAAACACACCTGAGCTTGCAGGTACAGGATACATGGAGATATGCTTTTTCCAGGCAGCAAAGTATATTAAATCTTTCCCATCCAGTTTAAAAGCAGGCATTTTATAGCTGATTGTCTCCATCGCATCCGGCGCTGCATCATGGATTATTTGCCTTATTTTTTTAAGAATACCTTGCACATTGGTTGGATATGCACTGATGTATTCGTCGATTGTCAGGAATTCTTTTTGAGTTGTCATAACTTTACTTGATCAATAATTGAATATAAAAGCATTCATTTGGTTATCTAGAATTGTAAATCAAATCATCAATGGCAATACCGTTTATTTTTAGTCCTTTGATATTGCAGTCGGTTAGCTCAACGCCGCTTAGATCACAATTAGTGAACATACTATTGTTCAGGTCGCAATCCTCAAAACGCAAAGGGCGCTGCCGGGCTTCCGCGTCATGCATGGGGTGATCTTTTGGAGGCATACCAATATTATGAATATAAGCCCCACCTAACTGCGCACCCTCAATCTCGAGATCACTGAGATTCGCGTTCACAATTTTCACATTAGCCATCGCCACATCAAAAAAATCCGAATTATTAAGCATGGCCTTATTTGCAATGATAATTTTACAATCTTCTTTTATTTCAATGGTATCCATAGCGCTTTTTTACTTCAAATGTCATTAATTAGTGTCTGAAAATGAACCCATAAAACTGACAAACACGGGGTGCTTTTACGACATTTTATATCTTTAAAATGAGAGTTCATCCTTAACCCTTTTAGGGTGATTTTGATAAAAAAATTTCATAATTATCTGATAATGTGTATATTCAAAAATGAGCAAGCCGTTATCTTATTGCAGTCTACTTATTTTCCTGGTGATTTCGGCGCATTTTGTGAAAGCGCAAACTACTGATTTGATAAGCGAACATTTTAAGCTTTTGAATAGTCATGATATAAAAGGGTTAACCGGCGAATATGCTATTGACGCTTTGATCTATTCGCCCAATTGGGAGGGTGCCAGGATTGGACCGGCAGGTATTACAGAAGTATATTCGCGCTATTACAAAACAACACCTGACCTTGCTTATAAAGTCACCAATATCATTAAATCAGGCGATACTGTAATTGTGCAATATTCATGGGGTGGTACAATGGCCAAGCCAGAAAATGGCGAACCTGACTATATGGAAGGCAAAAAATATATGCTGCAATGCTGTGCGATCTTCGTCATCAAAAACAATAAAATAATCAAAGAAACCAACTACTTTGATCAGGTGGCGTATTTACGCCAGGTTGGCTTCTTTGATAAGCACTGATATTACAGCGCATATTTTTTGGACTCCGCATCCTTTTTGGACGGTTTATCTTCTGCCGGAGATCTCGGACCTCCATTATCATTATCGGGTATAACAGTAGGCACGCGTTTCTGGTCAGGTTCATTCCGATCAGTTGGCTGTTCGCCCTTTTCTAAATAGTTATCTCCGTCCTTATTGGTTATCGAGTCATCCTTATTCAGGATTTGCTCGTCCTTAGGATTATTTATCGCTGCACTTTCCATAAGATTATATTTTAAAGATTTTCACCAGCCGGACCCTGCTCTTTGTTTGATGAACGTGATCGGATATCATTCAATACATTATCAATCGAAACTGTATCATGAAACTCATCCTCCTGTTTGGCAGATACCCATGCTATAGCATCAGGCAATTCAATTAATTTATATCCCTGTGATTCACCTGGTATAAAATGCCTGAATACATCGCTAAGCCATTCAACACTAGCCTGATCTGTTACTATCGCTACTTTATTCCATTTCGTAAAATTCTTCAAACCAAGTTTAAAGTCTTCAAACCAGGCGGCCGCGCTAAAATTTTGCACGTCAGTCTCTAATACCAATAAATAATTTATCTCACCCTGACGCTTCGCTAATTCCTCCAAATGCGGAATTAATACCCTCTCATAATCATCTTTATTAACTTCTCCGGTGGCACGTATGCCAACAACATGATCTGGCAGATCATTTATGAACTGTAACATCTTAGTATTTATTAATAGTTATAAATAGGTAACAGTTAAGGAAATGATCTGTTTCGTTTTATGCCGTATATCATGGACCCTTATCCATCACTCCACTTTATATTATCTTTGCACAAATGCAGCAAAAACAATCAGCTTATAGCAAACTAATCAAAACCGAAGCAAAAAACCTCGGCTTTTTATTTTGCGGCATTTCTAAAGCTGAGTTCCTGGAGGAGGAAGCACCCCGCCTCGAATCGTGGTTAAAACAAAACATGCAGGGCGAAATGCACTATATGGAAAACTATTTTGATAAACGGCTTGACCCTCGTTTATTAGTAGATGGCGCTAAATCCGTTATTTCTTTAGGTCTGAATTATTATACAGACCAGGAACAATCAGACCCACTTGCGCCTAAAATATCAAAATACGCATATGGCATTGATTATCACAATGTTATAAAAGATAAATTAAAGCAATTATTACAAGTAATTAGCGAGAAAATTGGCGAAGTTCACGGTCGTGCCTTTGTTGACTCGGCACCAGTTTTAGATAAAGCCTGGGCAAAAAAAGCCGGTTTAGGCTGGGTGGGAAAAAACACGAATCTTATCAATACAAAAAAAGGCTCCTTTTTCTTTTTGGCTGAGTTGATTGTCGACATCGATCTGGAGTATGATATCCCATCTACCGCTGACCATTGCGGCACCTGCACCCGTTGTATTGATGCCTGTCCTACAGAAGCGATTGTTGCGCCTTACATTGTTGATGGCAGCCGTTGTATCTCCTACCTCACAATCGAACTTAAAAACGAAATACCCGGAGAGTTTAAGGACAAAATGGAGAATTGGATGTTTGGCTGCGATGTGTGCCAGGACGTTTGTCCCTGGAATCGTTTCTCCGTCTTGCATCACGAACCTGCGTTTGAACCACGCAGTAATTTGCTTGAAATGAGCAAAAAAGATTGGGAAGACATCACGGAAGATGTTTTTCAAAAAATATTTGAAAAATCTCCCGTAAAGCGAACCAAATTTGCAGGCTTAAAGCGAAATATCTCGTTTTTAAAGAATCGTACCGATCAGTAAATCGCGTCTGATTACCGGTTAACCGATCACTGATTGACTAACCTCAACCCTTCTTAAATTTATCCGATAGCATTTTCAGCATATCGTCATCTACAGGTTTCGCTGGTTCATCTTTTCTTTGCGGACGGTTAAAATGGTTATTGTTCCTGTTATCAGGGTTACGGAAATCTTGTTTATGACGATTATCAGCAGGTTTATTAGCCGCAGTGTTCTCGGTCTGCTGCACAGGCTTTATCTGTTCTGGTTTAGGCTGTGCTGGTTTATCGCGACGCTCTGCAGCTCTTTTAGAATTCCAGCGAGTGTATATTTCTTCCAGCTTGCGTTTGGTATAAAGCGGAAAATCGCCCTGCATCATCCATGCATAATAGCTTGGTTCTACATTAAAAACGTCTTCAACCTTTTTCCCTTTGTGCTTGCCAAAATTAAATAACTCTTCGCCCTGTTCATTATAAACCATACGCCCTGCAAAATCAACCGGGCTGTTCAGGTTAGTAAATTTATGCAGCGCCCCGATGTCGTTTACAATGGGCTTACTGGTATTACCTTTTTTGTCAACAAAATCGGCGTCTTTGTATTTTTCTATCTGCGCCAGTAAAACTTCCATTGTAGCGCGTGTATCAGCTTCAGCAGAGTGCGCATTAATGATCTCTTTCTTGCAATAGAACAAATAAGCCGCCTTTAAGGTGCGTTGTTCCATCTGGTGAAAAATGTTCTGAACATCCACAAAATGCCTGTTCTCAATATCAAATGCTATTCCGGCACGCAAAAACTCCTCCATCAGCATGGGGATATCAAACTTATTTGAGTTGTATCCGGCAAGGTCGCTATCGCCAATAAACTCAGCTATTTCGGCGCCTAACGCTGCGAATAGCGGGCTGTCCTTTATATCGTCATCATATATACCATGCACCAAAGAAGTTTCAAGCGGGATAGGAATACCAGGATTGATACGCCACGTTTTTACTTCTTCTTTTTCGTCCGGATTAATTTTTATAACAGATATTTCTACAATACGATCAATTCCAACATTAGTTCCTGTGGCTTCCAGATCAAAGAATGCAAGCGGGCGTTTCAGATTTAATTTCATTTTTTCTTATAAAGCAAGGCAAGCAAAGGTCTTAAAAAGTTTTAACAGGTAAAATTTTTTAAGGCATTTTATATTCACCATAAAAGCATTATTTTACACAACCTAAATTTTTGTAACAATTATGAAAAAAATCTTACTGCTTTCTTTAATACTTTTTTATACAGCAGCCGCATTTGCACAAGATTTCTCCTACGGTGAACCGGATATAGCCGCACTTGACATGAAAAAGTATGACAAAGACACTTCAGCACACGCAGTGGTTTTAAAAGAATATGGAACTTCAAGAATAAGCCTCACCAATGATTATAATGAAAGGCTAACTTTCCAATTTCATACCAAAATCAAATTCTTTGACAGTAAAGAATTTCATTCGGAGGGCACATTTATCATACCAATTTATAGTAGTGACGGCATGGTGTATGAAATAGTGGAAGACATTAAAGGTGTAACCTTTTATAAAGACGATAATGGGATAATGCAGAAAGCGGAACTGGACCCTAAAAAAATTGTAAATGAGAAAAGAGATAAGCATGTTACCCTTGTAAAGTTCACCATGCCTGCCTTACGGAGCGGTTGCATTATCGAAGTAAGTTACCAGGTAATCACCCCGTATTTCCGCCATTTTCACCCGTGGTATTTTCAGGGCGACATTCCAAAAATATACTCTGAATATGAGGCACATATACCCGGCGTATATAATTTCAATGCTTCAATGAGAGGTTACTTAAAACTCACAAAAAACACCGCTAATATCGAAAGCAAGTGTTTTACATTTGGAACCGGCTCTGCAGATTGTTCCGATTTGGTATATGGCATGAGCGACATCCCAGCATTTAAATCCGAAGATTATATGACTTCGGCAAAAAATTACTTGTCAGCGATCTATTATGAATTAGAAGACTATACCAATATCTCTAACGGCGCAAAAACCAGGTACGCAAAAGAGTGGAAAGACATAGACTATGACCTAAAAACGGAAAACTGGTTTGGCGGACAGCTTAAGCGAAGCGGATTGATGAAAGACCGCATTGCACCCGTAATAGCCAATAAGACCGATCAAATGGAAAAAGCGCAGGCTATCTACGATTATATTAAAAGCACGATAAAATGGGATGAAGATGAAGATTTTGGAAGTGAGGATGGTATTCGACAGGCACTAATCAATCATAAAGGAAGTGCAGGCGACATTAACCTGGCACTGGTAACGGCATTAAACGCCGGTGGCATACCGACCGAAGCAGTATTATTATCTACAAGGGCACACGGCAATATAAATAAACTTTACCCAAGCATCGGTGATTTTAACTATTTGGTAGCTAAGGCCAATATAGGGGATAAAAGTTATCTGGTAGATGCTACAGAGCCATTGTTATCATTCGGTATGCTGCCTATGCGTTGCCTTAACGACCAGGGGCGCGTTTTCAGTCTGAATAAACCGTCCTATTGGATTGATCTGAGCACTAATCAACGCGAAAACGTTACTTATGCGCTTGATCTTACCTTGCAGGAGGATGGTAAAATGAAAGGCACTATTAACCGTTATTCATCTGGTTATAGCGGATACCTGCGCCGTATTGCAATTAAAAAGTATAACTCAGTAAATGAATATGTAGAAAGCATTGCTGAAAAGTTGCGGAAGACAAAGATCCTCAAATCTGATATTACTAACATAGATAGTTTGGATAAACCACTAGGTGAAGCTTATGAAGTAGAAATGAACATTTATGATAACCTCAATCACGACCATCTTTCATTCAGCCCATTTTTATTAAACCAACTTACTACCAACCCGTTTAAATTGGCTGAACGCGATTTTCCGGTAGATTGGGGCATGCCTTCAGATGAGCGTTATATTATTAATGTTCATCTTCCGCAACACTATGTTTTGGAGAACCCGCCACAAGCCATGGCAATAGCCATGCCTAATAAAGGTGGTAATTTTTTCACGGCATTTGATGGGGACAATCAGAATTTCAGTTTCTCATATGATACCCGGTTCAACAAATCTATTTATAGCCCGGAAGAATATCCATATTTAAAGGAGCTTTACAATAAAATCATCCTGGCTCAGAAAAATGAGTTTGTGTTTAAGAAGAAATGATAAAAAGAACTACACTATTACTGGGTTTGTTGCTTTCTTGTAGCTTGGTAAAAGGGCAAGTCAATTACGCAGCAAGCCAGATACCCAAAAATCTGTTACCCTATGCCAGTGCCGTTGTCCGGAACGATGAATCGGAGGTTGAGATAAAGGATCTCGACAATGTGATCTATCATGAAAAAAAAGTCATTACCGTATTGAATAAAAATGGTGACGATATTGCGCACATGGCTCTTTTTTATAACAAAAGCGTCAATATCAAATATATCAGGGGCGTGGCTTACGATGAATTTGGAAAAGTGATTGCTAAGTTCAACGAACACGATTTTTCTGATGAAGCTACGGGTGACGGTGGTACATTTTTCCAGGATTACCGTGTAAAGCATTATATCCCGTCCATTACCCAGTATCCATATACCATTGAATATGAGTACCAATTAAAATACAAACAAACTTTAGATATTGAGGGATGGGAACCACTCAATGAAACAGGCATGGCTGTTGAAAAAAGCTCGTATAAGCTGACTTGCAAACCTGATTTCAATATCCGCTACAAAGAGATCAATATCCCCCGGAAGGTTGAGACTGGTTTAACCAAAGATGGATTTAAAACTTATTCGTGGGAAATTAAAGATATAAAAGCTACAAAAAACGAGCCTTTTAGTCCTGATTGGCGCACTTACGTCAGCCGGGTACTTGTTGCTCCTGAGAAGTTCAGTTATTATGGCATCCAGGGATCCTACACTAATTGGCAGCAATTGGGAAAATGGCAATACGATAAACTTTTAGCAAACAGGCAAAGCATCCCTATTGAAACAGCCGCCTATGTTAAGGAAATAACCAGCAATATCACCGACCCGAAACTCAAGGCACGAAAAATCTACGAATATATGCAGCATAAAACCCACTATGTGAGCATACAAATCGGAATAGGGGGATATCAACCTTTTCAGGCGTCTGAAGTAGACAAAGATGGCTACGGCGATTGTAAAGCATTGTGTAACTATACCAAAGCGCTGCTCCAGGTGGCAGGTATTGAATCTTATTACTGCATTGTTTATGGAAATCATCGTGAAAAGATCAGTATGATGCCCGATTTTGCCAGTATGCAGGGTAACCATGTTATATTGTGTTTGCCTTTTAAAAATGACACCACATGGCTTGAATGCACCAGCCAGCAAATACCTTTTGGGTTTTTAAGTGACTTTACTGACGACCGCATCGTGCTGGCTTGTACCCCCGAGGGTGGCAAACTAATGCACACTCCCAAATACACATCTGAAGAAAATCTGGAGAAAAGAAGTGCCGATTTTACACTGAACGAGGAAGGTGAACTTACCGGAAAAATGCAGACAATATTTAAAGGAACAGATTATGATGACCGGGAGGGTATTATTGATGGCGCTTTAACCGAGCAGATCAAAGACGTCAAAAAATACTACCCTATCAACAACATGGAGATAAGAAAACTGGAATACAAACAGGATAAAAGCCTGAAGCCCAACACAACTGAGAATATCGAATTGTCAGCAAAAGAATATGCGGCGCTGAATGATGGTAAATTATACTTTTCACTAAACTCATTCGACCGGGCACGGCCGTTGCGCCAGTTGGTAAACCGTACAAACCCGGTCTGCATTAACAGGGGTTATACCGAAGAAGATAATATCACCTACGTTCTGCCCAAAGGCTACCATTTACAATCAGATCCTATAAAAAAGCAAATGAATAAACCTTTTGGAAGTTTCATAATGTCGATGAGCATTGATGGCGACAAACTGGTTTACCACCGGACATTTCATTTAAAAGATGGCAATTATAGCCGGGAAACTTACCAGGATATCGTCGACTTTTTTCAATCTGTAGTGGATGCTGATGAGTATAACGTAGTGCTGACCAAGCAATGATTAGCTGAAGATAATGATACCCAGGATAATGCCCACTACCATAATCACATAAAGCAAAATTTCGGTACTGGCGAAGCGTTTGTATTTCGTCCAAAAATCGTAACGTTCCTTTTCTTCTGGCATAGCACCACAAAGTTACGTAATTTAAGTATTACTTGCTGTCCGGACTATTGGCAACCTCATTGGCACCCACTACGGCACCGCATCTTGAAAAGTACTTATAGGTATAAGGGTCCCGCAATTTGGTTATGGTGACACCTTTGGTAGAGCTGGCATGCACATAGTACCCATTCTGAAGATAAACTCCTACATGGCTGAATTTCTTGCCATCATAATCAAAAAATAACAGGTCGCCTTCCTGTAGCTCCTCTTCATACTTTCTTTTGATGATCTGGACTTGCTGACCAGTAGTGCGCGGAATATTAATGCCATACACCTGTTGTTGTAAAAGGAAAGATAATCCGGAACAATCAATACCGTCATGATCCAAGCCACCGAAACGATATGGAGTGCCCATCCATTGATCAATAAAGGCATACAAGCGCCCGTTTTGTATGGAATTGATATCTACTCCCATCATAGCTGAATATTTTTCTGCAACAGATGGTTGCGGGGCCACTACCTCACCTGGTTCGCCCTTCATCACCGCACGTCGGGAGTGACAAGCGGAAAAAATAATAGTTACTGCGAAAAGGATAATCAGGTTATACTTTTTGATCATAGACCTAAAAGTACAAACATTGCTTAAAAGTTAATTGAGAAGATTGCTAACATATTAACATCCAAATTTTAGATTTACGAATTACGATTTCAGATTTTATCTCCGACAATCGTAAATCGTTCATCTAAAATCGTAAATCAAACCTGTCTTGAATTGATCTCCTTCACCATTTTCCAGGTCAACAGGCTCAGTAATATAAGAACTGCTCCAATAGCTAACCAAAGCAAAAGTGTAAAACGATTCTTCGTCTCTGTTTTTTTGGTAGAGTAATCAGGGTTTTTATATACATCAGAATGACCAATAACCGGGAATTGGGATATTGGCCTGGAATGAACGAAACTCAGGTCGTAGCTCACTTCGTTTGCTGTTGTATCACCTGTAAGCAAATAGTAATTATGCCTCTTCTCCAGGTAGCATACAGCAAAATCCTGTAGCTGGAACGCTGAAATGTTTTTGATGACTAATGGATTGTCATCGCCATTCGCAATATCAATACGTAATTTGTTTGTTTTTGCAGAAAAAGTAATGTCCTTAGAAACCGACGATGATATACTATCATCGTAAAGCACCTCGTTCGTCTTACTTCCGGCATCATAAATAGTAATGTGCCGGTTATAATATTGGGGTGAAGAAACATCAATTTTCAAACTATTGACAATGTAATTGCCGTCAAGATCTACATAATAATTTGTCTGCTTATTAGCCGTTTTACTGGTCAGCTTTACAGATGATAATTGTATATATTGTACATTTCCAGCGGCATTATCCAGGTATACCCCACTCCTTGTGATCTTTACAAAATCCTTATTCTTATTGCCAATGCGTATTTTGAAATAACGATAATCACTTGTCGGAAAGCTCAGCATTTGTTCATAATCGGCATCATTATTCATTGCTGCATCTTGCAGCTGGATATTCTCCTTAATTGCAAACCAATGCTGCAGGTCATCGCTGCCGGATATATCCGCCAAACGGTCTACAGCTGTATTTTTCAGCTTCAACCATAATTGATTTACCTTGGCCTTATCCTTATTTTCGGCAATGTAATAAGTAATGGTATCGCCATTTACGTTTTGTTTTACCTCCGGAAAATCCACAAAAACCGGCTTAGCTTTGTCAGATGGGTTACTGATAATAGTATAGGCAACAAACTTTCCACTTTCATCTACTATACGGACATCGTACAGACCCTTACCGGTACTTTTCGATAGAAATTGTGGTTGTAACTCTACTTTGTAAACTCCGCTGGTGTCAACCTTTGCTATATCAGCCTTATAGGGATATGTACTTTGTGCCCACACGGGTAATACCCGAAAAACACATACTATAATGAAAACGATCTTACACTTTTGGCTTACTCTCATCATCAGCAATTATGTTTTTAACCTTTTGATACATGAATGATATGATCAGCAGCAATATACCCAGGCAAAAGAATGCGGCTATCTTACCGGCTGCGGGTATGTTTTCAATATCAAATACAAACAACTTAACAAGCGTAACACTAAACAATGTTAATGATATGATACGCAAAACCCTTGTTTTATAACGCATACCAAGCCACATCAGTGCGAATGAAGACAGGCCCCATAATACAGGCAGTGCAGTTTTAATATAAACTGTGGTAATATTATCAAAACTGTTTCCACTGGTGTAGAACAACCTGTTGGACAACAAATTAAATTCAAGACTTAAGAAGATCACAATAGCAGCTGATATGACCCAGCTTATCGGTTTAATAACAGTTTGTAACTCTTCTCTACAGATCACGATCAACTTATAAATGATCAGTATTATTACTATCGCAGATAACCAATGAACAATAAAATGCGATGGGTCCACCTTATGCTGAATGAGCATTGCATCTTGCAGGTTAAATGCCTCCGACAGAACAACGAGATATACAAATACTGTTCCGCTCAGTTTAAGCGCCAATAAGCGTCGGTCGATGCCCATTGAAGGTATCCTGTCGGCTATTTGGCAATATGCATAAACAAATGCCGGGTAATACAACATCAGGTACAATATATTTAGCCCGGTACCAGGGAAACGGCTCAGGAACTGATGATTGATTTCGAATGCACCTGCCGCAAAAAGCAGGATCAGGCCTGTAAATTTAAAAACAGCAGCCGGCAGCACACGCATCAAACTTTCTGTTTTGGACACCAGCGCCGAAAACAGAAAACAGCTGATGGCTGATACGAGTGTCGTTATAAAACCTTTGTTGGCAATAATTAAATAAGTAGCACCAGAGAATGAATAAAGATTTATCCAGTCCATACACAAGCTGCATATCATTGCTCCCCAAATAACGGTGGAAGCGATCTGCATCAACTTGATCTTTGATTTTACATAAAGCCAGTAGATCACCACACACTCAGCAGCCCAGAACAACGTAATAAAATGCCCGTGCAATTGTATTGGCGCTGTCAGCGATATGAAGGTGAGCGTAATGCCAATAAGCAAGTACAGAATATTGATCTCCGCCTTCTTACTTCTGAACAGCACAAATGAAAACAACAGGTTAAGGGCAGCGATACTTGCCGAGAACAATCCCCGGTATTGCTCTGCGTGCATCATGGTTAACAGGTATAAACCTGTACCAAAGTATAATCCCGCATTGCTTAACAATATGGTAAAATCCGAAGCGATGAACTTCTTATTCTCTTTGATATTGTTGGCAATATTGATAAAGAAGAACAATAGGTATAAAATGGTGATATAGATGAAAGAAATAAAATACGCGCCTGCCGGTAAAGTATAAATGATACCTGATAATACCAACACAGTGAGCCCGAATGCCGTAATATTCAGTACGCGCCACGACTTATTATAGGCTATGATCAGCAAACCGGCATTAAGTACGATCAGATAGATGAATAAAGCATTGTAATTAGCTGCCCCTGTGCTGACCATAAATGGGCTAGAAAAACCGCCTACTAAAGCAATAACAGCTAGTTCCTGTCTGTCATAAAGTAATGATAATGCTACTGCAAAACAGGTAATAACAATCAGGATAATGAATGATACGGTTTGGCTAAACAGATGAAATTGATGGAACGCAAGCGTAATGGTAAAATAGAACACCGCTAAACCGCCACCTACTAAAACTGAGCTGAACGCGTTATAGCTTTTTCGCAGTCTGTGTGCAATACCTATTAGGATACCACCGCAAACGATACCGATTGCCACACGCCCTGCCGGGCCAACCCAATTACTATCAATGGCATATTTTACAAAAAAGCCAATTGCCAGTACCAGGATGGCTATACCTATCTTGTTCACCAGGTTTTCACCAATAAACTTTTCCAGGTCGGGATGCTGTTCAAAAAAGGACGGTTTTGGTTGCTGAGGTCGAGGTTTTGCCTGCTGTTCATAAAGAGATTTGATCTGGCTTCTTTTTAAATTTTCCAGCGGATCGTTGATCACTTCCTTTTGACGTTCTACAACCGCAGGTGGAGCCGGTTGCGGCGGGAGCGTTGGCTTAACAGGCTCAACAACTTCCTTCGGCGCTTCCGGAATTATGGTTGGCTTGGTTTCAGCACCCACCGTAGGTTTAGGTTGATCTGTTGCCGGGCTGGATTCACCCAGCTTTTTTACTAAAACTTGAAGAGTACTAACCAGGAACTCCAGGTTATTAATTTTTTTACTCAAACTGGCTTGATTCGAGATCAGCAAAATAATGATCACAATCAGCAGAATAACATAAAGTGCGTCCATGGTGACAGGTTTGAACCACTAAGATAAATTGATTTATGAATTTAGATGTGCGATTTTAGATTTTAATCAATCCAGGTAATCGTAATTCGTAATTCTAAAATCGTAAATTAAACTAGCTTTTAATCAAACGCTGTATCTCATCCAGCTTCATTAAAGCCTCAACCGGAGTAAGAGTGTTTACGTCGAGGTTGTTTAGGGTATCGCGGATCTTTACCAATACCGGATCATCAATACTAAACATCTGCATTTGTATGGCTTGTTTCTGCACTTTACGGATGCTTTCCTTAATATGCTCTCCGCCGGTACGTTCGTTCTCAAGCTTCTTTAGTATATCATTGGCACGTGCCAATACTTTCGGTGGCATACCTGCCAGTTTAGCTACGTGTATACCAAAGCTATGTTCGCTTCCTCCTGGAACCAGTTTGCGCAGGAAGATGATCTGGTGGCCGACTTCTTTTACAGTTACATTAAAATTTTTGATGCGCGGGTGCGAATTGCTCAGTTCGTTCAGTTCGTGGTAATGAGTGGCAAATAAGGTTTTGGCACATGCTGTAGGATTGTTGTGCAAATACTCAGCAATGGCCCAGGCAATGGAAATACCATCGTAAGTCGATGTACCCCTGCCTATCTCATCTAACAGGATCAAACTTCTATCCGACAAGTTGTTCAATATACTTGCCGTCTCGTTCATTTCCACCATAAAGGTTGATTCCCCTGATGAAAGATTATCAGATGCTCCTACCCTTGTAAATATCTTATCAACCAAACCAATATAAGCCTGCTTGGCCGGAACAAAGCAGCCCATTTGCGCCATCAATACAATCAATCCGGTTTGTCTCAACAAAGCAGATTTGCCCGCCATATTAGGCCCGGTAATGATGATGATCTGTTGCGATTCGCTATCTAAAAAAACATCATTGGTAATATACTCCTCGCCAAGCGGCAGGTGCTTTTCAATCACCGGGTGACGACCGCCTTTGATATCGATAACCCGCCCTTCGTTGATCTCCGGTTTTACATAATAATTTTTGATGGAAATAGTAGCGAAGTTGAGCAACACGTCCAGCTTAGCTATCAATTGCGCGTTTAGTTGTATCGGCTTGATATATTCGGTAAGCGAATACAGCAAATCATTGTACAATTGAGATTCAAGCGCAAATATCTTTTCCTCAGCGCCTAAAATCTGCTCTTCGTACTCCTTAAGCTCTGGGGTAATATATCGTTCCGCGTTTACTAACGTCTGCTTCCGTATCCAGTCAGAAGGTACTTTATCGCGATGCGCATGTGTCACCTCCAAATAATAGCCGAAAACATTATTAAAAGCTACTTTAAGCGATGGTATGCCCGTTTGTTCCGCTTCGCGTTTTTGTATCTCTAATAAGTATCCTTTACCACCGAAAGCAATTTTGCGCAGCCTGTCCAATTCCTCATTCACTCCTGTATTGATCACCGAACCTTTAATCACAGCAACTGGTGGCTCCGGATGCAATTCTTTTTCTATCTTTTCGCTCATCAGCGCACACGGGTTCAACTGCTCTGCAATAGCTTTTAGTGGTTGATTATCCGTTTCCTCGCATTGCTTTTTGATGGCCTCAATAGCCCGTAAAGCTTTTTTAAGCTGACAAACCTCGCGCGGGTTAGCTTTTTGCAAGCCAATTTTCGAGATCAACCTTTCTAAGTCCCCTATCTGGCGGATATGTTGTTGCAGTTCATCTCTTAGTTCGCCCTCGTTTACCAAATACTCAACTACACCCAAACGATCATTGATCGGTTTGATCTCCTTCAAAGGCATTACGATCCATCGCCTTAATAAACGTGCACCCATTGGCGAGCAGGTTTGATCCAGCACCTCAACCAGCGTATGGGCATTTTCGTTAGATGAACCTATTAATTCAAGGTTCCGAACGCTGTAACGATCAAGCCACAGGTAACGGTCTTCCTCTACCCTGCTGATAGCAGAGATATGCTGCAAATTACGGTGCTCCGTTTCGTTCAGGTAATGCAGGGCCACACCTGCAGCCACAATGCCCAGATTCAGTTTATCAATACCAAACCCTTTTAGTGATTTTACGCCGAAATGCTTGAGTAGTGTTTCCTGCGCATAATCTCCGCTGTAGGGCCACTCATCCAGCATGTAGGTATAAAACCTATCACCATACAACTCCTTAAAATCGTGGTAACGAATTTTAGGAAAAATCACTTCACTCGGACTAAAGCTTTGCAGCAGTTTATCGATATAAGCTCCGCTTCCCTGAGCAGTATGAAATTCGCCTGTCGAAATATCAATCAGCGCCATACCAATGCTGTTCTTTTCAAAATATAAGGAGGCAAGGTAGTTGTTACTTTTTTGCTGAAGGATACTATCACTCACTGCTACTCCGGGAGTTACCAGTTCTGTAACGCCACGGCGAACAATGGTTTTGGTAGTTTTAGGGTCCTCCAACTGATCGCAGATAGCAACGCGTTGCCCCGCCCTTACAAGCTTAGGCAGGTAGGTTTCTAAAGAATGATGCGGAAAACCGGCCAACTCGATATGGGTAGCCGCGCCATTGGCACGCCTGGTTAGTACAATGCCCAATATACCGGCGGCCTTTACGGCGTCCTCGCCAAATGTCTCATAAAAATCACCCACACGGAACAGCAATAACGCACCGGGATATTTCCCTTTGATCTGGTTGTATTGCTGCATCAACGGCGTTTCTTTGCCCGAATCCTTTGCCAATAGTTTGTCCTTTTTATTAAAGGGCTAAAGTTAATTTATTGGCCTGTGATTGCCGTATTTGTTGAAAATTCGGGGCAGTGTTAGTTATTGCGGAAACTAATCAGTAGTTCTGCTCAACGATCAGCCCAAAGTATGCAGCCCATACTATAAAGAATACCTGCATGGGTATGCGCAGCCATAAATAATTGACGCCTCTGCCATCGTAAGTAGCAGTCTGGTAGTCAACACTTTTATAAGCCGCATTAATATTGGCGGGTAAAATGAGCAGGAAGAAAAGTATCAATAAGTCGGCCGAAAGGCGTCGGGTTGATGGAATGCACAAACCAATAGCAAATAATGCTTCTATTACTCCCGTAACATAAACCAGCATTTTTTTACCGGGGATAAAGCTAGGCACCATCAGCATCATGCCCTGCGAATAAATAAAGTGCCCTATTGCTGTAAATACAAGCATTGCAGCCATACCCAAATTACCTGCGATAATATAATCCCACCCTCCCGAAATGGCATGGGTGATCATTAAAACAATGGCCGAAGCTATAAGCAGCACAAGTAATGGCTTCATGATAAAGTCGTTGTAGCCTGAAAGATAAGAATTTAAATCCTAAAATGTAAATCAGAAATCCTAAACACTAAGCTCTAAATCAGAAAAGCCAAAATCGTAATTCGTAAATCTAAGATCGTAAATCAGAAATCAAACCAGCTTATCTATTCCTTCAGCCAGTTTGTGGTCCTTATCGGTTACAATGTCTCCGGCGTCGTGGGTATTGAGCCAGATTTCTACTTTATTCCAGGTGTTTGTCCATGTGGGGTGATGATTGCTTTTTTCGGCTAGTAAAGCGACCCTGCACATAAACGAAAAAGCGTCTGAGAAGTCTTTAAAGGTGAAAGCTTTATAAAGCTTGTTGTCTTGCTCCTGCCACATGATGATCATTTTTAATCAGAACATTCAGTCCTTTAACCTTGTTTAATTTATTTTTCAAATAAACCGTATCTTTAAGACAAATTAAGAATAATTATAGTACAATTCGACCTTATCAATGAACCTACATAGCCACTTCAGGCGATATCCAATACTTACGTGTTTCCTCGTGATTCTTCTTGCAATGCTGGGAGCATCCTGTAAAAAAGAACATAAAGTTACTCCCATTATTCCACCGCCGATCAACGACTCGACCATTCATAAGGTATCATCAACCAAAGATATACTGACATTTACCTTATTAAAGGCCAATAATTCTTCTTTTTACTCTGGTGATGAAACAGTTTCTATAGTTGGCGATAGTATTAAAGTGCTGGTGCCAGGTACAGCTATAGTGAATTCACTTTCGCCAACTATTCAAATCAACGGCGTTAGAATATCTCCGTCAAGCGGTATCGTTCAGGATTTTACCAAACCTGTTAGTTATACAGTGACGGCCGAAGACAGTACCAAAAAGACTTATGTTGTGGTGGTTAAACAGGATAAACTGAAAAACCTGTTGTATACCGGCAGTGGCAGCACCAACTTTTATGCGCTCGACCTGAGGAACGGTGATGAAATATGGCATTACACTTCGGGTGGTACTTTCCACTATTCGAACCCGCTGCTGGATAATGGTACTGTTTATGCCGGGAGCGTTGATGGTAGTTTATATGCATTCAGCGCAGCCTATGGAACTGTAAAATGGAAATTCACTACCGGAAGCTCCATTCTTTCTGCACCGGCATTAGCTAATGGCATTCTCTATTTTGCCAGTGATGATCACAATGTTTATGCTGCTGACGCTGCGACCGGAAACTTAAAATGGAAATATGCAACAGGCGGCAATGTAGATTCGAGCCCGGTAGTGAGTAATGGAGTCCTGTTTATTGGGAGCACAGATAACAACCTGTATGCCATTGATGCCGCTTCGGGGACAATTAAGTGGCATTATACAATGACTACCACAGCGGTAGAGGCCAGTCCGGTGGTTGCCAACGGGGTAGTTTATATTGGCGAACGGGGTGGATTTTTGAATGCGATAGATATTACTACAGGATTGTTAAAATGGCAATTCTCTACTAATGGCATTTCATTAGAACAAAGCCGGCCGGTTGAATCAAATGGGATAATTTATATTGCAAGCTGGTATAACACAAACGATTTTACTAAAGCTGGTTCAGTTTATGCCATTAATGAAACCGACGGTAGCCTGAAATGGCAGGTTTTAGATAATACAGGTTTTTCAACAGGACCTACTTTTGCTGATGACAACATCTTTATATCGGCAGATGATGGTTATGTTTATGCGCTAAGTGGTGTCAATGGAAATGTGCTATGGAAAAACCAGCTTTATCCTAACGGGGCCATGCCGGCAGCTATCGGCGGCGTTGTTTATATTGGAAGTGCCACGGGTAATATGTATGCCCTAAATGAAACTGACGGAACGGTAAAATGGAAGTCTGTTGAAACAACGGGACTAAACAATTCAAAACCTGTTATTATCGATGCTAACGGCAATTGATACAGGCATCATACAGAAAATTTGTGGTAATGTCTCCGGTGATTGCTCCGGTAAACACTCTGTTAGTACATCCAGACTATTATACACTAAAATAGAAACAAAATAGAGGTTGTAATATATTTGACTACCGGAGAATCTCCAGTCAATCCTCCATCCATCTCTCCACCCATTTCGACAGTCAATCCTCCAGACTATTATAAACTAAAAGAAAAACTTAAACAGAAGAAGTTGAAGAAAAGTGCTGATTGATTAAATTCCAATTCACTCCTTAAACACCTCTTTGCAGGGTGGTAAAAAACAAAGAAAAAGTTGCGCCAAAAAGAAAGTTTCTGTTGCATATGCTAATTTTTTTAGCTATCTTAGTAAAGTCATTAAGGCCTTACATGTCCAAACTTCAGCATCGCGCAATGCTGTCGCAAATCACTGTAAATCAGCATTAAATTCAGAACAGCATCATTCTGCCCGTCGATAGTTCGGCCTGGCAAGCCCGGTAGTCTTAACCCCCTTTCAGAAGAAATGAAGGTGAGCGTCCGCGGAACCGGAATGAATGTCGTAAGACGAAAAGAACTCTCTGTAAATGCATCAAATCATTCGTTTTTTGAGAAAAAAGCATTTCCGCTCTTTGAAATATTGATTACAAAAAAGCCCCCTGCAATTGCTTACAGAGGGCCGTGGGGCAATAAATAATTATTGCATTGTGATAATGGTTGTAGGAAGTATTGAAGCGGATATACCTGCTTTCAGGTAGTTGGTACTCCAACCAGCCGGTGCCGATACGCTCTTATCTACCCAAGCATCCCATTCGGCACCAGAGGTTTGGAAATATTTTACCCAATTATAGCTCATGTTCACATCTGTACTTGGCACACCTGAATAGTTGGCGTAGCAAATACCTGAATTAGAATACGGTGTGCTTGAGCTATAGATCACATTGTGATCCATTTTGATGTGGCTCCCACCCTGCACTTGTGCACCTACATAGCCAGGGTTAACCATTTTATTCCAGCGTGCCACCTGGTACGAGCCACCAACATCGCCTAAAACAATACCTGCTGCTCCGCCTGAGTCGTGCTGAATCTGACCGCCCCTGATCCAGTTGCCAATAACCTGTATAGAATCGCCGGGTAAGCCGTTAGACTGATATAAGCTCAATCCGTCCTGCGGATGACCGATGCCCGGGATATCTTCGCATTTGTTGTTGTTGATCTGGTTACCACCACCGCTTACACCCGCAAATTGAACAAAGCAACCATCAGGAAATGGGCCAAGCATGTTAAGAAATTGATTACTGTTTACCTTAATAGTTGATCCCTGGTAAACGTGAACACCCGATTTCACATTGGTTATGAAACAATTATCAATCGTAATGTTCTGACAATTGTTCAGCATGATACCATACACTAAAGCATCTGCCAGGCGGCAATTGGTAATATGCACGTTGGTGCAATTGTATAAAGCAATGCAATTGGAGCCGCCGCTGATGGAAAGTCCGCTAATGGTTATATTGCTTTTACTGTAATAAGCAATAGGTGCCGCAGCAGTATAAGTTGTGGCTAATGAGCTAGTAGCATTCACAACATCCATCGAATTAGAAGCTACTGTTGTTTTGCTGACCGGTGCAGGTTGCTGGTCTTTTTGACATGATGTTAATCCTGCTGATAATAAAGCAGCTACTCCTATTGTAGCCGCAATTGAACATAGTTTGTTTTTGGGGGACATAATAATTTTAAATTAATTAGGACCTCTTCTACGGCGAACAATGTTGCAACGTTTATTGATTATTTCTCATTGATTAATAAAATTGTTAATAAAGGCAAATAATTATCAACAAAATAAATTTACAAGGTTAGACAGGCGTCTCTCTGGAGCTCATGCCCTTTATTTGCATTTATTGACCTTTGATTTAACCAATAAGAAACTTTAAGCCCGTAATAAAGTTAACCTAAATGACATTCGCCGTACAATTAGGGCTTTGTCATTTATCATTTCTTTTCCTCCAATCCGTGAAGAAACAATTTGTAAATGTGGATAATTATATTTTACTTTGTAAAACAAAGTACTTTTATGATATTCAATTCAAGCTATTTTATATTCTTTGCTCTATTGCTACTCGTTGAATTACTGATTGGGATACACCTGCACGATGCTCTTATCCGGCCTTATGGAGGAGATTTCCTGGTGGTAACTCTGATATACTGCTTCATCAAAAGCTTTCTTGATACGTCAGTAATGAAGACTGCAATAGGAGTTCTGATATTCTCCTACGCTGTTGAAATATCACAATATTTTCATTTGGCTAGGGTTTTGGGACTTCAACATTACAGGGTAGCATTGCTGATACTGGGGGGCAGCTTCTCATTCAGTGACTTGATGTGTTATACGATGGGCATCCTACTGGTGTTACTTATAGAAAGGGTACGAATTAGCCGCAAATTGAGTTTTTAATTGAGTGGAAGGGATATAAATGAGCAGTTATTTTGTAGATAAAGATTCTATTGTCCGGCAGATTTGGGGCAAAGCCGACACCATCCTGTTTATTTTTGCAGGAGCATCAGCAGAGTTTGCTTTAAACAAGTCGGTAGATTGGCTTTACTTTACCGGGTACCTCCCCTCCGATCCACTTGGCCGCTTATTTAGTACTGTAACTTACGCCCGAAGGATCCTGTTTTCAGATTACGATGGTGCGTTACGTGCAATTGACCAGATCACGGCCATCCATAAAAACGTTGAATCAGGAAGAGGCATGAAAATTCCGGATGAAGCTTACCTGGATGTTTTATTCCTGCTAATCGATTATTCGATCCGGTCCTACGAGTTATTGGAGCGAATACTTTCAGATACGGAAAAAGAGGAAGTGTTTGAGGTTTTTTATCGTGTAGGCAAGCGTATGCAGCTTGTTGGCTTACCTGAAAACTATCACGATTGGCTTATTATCCGCGAAAAACAGCTAACCGACAACTTATATTGCAGCGACTTTACGTTTGACCTTTACCACCAATACCGCAAACATCTGGGGCCTATTCGTTACTTTGTATTAAAACAGGCACAGCTGTTATTGGTGCCAGGGCATGTTAAACAACTGCTCAGGTTAGGCAACATCCATTGGTTATCACCTGTGTTAGTTATCTATAAGCTGTTCCGGTTCGTCAACCTGCAAAACATCTTGAAAAATGTTATTCTACCGCCTGCATATGTAGCACAAGTGCAGGCGATGGATCATGTGTCCTGATTTACTTCCTTTTATGATCAACTTTCTTTTGAGTCGTATCCCTGGCTATATTGGTACCACCGGAACCGCTGTTATCTACGCTCGAAGCGTCACCTGTCTTATTGGTTATAGCTGCTGTGTCCTTATTCATTTTTTCAACCTTTGCGGTATCTGCGCCATACCGGTTACCTACAGTGTCCTTCGCTGAATGATCATCAGAATGATTGATACAGGCAGTAAAAGCAGCTATAGCACTCATCGTTAAAATGACCTTGCTTACATTTTTCATGATTTTGCATTTACCTGTACAAACAACTCATGATTACAGTAGTTTCAAATATTAACTTTTAAATAAATCAATTTAATTAAAACCTAATAAAACGAATAACGTTGTTTTATTGATTAACATTTAATTTAATAACAAATATTATGAGAAGATTAAGTGCATTTATTATAGCGGCTGTCCTTGCCGGAGCGCTTGAGGTCGCGACAGCGAAAAGTGAACATTCTACTACAAATAGCAACGCGGTGATCACCAATCACGCAATAGCCATTCAGGATACAGTTCCGACAAAGAAGAAGAAAAAAACAGATCCGACTCAACCAACACCGACTCCAACGCCTACACCTAGTCCCAATCCAAATCCGCCTGCGCCAAACCCTACGCCAAATCCAAACCCGACTCCTAGTCCGAGTCCAAACCCTCCTAACCCTAGTCCTAATTCGCCTACAAACCCGAATCCTACAACGCCGCCACCAACCAGCCCAAGCCCTACCACACCAACAAATCCAACAACGCCTCCAAATCACTAATAATGTGATTTGCTGATTGTTTTCATATAATCCAGATGGCCGGTATACTACCGGCCATTTTTTATCTGGTTAAGGTTAAATTTCATTTTATCTTTGCGCATGGATTTTAAGGATACAGACGAGCAGCAGCCCGAACAGCAAGACATAACTATTTACTCCAAATGGGCTATTTTAGCATTCTCCATATTTTTCTCGCCGCTTATAGGCAGTATATTGCTCATGATCAATTTGCGCTCGGTAGGGTTTAAAAGACAAGCAACCGGTATATTGTTATTTTCCATCGGTTACCAATTTGTAGCAGCCATGGTAATTGGTAGTATAATGAAGTTGCCTGCAAATGTCAACAGTATGGCACTGCTTCAAAACACACAGTTTATTATTTATAGTTTGGTGGCTCAAATTATCGGTGGCGGCATACTAGTTGAATATTTTTATAAAAAATATTTCCCGGCAGATAATTACAAATACAAAACTGTGTGGCGCCCTTTGGCTGTTATTCTCATCATTACTTTAACTATCAGCCTTCTCCGTTAAATAAAAATCCCGCTAAGCACTTACTCAGCAGGATTTCAGGAATGATCCGGAATGACTTACAATCCGAAATTAAGGCCTATAGTCGTGTTAAACGTATTAAATGACTGCCTAGTCACTATTCTGCCAATGTTTGTAGTGCGGTCCTCGTTTTTGATAGATGGGCCCTGCGAAGACATGTACGCCCCTCTCGCCGTTAAAAATACATTATCGCTTAACTTAAAGCGTAAAGCTGCAATGCCGCTATAAGCCAACACAGTAGCCGAAGCACTTCTTTGATAAAAGACTGCCGTCTGATTGGTAACACCACTTAATGAAATATTGGTTTCAGGAGTTGAGTAAACCTTTAATATGCCAGCCGAAGCTCTCAGATCTAACAAAAACTTTCCCGTGGTAAAAGTATACTGCGGGCCCAACAGGATGTTTACTGTTTGATAACGCTTTGTCGCTGTCACAATAGCATAATCAGCACCGTAAGAGTTAGTATACCCTGCAGCAAGGCTATCTGCATTAGCCTGGTTCAATTCGCCATTGTCCTGGTAAGTAATGGAGCCACCCAAACCAAGATGCTTATAAAAATACCAGGTTCCGTCTACGCCATAAGTTAGTCCTTTTTTTGCGTAACCCGCTTTATTATTATAATAATCAGCTTTTTTGAAATCACCTAATGGATTGGATACGCCTCCAAAAAAGCCAAAATAGCTAGTCAAATTAGTCGTCGTCTGCTGCGCATGAACACTTGTTGCGATGAAGGCAAAAAGTGCTATAATTAGTGTTGTAAATATTCTCTTTATATTATTAGGATACATGTGATGCGTGTTTAAAGTTTCAGGATCAATTGCTGGTGAAGGTGTATGGCAAGTTAGTAAATGCTCCGCCCAAAATATTATCAATGGTGATAACCGTTGCCCCTGTACTATCTACAGACGATGAACGCGAATAAAAATGGAAAGTACCTGTAATTTGTTTCTTTACTGAATCAACCGAAGTAACCGTTATGCTTCCGCTGCCGGGTGAAACAGCACCGTGAGGTAAAAAGACATATTGACCGTTTTGATAAACCTGTGTTTTATAATCAACAAGAACTGAAGAACCATCTATGTAATAAGTGTCTGCTGCAAAACCGGGAGTATTAGTTGCATTATTCAATATAACAGTCATAACGATCTGCTTCTGCTCTTTGGTTCCCTGTAGCAAAAGTGTTTTTGTTTTACTAGCCGAATTATAAGTGATGGTATGGATTACGCTATCCGGCGCCCATACAGCGCTATTGATATTAGCCTGAAAAGGTTTGGTGGTGTATGCGCTACCGATAATAGTATCCTTTTTACAACTCTCTATTACAAATAGTCCGGCTAATAGTAGAAAAGTGAAGAGTCTAAGTTTATTCATATTTTTTTATTTACGCAGATAACGGGTTTTCTATTCTTTAATTATTACGGTAACCATTATTTTACACTATTTAACATTTTGGCAAATACAGCACAAAATGCTATAAAGGGCGAAATAACGAAATTATTCCATCAATTGTAAACGATTTGTAAACAGGCTGCAAAGTTGAGACTTTTATAACGCAAATCAGACAAACCTGAATTAAATTACTATTATAATTATTTAGGGGAAGTAATTTTGTATAGCACATGCTTTTTCAACCAGTTCCCGTCAGGTATTAAGGGATGATCAAACTCTCCTGCCTTATTCATTCCGATCCGTTGCATTACTTTTTCCGAGCGGTAGTTATGAATTGCTGTGAATGAGTAAATTTCTTTCAGGTTAAGCTTATCGAACCCGAAATCAATACACGCCAGCGCTGCTTCTGTGGCAAAACCATACCCCCAGTTTTCTCTGCTTAGTCTCCAGCCTATTTCTATGCATGGTGTAAAATACGCCTCAAATCCCGGCTCACATATCCCGGTAAAGCCAATAAACCGGTGGTTATCTTTCCTTTCCACAGCAAAAAAGCCGTACCCATGCCGATCGACATAATCAGATATTCTTTCAATCTGAGTCAAAGTTTCAGCAGGTGTTTTAATAGACCGAAAGTACTCCATAACCTCGGGAACTGCATTCAGGCTGATGTACGGTTCCTGATCACTTTGTTGCCACTGCCGCAAAATCAGGCGAGGTGTTTCAATAAAAATAGTCGGCATGAATAACTGAAATCACTTTGAAAACCAGTGAATATAGCCACATTCGGAACAAACATAACAAGTAGCTGTTTTATCAAGCCACTCTAAATTAAGGAAAGTTGTTGTCGGACTATGTAACTGTTCCTGTCTCGTATAAAATGTATCATTATTACAATGATGGCAATTAAGTAGTTTGTCAGCAATCTCGTACCGGTTCGCTTCTTCTGTAAAAAATCCCATAGTTTGTTTAAGGTTTATTAGCCCTTAAAAATACGATATTACTTGTGTTTATGTAACATTTCAAAGGATTTTGTATCCATGTAATAGCTTATATTTATCAATTAAAAATCACCTAAAAACAAATAAAATGGATCATTCATTAATAACTACCAGTAACGAATTAGAAGGATATAAAATAGTAAAACACCTTGGCATGGTACGCGGTGTTACTGTGCGCAGCCGTAGTGTATTGGGAAATATCGCCGGTGGCTTTCAGTCGCTTTTTGGTGGCCAGCTTTCTATTTATGTTGAACTTTGCGAAAACGCCCGCGAAGAAGCCTACCAGCTATTAATACAACATGCACAGGTTACCGGTGCAAATGCGATTATTGCTATGCGTTACGACGCCAACGAGATTATGCAGGGTGTAACCGAAGTTTTGGCTTATGGGACTGCTGTGGTTGTTGAGAAGGCTTAAGCAGCACTTGCAGTAGCAGTGGCAGGCTCACATCGTTTACCGCAACTGCTACTGCCGCTGCTACTAAAGAAGCGGCGACATTAACCTTGCCAATTTCTCAGGTAGTTGTTTATAATAGGGACGTTTTTTCCAGGTATTGGGGCTTATCTTTTTAGCCTGTTTAATATCCTCGTAGAAAACATCCCTTAATTGTTTGGCCGTAGCAATATCGTAGATCATGCTGTTCACCTCAAAATTCAGCTCATAACTGCGATGATCCATATTTGCAGTACCGATAATAGCCAATTGCCCGTCCGAGACCAGTGTCTTTGCATGAACAAACCCCTTTTGATATAAATAGATCTCAACGCCTACAGCCAGCAGATCACCATAATAAGAACGTGCGGCAGCATTTACAAAAACCGAGTCTGATTTATCGGGCACTAAAAGTTTTATACTAACACCGCTCATAGCTGCTACTTGTAAAGCATCCATAATAGCCTGACCGGGAATGAAATATGGTGTTGTAATCAGCAATTCTTTCTCCGCCAGGCCTATGGTTTGCACCATTGAGAACATAACAGTCGGCGCATCCGAGTCGGGGCCACTGGCGGCTATCTGCACAGTTGCTTTACCCTTATCAGTAGGCTTGGTACAAAAGAAATCCTGTTCCAGTTTGAGGCGTTTACCTGAACAAAAATTCCAATCGGATATAAACAAATACTGCAGGTAATATACTCCGGGACCACTGATTTTCACATGAGTATCCCGCCAGAATAACTGTCCGGGCTTATTAATATATCTGTCGCTTACATTTATGCCACCTACAAACCCCGTACAGCCATCCACCACAATTATTTTGCGGTGATTGCGGTAGTTCACCCGGTTGGCCAGTAAAATAAAATGGATCTTATAAAATGGGAAAGCATCCACTCCGGCAGCCTTCATCTCGTTAACAAATGATCGTCGTATAGAGCGGCTGCCAAAGTCATCATAAATAAAACGCACCGCCACACCTTCCTTTGCTTTTTGTATCAGGACGTTTTTGATCTCGTCGGCAATATCGCCATCTTCAAAAATATAATATTGAATATGGATATGATGTTTCGCATTGCGGAGCGCTTCCAGCACGTCAGGAAACTTATTTTCACCATTGACCAGCAACTTCACTTCATTGCCACCTGTCAATGGACTCATACCATCCTTCAACAGATATAGCGCCAGCTTTCTATGTTTTTTGATGGCCAGTTCTTGTGTATCCAGCGCTTTTTCGGATTCGAGGGTGATCCGTTCGCGCAAATCAGCTAACGTCGCTTTGTTGCGAACAATTTTTTTACTGTATAATTTATTCTTACGCCTGTTTGTTCCGAAGGCAAAATAAATAGCTATACCAACCAGGGGTAGAAATATGGTGAGGAGCACATAAGCCAGCGCCTTATCGTTCGACGGAGTGTTGTAAACAATGTGCAGGCAAATGACAATAATCAGCAGGATATAACCTATATCAATCAGCAGTTCCCAGTCCATTATCTACAATGATGATCGCTAAAGTGTTAAAAAATTTTCGCCCGGTTTCAATACATAATCCTTCCCTTTCCATACCAATCTGCCTGGCACCTCCCCAGGTAAAGTAATATTGATATGCCATTTATTGTTTTGCAAGGCATATTTTACGCTGATGGCTCCTTTTGGATGAGGAATTTCGCCGCCGATGTGTGTTATGGCGCCCAAGTGTGGTTCTATTTTCACTTTTCTGAAACCCGGTGCGTCGCTCTCTATGCCTAATACAGTCCGGTACAGTTCAATATTTGGACTCGATCCCCAGGCGTGGCAATCAGAACGGGATGCAGCAATATCCGACATTTCGGCCCAGGTAGTCATCCCCATTTTAATATTATCGCGCCAAATACCAAGCCAGCTGATGTAATCATTACCCAACCCTGCCTTGATAAGCGCCCGATGCAGATAATATTTAAAGTAAATAGATGCCGGGACGAGTGTGGTATCCGACAATAACTGATGTGCTACTTTTGGGGTCTCCACAGGTGTAGTCACACCGGTAAGAATTGCCAGCGAATTGGCATGCTGAGAAAAAACATCTTTTTCTGGTCTGTCTGCAAACTCATTTCTTTCGGGCACCCAATACTTAGCCCGGATAGTTTGTTTCATTTGTACAGCACGTTGTTCGTAAGTGGCGGCATTTTCCTTGCTGCCCAATTTGCTTTCCAATTCGGCAGCCACCTGGTACGCCCATAATAATTGCAGATCAAGAATTGATGAGTTGCCATTCTCTCCTATTGGCCCTACCCCTTCATTCCAGTTGCTTTTCGGCTTAGGGGTCTTGCCATTTGCCCAATCGGTAAATTCCCAATATGGCGGATTATTTAATGAACCATCTGCCTGCTGATAACGGTTAAAGAAAGCAAGCACATCACGTGTTCCCTGCAATTTATCTTTCACAAATCTACTATCATCACGATACAAATAATAATCGTGCAGCATACCTATCCACCATAAAGAAAATGTGGGTATCTGCTGCTTCACCGCTGTAGGGTAACGGCTCTGTGTTATCCCTTCCGAAATTCGCGAATGATCTAAAAGTGTAATAGCATTGCGCGCCAACCGGTCATCTCCGCTATTATAATACGATACTAATGCCTGTATGCGCGTATCGCCTACATATTGCAACTGCTCATAATACGGGCAATCCATATAAGTTTCCCAGGCGCATAAGCGGGCGGTGCGCCAGCCTATTTCCAGTATTTTAGTAAGCGTATCATCTTTCGTTTCCAGTTTGGCATTATACTTAAACGGATAGCCTGTAAACATACTGTACAGGTCGTCTATCACCAACGGTTCGTCCTTTGTTTGAACAGTCAATTGAATATATCGGAACGTACGCCAGTTTAAGGGCATAAACTGCTGTCCATCGCTGCCATCGCTGATTAAGCTGTCCTTTCGGCCAACAAAACGCTTCCCTTCTATTTCATCGCGGTTGCCTTTAACTGTTTGTTCTTTCCAATCTTTACTGTGTTCACCTTCTGTTTCTATTTTGTATAGGCCCTCGGCATAGCTTAATAAGATACCGGCATCCTTACCCTTGCTGAAAACGATGGTAGGATACGCGTTGGTCAGATAAGTCTGATCAAGCAATATAGTTGCCTGGGTATGTGCAGGTATGGTAACCGGCCCCTTTTCTGCCGGAAATGTTGATGGCAAAGTAACCCCATCCGCCTTCCGCATTTTCTGCATACGCTGCATCACCAAATCACGAGCTGGGATAGGCGATGGCACCAGCATCCAGCCTTCAATAAATGTAAACTCACCTTTGGGTGTACCGTCTGATACTTTTTTAGCTGGTTTCCATTTGGTATCATCAAAATCAGCCTGCTGCCAGTTTTTAGGATGCAATTTCATAGTGATCTGTTCACCGGGCCCCGCAGCATAATAACTGTGAACAAGTACCACCGGTATCGGGGCATAAGCCGAATCGCGGTAACATTTCCAGCTCGTATTGGTATTTATCTCCTCTTCTGCCTCTGTATGCCCCTGCAAAATAAAACCCGTATGGAAAGTCATCTGGGCTGTTGGCCTGATAAGTCCTTCGTTAAAAGCGATCGTGCTTATCACATTTTTTCCTTCTTTCAGGTAGGGTGCCAGGTCTACCGTTTCATAGTTCCAGTAATAAAAATCGCCGCGTGCAGGACCTATAGATACCAGCATACCATTCACAAATAATTTGTAGCGGTTATCGGCTGATAGATGTACCAGGTAAGTTGATGGTTTAGTTGTTAAGTTGATTGCCTTCCTGAACAAGCATATCTCATAATCAACACCCGTGCCCCCGGGAACAGTTATCCATTGTGCATTCCAGTGGTCGGGTTTATTGGTTTGATCAGGCGTTTGGGCGTAAGACCATGTACGGATAAATAGGAATAAAATAAAAGATAGTAAAAGGCGGTTCTTCATTATAGGTTTATTTAGATGAAAAGAAGACGCCTAAATTTAAAGAAGAGAATTGATTATTTATGCTTTTTAAAACAAAGCAGTTGGCAAACCATCCATACTGGTGCGGTTTTTTTCGGCTTTATAGGCTTCAAGGCCCTCGGCACCTTTCTTCAATGCCCATTTTTCGGCATGATCGCGTTCGCCCAGATATTCATACAACGGTACACTGAAACCGCAGGATGTTTGCACTTTATCAATGTCAGCAACAATGATCTGCCGGGTAGCGAGCTGCAATTGAAAATGTTGTGTCAGATCATTCCATTCCGAATCACCAGGCAAAATAGTACGCCCATGCCCATACAAGCGCAAAATATTAGGCGGCCCTTCAAATGCGCAAAACATAAAGGTAATGCGTCCGTTTTCGAGCAGATGGGCCGAAGTTTCATTTCCGCTTCCAATCACATCCATGTATGCTACCCTGTGATCTGACAACACCCTGAAACTATCACTACCCTTTGGAGAAAGGTTAACGTGCCCATCTAAACTAAGTGGTGAACTTGCCACAAAGAACATTTTTTGCTTTGCTATAAATTCTCTGTGCTGATCGAGAATGCTGTCATAAAATTTTGCCATGGCAATTATTTGAAGTACGACAACGGGATCTCTTTCCACATACCATGCGAAAGATGCCCGGTAAGCAATTCATATATCAGGTACAAAGGCCAGAAGATGTAAGCAAGAATCAGCAGAATAATATTATGGTTATAATACCAGTTAACCATTAAAGCGTATATGCCCAAAAGCAGGTAGGCAATACTCGAGTCTCTTTTATTCATAATAGAAGTTTTGGCTATACAATAATAACAATTTTGACGCGTAAATGTTATTTGAAGGCTTTTGAGATGATAACCAAATATACGAGTGATTTACAGCAGTATATTAACGTTTACATTAAGTACATTTCTTAGAAATAAAACACTTTTTGTTGAAAACAAGCTAAAAGTGGATAACTAAAAATTACGCTAATAATAAAAAATACGTTTATTGGTAAACAATTCTACTTAAATAAGGTTAACATAAAAAAAATAAAACAACTTATCATGGCAACAACAGGGAGCGGAATAACCGCGTATTCAGTAAAAACCAAGACTAAAAATGTTCCGATGATCGATCCGGTTATTGATGTAAAATCAGGCAGGTACATTGCAAGCGGTAAAGACAGCGCAGGCAATAAAATGTCGGCTATCATGAGTAAAGCAACTGCTGAAGGACACATTAAAGATGGGAATGCTAAAAAAGGCACCGGCTGGTAATTAACTCCTGCTGATCATGCCGCTGGCATCTGTGATGCTTTGGTACAATAAATAAGCCCTGCCACCCGGACGGTAGCAGGGCTTATTTGTGAATAATATTTTCAGTTGCCTACTACAACGGTCGCATTAGCCATCATAGAATGTATAGTACAATGATAGGTATAAGTTCCTGCTGTCGAGAAGGTTTGTTTGAAGGTCTGATCCGTTGCCAGGCTTCCGCTATCAAAGCCTCCGTTCAAATCAGTAGCAGTATGCGGACTGGCGTCTTTGTTCGTCCACGTAACTGTTCCTCCTAGTTTAACATGCACTGTAGCTGGTGAAAATGCAAAATTGGTAATACTCACTGAAGCTGCAGCAACAGGTGCACCACCAGCATTGGAAGTAGGGTTTGAAGAATTGTTTGAGCTCTTACCACAACCCGGAAATAAAAAGAGGCCACAGACTACTACCAGGGCCAAAGAAATGATTTTAGTTTTCATAAAAAGTGTATTTTCTGTATTATGTATACAGTCATCACGCACTCATACGCAAAAAGGTTGCCCAGGGGTTAAGAATTTTAAAAATTTCAAGACTTATAAGGGTTTAAAACTTCGTAAATCTTTGATATTATTTATTTCACCAGGTTATCTACCCTATCGTAATATTCATTTTGGAGCTTCAGTGTTGTATCATCAGCCTTAACTTCTTTCAACGCTTTTATGAATGATGCTATTTCATGATCAGTAATAAACTTGCCAAATTCTGATGTTGCCTTGTCGCCCTCACCTGCATAATGGTTAGGGTATGATGCATACCACCATATCGGTGTGTATAGGTTAGGGATATTCAGTCTTTTCTGATCGGCTCCGGATTGTGTTGCAGCCCTGTCCATCCGCATCAGGTCGGGGCGATAATAAAGCAACACAGACGTTTCACTTTCGCCGGCATGCTGATCGGTTTTCATATCAGATTTATGCATCTGGCGATATTGCTTTGCATAATCCTGATCATCCCTATCCGGTGCATAAAAATAGATCACGTAGTTATGCCTTTTATTGAGGAAAGATTGCATAAAAAAACGGATAAATTCGGGGTTACCGCCGTGGCCGTTTAATATCACTATTTTCTTGAATCCATTCCTGGCAATCTCGTCACAAGTTGCTTCCAGCAGATCGTAAATCAGGCGGCTTGGCAAAGCAAAGGTGCCTGGTTGTTGTTTGGCTTCATTGATCTGCCCGTAAAAATAATCAGGAAATACTACGGCATACTCTTGTTTGGTAGCCCTTGCGGCCCATTCGCGAACATGTATAAGATCAGTCCCTATTGGTGAATGGGGCCCATGCTTCTCCAATATGCCAAATGGCAGAATACAGGTTTGTGATGATTTATCTAACGCAACAGGGAAATCGGTTGCGGTCAGCTCGTCCCAACGGGCAGGAACATCCTGTGCAAAAGCGTAACCGCAAGCAAAAAACAGGATAAAAAACAGAACAGTTCTCATTTTAAGGGTGCATTGGTTAATGCAATGAAGATAACAAATCGGGAAAGGATTTATTGCAAATAACCAAATTATTACACGCGCCAATCCTTATAAGGATGTATCGATAAACTGGCATTAGTATAACGCCCGTCGTAGGTAACTTCCATGGTTACCCAATCAGGTTTTTCAAACTCTTCAGTTTCACTTTTCAACTCTAGTTCGGCGACTATTAACCCGGCATTATCGCCCGAAAAAACATCCACTTCCCATATTTTACCTTTGAATGGAACCAGGTAACGCATTTTCTCGGTACTGTTGGTAGTAAAGGCCTTCAATATTTCCAGGCCATCGTCCAGCGGAATTTCATACTCATATTCTTTGCGGCTTAAGCTTGATACCTTGCTTTTAAAATTCAGATATCCTTTCTTGTCCGACACTCTTACACGGATAGTTTGCTTACTATCGCGCAGCATATAACCCTGCCGGTATGAGATACCGATCGGCTTTTCTACCTGCTCCCATTTTTTATGGTCAACCAAAAACTTACGTTCTATTTCGAGTCCCATTGTATTAATGCATAGTCAATTGTTGTGTCAGCATAACTTTTCGTTCAAAATCGTGCGCCAATGCGGTAATCGATCTTTTCAACCGGGTATTCTGACTTTTAATTTTGGTAATAACAGGTTTTGAATTAAATCCAGCAGACGAAAATAACTCCATCGCCAGTACATTATCATGCCAGTTGCCTATCAATGTTTGTAGTTTATCAAGGTAATCATTACTGATCTGCAATTTGCCGTCCAATGCACCATGGGCAATTTTCCGGTTATACATCAGCGTTTTGATATGTTTACGGGTAGCATGTAATTCATCGGTAAACTGCAGGTTGTCCAGCGATGAGGCTATATTGTATAGCTTCGTTTTATAAAACTGCACTATGTCTTTATTACCTACAGACTCCAGGTCGTCACCGATGTTATTATATGCCGTTTTGATGGTCTTCAAATATTCTTTCCCAAGCTCTTTCACCTCTGCCGTACCTTTTTCTATCTCATATAAATGACTCATAAAAAAGTCTTCATTCTTAAACTGGAAACGCTGGCCGTACTGCAGATTGATAAAGGCATCGCGGATCTCGCCACAACGTTTAAATATTTTCCTTACTGGTTTAAAGTCATTTTTTAACGGATGCTTTGTTGAATTAATGTCCAAAAGTTCCAGCATGGCCCGCAGTTTTTTTACCTGCACCCGAAAAAGGTGCAACTCTTCCTGTTCACCGCTTTCAATAAATTTTTTCAAATGATCAGTCATTCCCTTCCACTGATCATTGAAATAAATTTTCTCTTTTTTTCTCTTCATTTATCCTAAGTTCTCAACGTAACATCTTTAACGCATCTACACTTTATTTTTATGGTATACGTTACATTTACCGTATAGTTATTAGTCCTTATTGTAAAAAAATGTTAAACCCCAGGCTTATTTGATGGCCTCTTGCCTGAAATAGCTATATTTAGCCGGCACCTTTGATACACCAATTTTGATGAATTTAAGAAAATTTTTACTTGTTCTATTAGCGTCAGTTACTATCATGCATTTTTCGGCCTTTGCACAGCGCGACAGTATACCTTTGACTACCATTATTGCTAAAACCCAAAAACTAACTAACGATCATCCTGTAGAAAAGGTTTATATCCATTTTGATAAACCTTATTATGCAGTAAACGACACGATTTGGTTCAAGGCTTATGTCACTATAGATTTACATCAACTGTCCTCATTAAGTAAAATATTATACATCGATTTTATTAGTGAAGGTCAATTGCCAAGGGAGCTAAAACTGCAAATTGTGAATGGCACGGCAAGCGGTTCGCTTATCCTGACGCCTGATTTCGCCAAACGTGGAAATTTTCATGTAAGGGCTTATACACGATGGATGCGGAATGCCGACCAAGCCTATTTTTTTAACCGGACGATAACAGTTGGAGCCAATAGTACCGGACTGGTATTACCTCATATCACTTTCAAAAACTCTATATCAGAAAAGTCAGATAAAATAAATGCCGAAATAGTTTACAAGGACGAGCAAGGCAGGCCTTATATCAACAAAAAAGTGAGCTGGAAAGCATTGAATGATGATGGCACGATAAGCAAGGGAAAAGGTGAAACCAATCAAAATGGTGTGCTGAACATCAGTTTCACAAGCGACAAGCCAGCTGAATTGAGTTCAAGCGCAATCAGTACTGATTTGGAGCTGGAAGACAAAAAGATTGTGACCAAAGCCTTCCCGATACAATTAACACCTCCGTCTATAGATGCGCAGTTTTTCCCTGAGGGAGGTTATCTGATCACCGGAATACAGTCGCGCGTAGCCTTTAAAGCAATAAAACCTGATGGCCTGGGCATCGACTCAAAGGGTACCATTGTAGACAATAGCGGCAAGGTAGTAGCTAATTTCTCCTCTCAGCATTTAGGTATGGGAGTATTTATTCTAACACCTGAGAATGGAAAAACCTACAAAGCCAACTTTACTTTTGCCGATGGGTCGCAAAGCAGTTTTGATTTACCCAATGTACGGGCTGAAGGTATTAACCTGTCTGTAAACAGTGGAGCTAAGGATAGCATAGGCATAAAAATTACAGCAAATGATGGCTATTTCCAGAAGAATCAGGGCCGGACATTTTATGTTATGGCCCAAAGCGGTGGCGTGGTATGTTATGCAGCTCAAACGGTGTTACGAAACAACAACTACTCAGCTTATATAGCAAAAAGCAAATTCCCAACTGGCATTTTACAGATTACTGTTTTCTCGTCAAAAGGTACACCATTAAGCGAACGGGTAATTTTTATTCAGAATAATGATCAGCTAAACCTTACTATGAAAACTGATCAGTCCACTTATTCACGCAAGCAGAAAATGCGGGTATTGGTATCGGCTAAGAACAATACTGCGCCTTCTGAAGGTAACTTCTCGGTATCGGTAATTAACGAATCAATTGTACCTTATGACGATGACGATGCACCAACCATATTAAGCCAGCTGCTTCTGACATCAGATTTGAGAGGTTATATCGAAAAACCCGGCTATTACTTCAATCATCATGACGAAAAAAGTGCAGACGATCTTGATGCTCTGATGCTGACGCAGGGATATCGCCGCTTTACTTATAAAAATTTACTGGCAGATAAAATCCCGCCAATAGCCTTTTTACCAGAGCAAGGTATAGCCATATCAGGTATGCTCCGTAATAATACCGGCTTACCCATAACCCGGGGCAACATTCGCTTATTTATACCTGATAAGGCCTATTCTACACAAACCGTTACCGATGCGAGCGGAGCATTCAGATTTCCTAATGTTCTTGTTTCGGATACATCAAAAATAAAAATTACAGCACGCGATAATCCCAATAGTAATAGTCTGATGCTTAGTATAGAT
>Ga0105237_10000406_pt1 | contig 61339 bp, 49 predicted proteins | sample KBSC24metaG_FD_81520 | JGI IMG/M metagenome (GOLD analysis project Ga0105237, IMG submission 81520) | Corn rhizosphere microbial communities from Kellogg Biological Station, Michigan, USA - KBS C2-4 metaG | ecosystem: Host-associated > Plants > Roots > Rhizosphere > Soil | place: Michigan, USA... | reverse complement strand
TTGAGGGCGCATTCCCATTCGAGAACGGCCCAGCCTTTATAGTCGTAGGCGGTGAGCTTGCTGAAAATGCCTTTAAAGTCTACCTGTCCATCGCCCAGTGAGCGGAAGCGTCCGGCGCGGTTGACCCAACTCTGGTAACCGCCGTAGACGCCCTGTTTGCCGGTGGGGTTAAATTCTGCGTCCTTCACATGGAACATGCGTATCCTTTCGTGATAATTGTCGATGTATTCCAGGTAATTCAGGCATTGCAATACGAAATGGGAGGGGTCGTAGAGAAGGCAGGCCCTTGGATGATGATTCGTGTGTTCGAGGAACATTTCATATGAGATGCCATCGTGGAGGTCTTCTCCGGGGTGTATCTCGTAACAAAGGTCGACGCCAAATTTATCGAATTCGTCCAGGATGGGCATCCAGCGGGCGGCCAGTTCCTTAAATCCCGTTTCCACAAGGCCGGCAGGGCGCTGGGGCCAGGGGTAAACCGTAGGCCAGAGCAGCGCTCCGCTGAAAGTGGCGTGGGCATTCAGGCCAAGATTGGACGAAGCTTTTGCCGCGTATTTCAGTTGTTGTACGGCCCATTCTGTACGGGCCTTGGGGTTATTATGATATGCAGCCGGTGCGAAGCCATCGAACAGCGCGTCATAAGCGGGATTCACGGCAACCAGCTGACCCTGGAGATGGGTGGACAGTTCGGTGATCTGGAGGCCGGCTTCATTAACGATGCCTTTGATCTCGTCGGCGTAAGTCTGGCTTTCAGCGGCTTTTTGCAGATCGATCACGCGGGAGTCCCAGCTGGGGATCTGCACGCCGATATAACCCAGGCTGGCTGCCCATTTGCAGATGGAGGTCAAAGAATTGAATGGGGGCTTGTCGCCCAGGAATTGGGCCAGGAAGATGGCGGGTCCTTTGATGGTGGTCATAAGACAAATAGTTTAAGATGAAAATTAACAGCTGCCTTCTCCTTCAATTTCGAAGAAGGTCCATTTTTCAAGGCTCTCGTTGCTGCGAATGACGTTATCTATAAAGGCCATTCCGCGTACTCCTTCTTCGATGGAGGGGAAGTCCGATTCCTCCGGCGTGGGGGTTCTGCCTTCGAGTTTTGCCGAGAGGGTGAGGGCAAAATTCCGGTAGAGGTTGCCGAATGCTTCGAGATAACCTTCCGGGTGGCCGCCGGGGGTACGGGTATTGTGTTTGGCAAAGGAGGAGAGATAGGGCTGGCCGGCGCGGAAGATCTGTGTGGGTTGGTCGAGCCATTTTACCAGCAGCGTATTGGGTTCCATTTGGGCCCATTCGAGGCCACCTTTTTCGCCATACACGCGTATTTTCAGCGCATTTTCTTCTCCTGCCGCCACCTGAGAGGCAGTGAGCGTGCCGGTGGCGCCGTTGTCGAAACGAAGCAGGACGTTGCCGTCGTCATCCAGGGCCCGGCCTTCGACCATGATACTCAGGTCGGCGCAAAGCTGTTTGATCTGGAGACCGGAGATATATTCAGCCAGGTGGGCGGCGTGTGTTCCGATGTCACCCATTGCGCCTGCCTTGCCGGAACGCGAGGGGTCTGTCCGCCATTCGGCTTGTTTGCTGCCGTCCTTTTCCGAAAGCCGGCTGAGCCAGCCTTGAGGATATTCTACATAGATCTTACGGATCTTTCCGAAGGCTCCTTCTTTTACCATTTGCCGGGCCTGTTTGACCAGTGGGTAGCCGGCGTAGGTATGCGTGAGGCAAAGAAGCAATCCTGTCTCCTGTACTTTCTTTTTTAGGGCAAGGGCTTCTTTGAGAGAAAAGGTCATGGGTTTTTCGATGACCACATGAAATCCTTTTTCCAGGGCCAGCATGGCGGGCGCGAAGTGAGCGTGATTGGGTGTAACGATCACGACAAAATCCATTCGTTGTGTTGCAGGAAGGCGGCTTTCCTTTTCGATCATCTCTTCGAAAGAAAGGTAAGTGCGATCGGGGGGGAGGAAGAGGTCCTTGCCGGACTGCCGGGCGTTGTCGGGATTGCTGCTGAAGGCACCGCAAACCAGTTCGATGAGACCGTCCATATTGGCAGCGATGCGGTGAACGGCGCCAATGAAGGCGTTGCGGCCTCCACCAACCATTCCCATTCTGAGCTTTCTATTCATAAAATATTCCTTTAGATATTCGAGTTTCCATGGTTGTCTGCACGCAGGGCGTGCGAACCGAGCTCCGCTCGGTTCCGCAATTTTAGGATATCTTTACGGAAATGAGACATTATTTAGTAGAATATCAATGCTGAATTAAAAATTAGTGATATAGCAGGGTTTAACAGTGGGTTTTATTAAATAAATCGATTACATTTATCGGGTAAAAACGATTTTGCCATGACCTCATCTCCTGCCATCGAACGGAATAAACTTTTTGTCGCAAGTTGTCTTGCTCTCCTCGTTACTTCTTTATCTTTTGGAATTCGCGCGGGTATCCTGAATATGCAGGGGGTGCATTTTCATCTTAATGCGTCTCAGCTGAGCACTATTGCGGCTACGGCATTCTGGGGTTTCCCGCTGGCGATCATCATCGGCGGATTTATAGTGGATATCATCGGGATGAAGAAGCTGCTGTTGTCCGCCTTTATTTTTCATCTGCTGGGAATAATACTGACCATTTTTGCCGGCGGGTATTGGGGACTTTTTCTGTCTACTTTATTGATAGGGATTGCGAACGGTACGGTGGAGGCAGCTTGTAATCCGCTGGTGGCTTCTTTATTTACGGATAACAAGACCACGAAGCTGAACCATTTTCATCTTTGGTTTCCCGCGGGTATCGTCATAGGAACGCTGACCGTCTTTTTGCTGAACAAAGTATTGGCTGCCGGTGTTGCTGAAGCGCCTTACTGGGTGTCGCAGGTGGAGATCGCCGTCATGCTGATACCTACGCTGATCTATGGGTTTCTTTTCTCCAAGCTGAAGTTTCCGGTGACAGAGAGAGTGGCTACGGGTGTGAGTACGAAAGAAATGTATGCTGCGCTGGCCAATCCGCTGTTCATATTCATGATCATCTGTATGTTTGGAACGGCTATAACTGAACTGTTCACTAATCAGTGGACCGATGTGTTGTTCAAAACGGTGACGGATAATGCGATCCTCATCCTTACGTTTGTGGCTGCGGTGCAGGCGCTGGGGCGGGCTTTTGCCGCGCCTGTCGTTCACCGGCTGGCTCCGCAGGGGGTATTGCTGATCTCGGCCATTCTCTCTGCACTGGGAATCTATCTGCTGATCCATTTGCATGGGACTGCTATTTTTGGGGCAGCGATCATTTTCGGATTGGGAGTGGCTTTTTTCTGGCCTTGTATGATCGGTTTTGTGGCGGAGAACCTGCCGCGTACCGGGGCGGTGGGTTTGAATCTGATGGGAGGTGCGGGGATGTTTGGCGTTTCGATCTATATGATGTTCATGGGAGGATATTATGACCAGTTGATGATCCGGAAATTGCCGCCGGGGGCCAGTCTGGATGCTTACCGGTCAGCGGCGCCGGGGACAGATATGGCAAAGGCTTTTGATAGTGCACGGTCAGCTGCGGGTCCGGAAGTATTGAATACGACACTGGTGATACCTGTGGTGTTGATCATTGCGTTTGCGGGGCTGGTGTTTTTTATGCGGAAAAGAAAAAAAGCAGATGATGTTGGAGCCCTTGTTGCGTAAGATTTCGTAATTTCCTTTTTTTATTTTAATGACGACTGGAACCATACTATGTCAAATCAACCTTCTCGGCGTATTGCTATTAAAAACATTGTTGCGGGCACGGCGGCCTTAGGAACGGCAGGAATGTTATCTTCACTGAATGCTTCGGCGGAGACTACCAAAAACGATAAAAAATTGAAATTAAAAGGGAACATCAACCATTCCGTATGCCGCTGGTGTTACGGAGATACGCCTTTAGACGAGCTCTGTGTGGCTGTGAAGAAGATAGGTTTTAGTGCTATAGACCTGGTAGGTCCGAAGGATTGGCCTGTTCTGCAAAGTCATGGCATTTTTTCATCTATGTGTAATGGGGCGGAGATCAGTCTGACCAAAGGATGGAATCATACCGAGTATCATGAGACGTTGATAAAAAGTTACCTGGAGCATATTGAACTTGTGGCGAAGGCCGGGTATAAGAACCTGATCTGTTTCAGCGGCAACCGGGAGGGGATGGATGAGGAGACGGGCTGGAAAAATTGCGTGGCGGGTCTGAAGCAGATAATGGGAGCGGCTGAGAAGGCGGGGGTGATCATCCAGATGGAATTGTTGAACAGCAAGATCAATCATCATGATCAGATGTGTGACAATACGAAGTGGGGGATCGAGTTGGTGAAAAGGGTAGGGTCTGAAAACTTTAAATTGTTGTATGATATCTATCATATGCAGATAGATGAGGGAGATGTGATCCGGACGATCACGGACAGTCACCAGTATTTTGGACATTATCATACCGGTGGGGTTCCTGGGAGGCATGAGATCGATGATACGCAGGAGTTGTATTATCCTGCGATAATGCGGGGGATCGTGGCGACGGGATTCAACGGGTATGTGGCGCAGGAGTTTATTCCGGCGAAGGCGGACAAGCTGAAATCGCTGAAGGAAGGGGTGCGTATTTGCGATGTTTAAGGGCCGGGGCGGAGGTAAACCAGGCGGTGACATGTACTTAAATATGTAAATTAAACACTAACACTAAAACAAGATAACGATTATGGCTGACAACACATATGATGCGATAGTGATCGGCTCGGGTATCAGTGGGGGCTGGGCTGCGAAGGAGCTTACCGAGAAAGGTCTTAAAGTATTAATGCTGGAGAGGGGGCGTAATATAGAGCATGTGAAGGATTATGTCAATGCAAATAAAGAAGCCTGGGATTATCCACACCGGGGTCATGCCACTGAGCAAATGAAAAAGGATTATCCGGTGTTGAAGAGGGATTATCCGTTGAATGAAACCAACCTGGATTATTGGGTGAAGGACAGTGAGAGTCCATATACGGAAGTAAAGCGGTTTGACTGGTTCCGGGGATATCATGTCGGCGGCAGGTCGTTGATGTGGGGCCGTCAGAGTTACCGGTGGAGTGATCATAGTTTCGAAGCCAATATCAGGGACGGGATCGGCATTGACTGGCCTATCCGGTATAAGGATATCGAGCACTGGTATACCTATGTAGAAAAGTTTGCGGGCATCAGCGGGTCGAACGAGAATATACCTCATCTTCCCAATAGTCACTTTCTTCCGGCTTATGACATGACCTGTGTAGAGAAAGATATTTCGGCCCGGCTGAAAGAGCATTATAAAGGGGCGCGGCAAATGATCATTGGCCGCGTGGCGAACATTACCGTTCCGCATGAAGGAAGGATCGGCTGTCAGTTTCGTAACAAGTGCTGGCTGGGTTGTCCTTTTGGTGGCTATTTCAGTACGCAGTCCTCTACGTTGCCGGCGGCTATGAAGACGGGCAATCTTACTTTACGGCCCTGGTCGATCGTGACTAAGATATTATACGACAAGGATACGAAAAAGGCGACTGGGGTTGAGGTGCTGGATGCGGAGACGAACCAGACCTATGAGTATAAGGCAAAGATCATATTCCTGAATGCGTCAACTTTGAACAGTGCGTGGATCATGATGAATTCGGCGACTGATATATGGCCGGACGGGTTGGGAAGCAGCAGTGGGGAATTGGGGCATAACCTGATGGACCATCACCTGGGAGTTGGGGCGGGCGGCACCGTCGAAGGATATGAAGACAAATATTATTTTGGCCGCAGGGCTAATGGTATCTATATCCCGCAATTCCGCAATGTGGGCGCTGACAAACGGGATTACCTGCGTGGTTTTGGTTATCAGGGCGGCGGAGGCAGGGAAGGGTATGATCATCATCAGATCGCCGAGTACAGCATTGGAAAGGAATACAAGCAGGCTTTGACCGAACCGGGTTCGTGGACGATGAATATCGGCGGTTTTGGAGAGATACTGCCCTATCATGACAATAAGGTTACCATCGATAAGACAAAGAAAGATAAATGGGGATTGAATGTGTTGTCCATCGATTGTGAACTGAAGGAAAATGAGTTGAAGATGCGAAAGGACATGGAAACCGATGCGGTGGAGATGTTGGAAGCGTCGGGGGTAAAAAATGTCAAGAGCCGGAGCGACAATCCTTTTCCGGGGCGGGGTATTCATGAGATGGGGACGGCGCGTATGGGGCGTGATCCGAAGACCTCGGTGCTGAATGCTTTTAACCAGGTGTGGGATGCAAAAAATGTGTTTGTAACGGACGGCTCGTTCATGACCTCCGCGAATTGTGTGAATCCCTCGCTTACGTATATGGCCATGACGGCCAGGGCTGCGGACCATGCGGTGAGCGAATTAAAAAAGAGAAACATCTAACTGAACCTTTAAAACTATTATTATGAATAGAAGAGACGCGATCGCCCGGGTAAGTCTTTTACTGGGTGGAACATTGCTGGGGGCGGAAGCTTTTTTGTCCGGCTGTCATAATGCGCCCGAAAAGAATATCGGGGGTGTCGGCACTAACTTCTCCAATGATGATATTGCCTATCTCGATGAGGTGGCAGAAACCATTTTGCCTGCTACGGATACTCCCGGCGCCAAAGAGGCGAAGGTGGGTGAGTTCATGGCGCGCATTGTGAAGGACTGTTATACCGAGAAGGACCAGAAGATATTTTTAGATGGTATGCAGGCCTTGAATGAGGCCAGCAGGAAGAAGAATGGGAAAGTGTTCATGGAGAGTACGCCGGAGCAAAGGCATGATCTGCTGGTGGATCTGGACAAGGAGCAGAAGGCGTATATGGATAAGAAACAAAAAGATGACCCTGCGCATTATTTCCGTATGATGAAAGAGTTGACCCTGTGGGGGTATTTCACATCCGAGCCGGGTGCCACCAAGGCGCTGCGTTATGTAGCGGTCCCCGGCAAGTACCAGGGATGTATAGACTATAAGAAGGGCGAGAAGGCGTGGGCAACTTCGTGACAGCAATTTAAATAAGAGAATATATTTGGAGGCGCCGTATGGCGCCTCTTTCTTTTGATGCGACTACAAAAAAGTATAAGGATTAGTTAAAATAATATTAGTTTTAGTCTGCGCAAACGATGTAGTTTCGGGGTTGAATTAAAAATTGTCTCGGCCTCGCATTATCCATGTAAAAAAAAGCATAATTTCTTGCCTATGCCATTCAAAACTAGCTCCCTATCACGGGTATGCCTACTCGCATGCCTAATCCTTTCAAGTTTCACTCTTTTTGCTCAGAAAAAAATTACCGGTAGAGTCATTAGTAGCACGGACAAACAGCCTGTCGTCGGGGCTACTGTCCAGGTGAAGAATGGCAAAGCTGCCGTTCAGACCGGTGCTGATGGAACTTTTATTATCGATGCCGGCGACAACAGTACGCTGGTGATTTCCTCCATTGGATTTAATAGACAAGAGATCCCGGTGTCCGGAAGAAGTACGCTGGGAGATATCTCCATGGCGACGACCAACACCCAATTGAATGATGTGGTGGTAACTGGTTACGCCACACAGCGTAAGAAAGATCTGACGGGTGCAGTAGCGGTCGTGGATCTGTCGGACGCCAGAAAACAACCGGTGCCCGACGTGGTGAACATGCTGCAGGGGCAGGCATCGGGCGTATCTGTGGTTAGTTCGGGTCAACCTGGCCAGGCGCCGTTGATACGCATCAGGGGTTTTAACTCTTTTGGCAACAACACTCCTTTATATGTAGTCGATGGGGTGCCTACGCAGAATGTCAATGATCTCAACCCGAATGATATTGCCAGCATGCAGATATTGAAAGATGCCGGGGCCTCTTCTATCTATGGGGCAAGGGCTTCGAATGGGGTGATCATTATTACAACGAAGAGGGGTACCGGTAAGGTAAAGGTATCCTATGATGGTTTTTATGGCAGCCAGGTGCCGAAGGGCGGTAATGTGCTCCAGATATTAACCCCTACGGAAGGCGGTCAGTTGTTATACAGGGCGCAACAAAACAACAATACCTTACAGGCAAGCAATCCCAGCAACCAGGTACCGTTAGGCAACCTGATATATGGTTCGGGTTCTGCTCCTGTCCTGCCTGACTGGCTGGTCAATGGCAATTTCAATGGTGTTGCGGTGACGGGCGGTTTTAAGGATGGTGATCCGGCGGCTGATCCGGCTCGTTATTTCGCGGATCCCAGCGGGAAGAATTATTACCAGATCGCCAGGGCCAACAAAGGGGGCACCGACTGGTATCACGAAATTTTTAAGAAAGCGCCTATTCAGCAGCACAATATCTCCGTAGGCGGAGGCAATGAACAGGGGAATTATCTGTTCTCGCTGAACTATTTCAATCAGCAGGGTACGTTGATCAATACGTATCTGAAACGGTATACGATAAGGGCCAACACTTCCTACAAGATCGGCAACCGGATCAGGGTAGGTGAGAATATCGCTTATTCTTCCATCGAGAATCCCCAGGCGAACAACGGTATCCTGGTAGAGGGATCGGCGATCGGGTTTGCCATGCGGGAAAATCCTATCATCCCCGTGTATGATATTCAGGGGAATTTCGCGGGATCTTCGCCTAAGGGGCTTAGCAATCCCCGTAACCCGGTGAGCATCCAGAAGTCAACGGCCAATGACAGGGGGATTGCGGGCCGTTTGTTCGGGAATGTATATGGGGAAGTGGATGTGATAAAGAATTTGACCTTCCGGACCAGTTTTGGCGGGGAGTCTTACAATGGCTGGAACCATTTCTTTCATACTCCGGACTTTTATGATGCCGAGCCGCAGTATACTTCCCGTTCGTATACGGAGCAGTCCTATAATGGCTTTAACTGGACCTGGACCAATACGGCCAGTTACAACTGGATAAAGGGAGATCATAACCTGAAATTGGTGGGTGGTATGGAAGCGTACAAATTCATCAACCACAATTTGGGCGGTACGACGCTGGGGTCCTTCACCGACGATCCCAATGCCGTGAACCTGTCGACGGGTACGGGTACGACGACCAACTACAGCAACAGCAATGCGACCATCAATTTCAATCCGAATACTACCGGCTATCAGGCGCCGGTGGGAGCGGGGGAAAGCCTGGTCTCTTATTTTGCGAGGGCCGACTATGTCTTTAAAGAGAAGTACCTGTTGGGAGCGACATTCCGCCGGGATGGTTCTTCCAAGTTCATCACCAACCGCTGGGGTAATTTTTATGCGGTGAGTGCGGGCTGGAGAATTTCCCAGGAAGAGTTCATGCGGAATGTCAGCTGGATCACAGACCTGAAGATCCGCGGATCGTACGGGATCATGGGTAACCAGTTCAATGCCCTGGGTACCAACTCGTATACCCTGTATGGCTCCAATAAACAGACTACCTATTACGATCTGAATGGTACGGGTAATTCCCTGGTATATGGCATGGCCCAATCCCAGATCGGTAACCCTAATGCGAAATGGGAACAGGACGGGAATACCAATATTGGTTTTGACCTGACCATTCTGCAGGGTAAGCTGACCATCAGTGCCGACTGGTATAACAAGAGTATCAAGGACCTGCTGTACCAGCTGACCTTGCCGGGTACGCAGGGTGCTGCGATCGTTCCGGCCTATAACGTGAGCAAGATGAAGAATACGGGTATAGACGTCATGGTCAATGGGCAGACCGATATCACCCGGGATCTGAAATTCACCGGTACGTTGACCTTTACGACCATCAGCAATAAGATCACCCAGGTGAATGCGAACGGGACTCCTTATTTCGATGTCGACTCCCGTCGTTTCAATGGCAGTTATATCGTAAGAAATGCGGTGGGACATGCCGTAAGTTCTTTCTATGGCTATAAGGTCATCGGGTTCTGGAACAGCCAGGCGGAAATAGATGCTGCCAATCAGGCGGCTGCGAAAGCATCCAATGGAACAATTACTACTTATCAGGCGGATGCCGGTGTCGGCCGTTTCCGTTATGCAGACGGCAACAAACAGGGTTGGATAGACAATAGCAGTAAAATGTTCCTTGGCAATCCGAGCCCCAAGTTCACTTATGGCGCCAATCTGGGATTAAACTATAAGAACTTTGATTTCAGCGTATTCCTTTATGGAATATATGGTAATGATATCTGGAACAACGTAAAATGGTTTACGGATTTTTATGCCTCTTTCCCCGGAGCGGCCAGCAGCAAAACAGCGTTGTACAATTCCTGGACCTTTGACAATCACAATGCAAAAGCTCCGATCCAGGATGCGGTCAATGGTAGCAATGCCAGCACCAACACCGTTCCAAACTCTTATTTCGTAGAGAAAGGTTCTTATCTGCGTGCCAAGAACATCACCTTGGGTTACACCTTCAATAATATCCATGCGGGCAAGGCGAACATCTCGCGGATCAGGGCGTATTTGCAGGCGGCCAACCTGTTCACCGCGACGAAGTATTCCGGCGCTGATCCGGAAATTTCCATCAATGCGACGAACATGCAGAACGGCGCGACAGACTTTGGCGTGGACGAAGGTTCCTATGCGAATCCCCGTCAATATTTGTTTGGTCTGCAGATCACATTCTAGGGATGTTGCGGGCTTACTGAATCTCTAACGATAAAAAAAAAGAAAATGGCTATAAAAAAATATTTAGGAATACTATCAGGACTATCAATTGGGGGAGCATTAGTAATTGCAGGGTGTGGCAAAAGTTTCTTAGACAAACCGGCGCTGGGTGCGTTGGTTTCCACCCAGGTAAACAACAAGGACGGGCTTACGGCCTTATTGAACGGCGCCTATGCGGTGCTGGATGGCCAGGGGCAAAATAATAATGCTGTCGGGGGCGGTAATCCCTGGGAAGCTTCTCCTTCCAACTGGATCTATGGAAGCGTAGCCGGTGGGGATTCCCACAAGGGCAGCAGTATCAGTGACCAGCCGCCTATAGTTCCCATCGCCAATGCGCAGGAGATCCCGGCGAATGGGTTCTTCAATAACAAGTGGAGGGCTCTTTACGAGGGTGTTACCCGGTGTAATTCCGTCCTGAAGACCATTGCCATCTCGCCGACAGTGAGTGCCGCTGACAAGAAAGAATTTGCGTCAGAGGCTAAATTTCTCCGGGGACATTATTATTTCGAGTTAAGAAAGTTCTTTAAGATGGTGCCCTGGATCGATGAGAATACCACGGACTTCCGGCAGCCGAACAATGCGGATATATTCCCCAAGATCGAAACCGACTTCCAGGCAGCGATCGACAGTCTGCCGGCTACGCAACCGGGTGTCGGTCAGGCTAATAAATGGGCGGCGATGTGCTACCTGGCTAAGGCGTATTTATATGAAAAGAAATACACGCAGGCAAAGGCTTTGTTCGATCAGATAATCCCTTCCAGTTATGGCGGGACGGGAGCCGGTGGCGTGACCTCCAATAATCTGCCATACGGACTGACGGATCGTTTCGAGGATAACTTTGATGCTGCCACGAAGAATAACAAAGAGTCCGTGTTTGCGATCCAGATGACGGCCAATGACGGAACCAACTCTATTGGGAATGCCAATGGCGGGGACATGCTGAATTTTCCTTACAACAGTCCTTTCCGCTGTTGCGGGTTTTTCCAGCCTTCAGTCGACCTTGCCAATTCCTATCGGACGAGTGGCGCGGGACTTCCTTTTGTCACTGATTATAACTCGACGGCCAATGCTGTGAAAAATGATCAGGGTTTAGCATCCGATGCGCCCTTTACTCCTGATGCCGGCAATCTTGATCCGCGTATTGACTGGACGATAGCGAGAAGGGGCATCCCCGTGCATGACTGGGGTAACCATCCTGGTAATAACTGGATCCGTGACCAAGGTTCTGCCGGTCCGTATTCCAATAAAAAGAATCTTTACTGGCAGGCGACGGCTGGTACTTATTCCGACCAGAGTTCCTGGGCGCCGGGTTCGGCAATCAATTACATGATCATGCGTTTTGCCGATGTGTTGCTGATGGCGGCGGAGGTAGAGGCGCAATTAGGGAACTATGCCAAGGCAGAGACCTATGTCAATGACGTGCGGACCCGTGCGGCCAATCCTGCCAACATTTTATACAAATATATCGATGACAGTCATCCGATGGCGGGATTCTCTTTGACGCCGGCGGCCAAATACGTGGTCAGCAATTATGCTCCTGGCTACTTCGATGCGACCACGTCATTGCCGGCCATCTATTTCGAGCGTAAGCTGGAGCTGGCCTGTGAAGGGCATCGTTTCTTCGACCTGGCCCGCTGGGGGATTGCGGCGCAGACGATGAATGCGTATTACCAGTATGAGAGGCAGATTACGGGAGACCTGTCTACGGGCAACTTTACGGCCAACAAGAATGAGTACTTCCCTATTCCGCAGCAGCAGATCGATCTGTCGAATGGAACATTGAAGCAGAACCCCGGGTACTAACAGCAGGTATCTGTTAATCCTTTCTGGTAACCAAAATAAATACAACGAAAAGGGGCGGCAATTTGCCGCCTCTTTCTATTTTTATTCTAATGAAGCACATAACAATTCCATTGGCTCTTTTGACCGTTGTCCTGTTGTCAGGCGGCTGCCGCGGGGGCGCCTATCATAAAAACGAAACCCATGCGCAGGTGAGTGATCAGTCGATAGCCCGGGGAGCGGTATTGGCCGTAACCTATTGTGGTAGTTGTCATCAATTGCCCACGCCTGATCTGTTGGATTCCAGGAGCTGGGAGAATGGCGTGTTGCCGCAGATGGGGCCGCGGCTGGGTATTTTTCAGTACAGGAACCGGCGGTATCCGAACAATATCGGGGATCCGAATGTGGGGCGGGGGGCTTATCCCGATTCTGCCCAACTTTCAGTGGAAGACTGGGGGGCCATCATCGACTATTATACGGCGTTGTCTCCGGATAGTTTGCCGTCGCAGCAGCGGGATGAGGCGTTAAGGCCGGATACGGCGAGCTTCCGGGTAGAGGATGCGGTGAGGGGGGGCGGGGCAGGCGCCATTCCGGGCGTTCCCGGCGGGGTGGGCGGGGGTGCGGGCGGGGCGCTGCAAGCGGCGGCGATGACTCCGCCTGCGACCTGTTTCATCCGGTATGAGCCAGGACTGCATAAGATACTTACCTCGGACGTCATCGCCCATACATTGGAGAGCTGGGATAGCACATTACGGTCTGCCGACAGTTATTTGATCGGTGGCAGCGTCGTGGACATCGCGCAGGACAGTGCGGGTTATCTCGTTTGCAATATCGGGCCGTTCGGGCCTAATAATGCGCCGGCGGGACATATTGATCAGCTGGGGGTACCGCTGCACGTGGCTGCTTCCGGCAGGCCTTTGCCCGTGGTATATGATAGTCTCTTACGTCCTGTGAACATTGCCGCGGCCGATCTGAACGGAGATGGGCGACAGGATATGGTGGTGAGTGAGTTCGGCTTTATCAAAGGTGAATTGGCCTGGCTGGAAAACAAGGGTGGGGGCCGGTACGAGAAACATGTTCTACGGAGTTTGCCCGGTGCTATCCGGGTGGTGATACAGGATTATAATCACGACGGGCTTCCTGATATATGGGCGCTTTTTGCGCAGGGGGATGAATGCATCATGTTATATACCAATCAGGGGAAGGGGCAGTTTTCGGGGGAGCAGGTATTGCGTTGGCCGCCTTCTTATGGGTCTTCCTATTTTGAACTGGCTGATCTTAACAAGGACGGTTATCCGGACATAGTGTACACCTGTGGTGATAATGGGGATTATTCTACGGTGTTAAAGCCTTATCATGGCGTTTATATCTACCTGAACGATGGGCATGGGCATTTTGCCCGTCGGTATTTTTTTCCGATGAATGGCTGTTACAGGGCCATGGCCCGCGACTTCGATGGGGACGGGGATCTGGATATTGCCTGTATCGCCTATTTTGCGGATTACCGGCGTCAGCCCGAAGAAGGGTTTGTATATCTGGAGAATGGGGGAGGGTTTCAATTCCACCCGCATAGCATACCGGGGACCGAAAGAGGGCGATGGATAACGATGGATATCGCAGATACTGACGGAGATGGGAAGCCGGATATACTGCTGGCAAATTGTTCTGTGGGGCCGGGATTTATGACGGGTACGACGGATTGGAAGAAGGGGCCTCCTTTTGTGGTATTGCATAACCGTATGCGGTGATACCATATCTTTACGGGATGAAAAAAACTATATTGGTACTGGCTCTTATGGCCGGGGTCACGACCCTGGCATTCGCCTGGGGCGCGTGGGGGCATCAGCATATCAACCGGGCGGCGGTGTTTGGTCTGCCGGAGGGAATGCGTCCTTTTTTCTACAATCATATTGACTTTATTACCGAGGAGGCGGTGGTGCCGGACCTGCGAAAGTATGCCATCAATGACCGGGCTGAGTTTCCCCGACACTATATCAACCTGGAAATATATAATGAAAAAGGGGAGATGGCGGGTTTGCCGGCTACGTTAAAAGAGGCGAGGGCTCTTTATCCGGATAGCGTATTGAACAAGGCGGGTATTTTGCCCTGGGCGATCGGAGAGTTTACGGATAAGCTGACAAAGGCTTTCAGGGAGAAGAAGAAAACGGAAATATTATTTCTGGCCGGTGATCTGGGGCATTATATCGGAGATGCGCATATGCCTTTACATACGGCATTGAATCATGATGGGCAGTTGACGGGGCAGCGGGGGATACATGCTTTGTGGGAGGGGCAATTACCCGAGACCTTTGGGGAAGGCTATAATCTTTATACCGGCGAGGCGAAATATATCAGCGATATTACTGCGGAGACCCGGGCGATGATAGATTCGTCTCACCGGCTGGCTGAGCGGTTGTTAGCGATAGACAAAGAGTTGTCTGCTGCCTTGCCGAGGGAGAAGGTATATGTGCTGGATTCGGCGGGGCATGTGGTTGTCAATCAATATGGGGATATGGTGCATACGGGGGAATACCTTGCCGTCTATCACCGGCGGCTGGCGGGAATGATCGAGCAGCAGTTACGGGGAGCGATAGCCGAGACGTCGGCTTTCTGGTATACGGCCTGGGTGAATGCGGGCAAGCCTGATCTTTCGGAACTCGATCCCGTGGAACTGACGGAGAGGAACCGGAAAAATCTGGACCGGGACCTGCGGCGGTGGCGGGAGGGTAAGGTTGGGATGGTGAGGCCGTCGGGGGAGTTTGACAAGTGGATAAAATGAAAAAATAACCGGGTCATTAAACTTTGTTTAAAGTCTGCCTTCCTAGTGTTTTATAAGAATAGCATAATTATTGCAGTCAAGTTATACCTATTTAAACATAAGCACTATGCAGAAACATGCGCTAATCAGAAACACTGTTCTTCTTTTTTTAGCTTTTGCCGGTATGGGATTGGGGTCTTGTAAGAAAGAGATAACCCAGACGGTAAATCAGGGATTTTCCGCTATTTATAATGTTCACGTTTCGGGCTGGCAAGGGGATGGCAGCGGGGCTTATTACAGTTATACGTTAGATGTCCCGGAGCTGGATGACGTTATTCTTGCGCATGGTGGGGTATCTGTTTACCTGTCATTTGATAATGGGGCTACGTATGAGGCTACGCCAGAGGTGGTTGGGAATGTAGCGTATGGGTCGTATCACTCCCTGCATACGGTGGGGATCGATCTGAGTCCTGCGGATGGAACGGGGATCGTAAGTCCGCCCACAAAGGAGCTCCTGGCGAAGGTGGTATTGCTGGATGCGCAGCCATTGGATTAATGGTTTGCCGGACCAGCCGGTTCTAAAAAAGTTCGTTTGTGCCCCACACCAGCGTGTAGGGGCACTTTTTTATCCTCGGTGTATAATGGAAAATAAATCTTTGAAATCAGCGGAAAATCAACGTCAAACGGGAATATCTTACTATTTTTAAGCATAAGAACTTTGATCGTAACCATGCTACCAGCCAAAAGCCTTTTGATGTCTGAGAGAGAAACGCTTATCCTGTCGTATCCCTTCAAGTATCCGATGTTCGTACCTCTTTTTATCGCCAAATCCCCTTTCTTTTCCATTGTCTTTTGAGGGTATTCATAACGAGAAAGAGCTGCTACTGCAGATAGCCCAGGGGGATAGATCTGCCTTTAAAGTATTATATACTGCGTATTTTCCTTACGTTCAACAATATGTGTCGTTATTTGAGCCTGCCAAGTCCAGTCTGGATGAATTGACCCAGGATGTTTTTGTGCGGGTGTGGGAAAAGCGGGCGCGTTTGGAGGGGGTGGATATTTTTAAGGGGTATTTGTTTATGGTGACCCGTAATGTGGTATTTAATTTTATCCGGGCGTTGAAAATGCGGCAGAGGGTGCAGGAGCTGGATGAATCCATGGATGTGGGGTCCAATGAACTTGAAAAGGAGTTGTTGTTCAAACAATATTACCTGATAGCCATCGAGGCGATAGACAGATTGCCCCCGGGAAGGCGTAAAGTGTTGAAAATGAGTATCGATGACGGTCTCACGTTAGACGAGATCGCTGCCGAGCTGAACATCACCCGGGCGGGGGTAAAGAAGCAGTTATATGCCGCCACTGCCTTTGTGCGGCAGTATTTGCAGGAGCATGGGGAGATTACGCTCCTTTTATTTGTTTTTCTCTCTCTATTTGAAGTATAATTACTTAAGTTGGAAGGTTTTGGGGGCTGGTGAAAATATTTTTTCCTGGCGAGGTATCCTCTTTGTATTGCCAGGTGTCTTTATAGTAACACCTTATTTTTATGAGTTTACAGGAAGCCAAACAATTTGTCGCCCGTTTCGTCATAGGAGATTACACTCCGGAAGAATATGAGGCCTTTTTGAAATGGCTGAAAGGGGCGACCATAGAAGATCTGGATGCGATAGCTGATCAGCATGAAGCGATGGCTGATGAGTGGGTAGCGCAGGCTGCCACTGCTCCGTCGGCTGAATGGTCCGCCCGGCTGGAACAAAAGCTGGATGGCATGGGTAGAAGGGGGGTGATCAGGAGGTTGAATCCGGAGCGGTTTATCCGCCGGAAGACGTGGGTAGCCGCTGCCTCGGTTATCGTGGTGTTGTCAGCGGGGGTTTATTTATACGTCGCGAAACAGCCGAAGGCTCCAGTGCAGGGTCAGGGTATGGAAGCCTCAAAGCTGCAGTTGACTACGTATACCAATCCTCGTGGTGGCGATCAGAAAGAGCTGATGTTGGCGGATGGGAGTAAGGTGTGGTTGAATGCGGCTTCCTCTTTGAAGTTCCCGACTGAGTTCGTCGGTGCAGAGCGGGTAGTGGAGTTGACCGGGGAAGCCTTTTTTGAAGTAGAGAAGAATTCGAATAAGCCTTTCAGGGTGGTGTTGAAGGATGCGGCGGTAGAGGTTTTGGGCACACATTTTAATATATCGGCATATGAGGATGAGCCGGCTAGTAAAACTACGTTGATAGATGGTTCGGTGCGTGTGAAGAGTGGAGCAGAGAGCCGGGTGCTTAAGCCCGGGCAGCAGGCTGAGATAGCTTATCCTTCGCCGGGAGTTGTGGCGCAGATAAAGGTGAATGAGGGGATAGATCCCAATGCGGTGATGGCCTGGAAGAATGGGTATTTTCAATTCAGGAATGATGATCTGCGTACGGTGATGAGGGAGATATCCAGGGCGTATAATGTTGATATACAGGTCGATCCGAATACTCCTGTCATGCCGATAACCGGTAATTTTTCCCGGCAGACAGATTTTAAAGGTATTGAGAAACAACTAAAAAGTTTAGGTATACATTTTAAGAACGATGGAAAAACTGTGCGAGTCACACTTTGATATAATTTTCCATAACCATTGAACCGAGTCCGCCAGTTACAGCCGCGGTCATGGGTAGATCATAAAATAAGTATTTATTTTATATTTATTCATGATTAGTAGGCTGTAACTTTATTTATCTAATTCTCTCGGCTTAATGAGTGTCCTAAAATTGGCTGGTCCGATCTTACTGATTGCCTGCTTACTGCAAAAATTGCCGGCCTACAGCCAGCCCAGCCGTCTCATTACTCTCACTGAGGTAAATGTCACTTTAGAGAAGGCGCTGCAAGATATTCATCAAAAGACGGGGTATACGTATTTCGGGGAATCCGACTGGACGCAGTCGGGCCACCTGGTGAGTTTTTCCGTGCGGAAGGGGACGTTGAGACAGGTGCTGGACAGTTGTTTTCGGGGGCAGCCGTTTAGCTATGAGATAATAGATTCTGCGATTGCGATACATCCGAGGCCTCAAAAAGAGATGCTGGTCCATGGCTGGGTGTATACTGAGAAAAGGGAGCCGATGGCAGGGGTAACGGTCCTGGTGAGGGGGGAGTCGGGTGCTGCGGCCATCACTAAGGAGAATGGGGAGTTTATTATTCGTACTCATTATGCCGATGACCGGTTGTTATTCAGCAGTGTGAATTATGAGCCGCAGGAGTTGAAGGCGGAAGAGGGGAGGGATGTGGTTGTGATGCTGAAGGAAAAGGTGGGGGAATTGAGTGATGTGGTGGTGGTGCATAATGGTTACCAGGATAAGAACCGGAAGGGAAGTACGGGGGCGTCGGATGTCGTGGGGACAGAGCTTTTTGACCGGCGGGTAGCTTTCAATATATTGGATCATATTGACGGGATAACCAATAGTGTGCTGTTCAATAAGAATATTGTGGCGGGCACTAATCAGTCGGCTATTACGATCCGGGGGAGGAGTACCATTTTTGCGAACCCTAATCCGTTGATCGTTGTCGATCAGTTCCCATATAACGGCGATATCAGCAATATCAATCCTGAGGATATTGAGAGCGTTACGATTTTGAAGGACGCGGCGGCTGCTGCTATCTGGGGTGCTTTTTCGGGTAATGGGGTGCTGGTGATCACGACGAAAAAGGGGAGGCTTAACCAGGCGCCGAAATTGAGTTTTACGACCAGTCAGACTATTGGAGAAAAGCCGGATCTGTATTATCAGCCGGTGTTGTCTTCTGCGGATTATATTGATATAGAGCAATTCTTTTATAGAAAAGGGGGATATGCGATCCCGCTTGCCGGCTTTTCGCATAATGCTCTGGCACCTGCCATAGAAATATTTGATCAGACTACTAAAGGGCTGCTTTCTCCGGCAGATTCAGCAACAAAGATCAATGCGCTTAAGGGGATAGATGATCGCAAAGAGCTGAGTAAATACTTTTATCAAGGAAGCCTGAACAGCCAGTATGCGCTAAACATAAGCGGTGGAGGTCCTCGAAACCAATACTTTTTATCTTCGGGGTACGATGAGAATAAGAACAATTTGGTCCGAAATCTATATAAACGTATCACGTTGTATGGAAACAATAGTTATCTGCTACTGCCTGGCAAACTGGAGCTAACTACCGGGCTGGGTTTTTCCACCAGCAAAACCTATCTTAATAATGCCGGTGCAAATATTGGCTATCCTTATGCGCATTTGGCCGATGCCAATGGAAACCCTTTGCCGATTAATTTTGGCTTAAAGAATTCCTATATTGATACTGCTGGCAGTGGTCAGTTGCTCGACTGGCATTATATTCCGTTGAATGAGTTAAAGAATGCGGATAATACAATTCGGTTGATAGATTACCGGATCAATATCAGCTTGCGCTATATCATTCGTAAAGGACTGGAAATGACCGGATATTATCAATTTGGACATGGGGATTCTACCGGTAACAACTATCAAAGTCTGCAAACCTATAATACCCGCAATCTCATCAATTTATACACCCAAAATAATAATGGGCTGTACACTTTCCCCATACCGAAGGGTGGTATCTTGGACGAACAGCGCAATGCTTATACCGCCAATAATGTAAGGGTGCAACTGAATTACAGCGATTCGCTATTTCATCGAGGCCTTTTGAATGTCATTGGTGGCGCTGAGTTTCGGGACCTGGCAGGTGAAGACCGCCGAATTCGTCTATACGGTTATGAGAAAGGCACTTCAGGCAGCATTGCCGTGGACTACGTCACTCAATGGACAGAATATGCTTTCAACGTTAAATCCAGAATACCTTATTTTGATCTGAATGTGGACCAGGCTGAGCGCTATCTTTCTTATTATGCTAATGCAGACTATACTTATCAGGGGCGTTATATTCTGTCGGCGAGCGGCAGATGGGATGAATCTAATCTGTTCGGAGTAAAAGCCAACCAGCGGGGTGTACCATTGTGGTCTGTGGGCGGTGGCTGGATATTGTCGAAAGAAAACTTCTACCGGATGAAGTGGCTACCCTTTCTCAAAATACGCGTCACCGACGGTTATAATGGCAATGTGGACCGAAGTACGTCGGCATTTACAACTGCCTATATTAATCCAAGCGGCAATTCGTATGGCGCTGGTAGCGCAACTATTGTTAACCCGGCTAATCCATCACTGCGGTGGGAAAGGATCAATACTTTTGATGCGGGATTGGATTTCTCTACCCGGAGTAATCGGCTTGGAGGTAGTATTGACTACTATATCAAATCCGGCCAGGACCTGATCGGATTTAGTCCGCTAGACCCAACGGTAGGGCTTACTATTTTCAAGGCCAATACGGCAAACATGGTGGATCATGGCATAGATATCAATCTACATACAAACCTTGATCTGGGGCTTGTAAAATGGAACAGTGTATTATTGTTTAGCTATGTCCGGGACAGGGTGACCGAGTATAAGGAGAGTATAGGCCCGGTAGTCACTTATTTGAATTCCGGTCTTATCAGTCCTTTTGTCGGCCGGCCTCTGTATTCCGTTTATGCCCTACATTGGGAAGGGCTGGACCCACAGACCGGTGATCCACGAGGCTTGCTGAACAAAACCATCAGTAAAGATTATGCATCAATCGTCAATTCTCCGAATTTGAGTGACCTAGTTTATATGGGACCTGCATCTCCTCCCGTGTTTGGTGGCTGGCGAAACAGTATATACTGGAAGAAATGGGGATTATCCTGGAATATCGTCTATAAAATGGGGTATGTATTTCGGAGGAATTCGATCTTTTATCTCCAGGTATACAGTGGGGCATCGCCCGGCCATATCGATTATAAACGCCGTTGGCAGAATCCCGGCGACGAAAAGGCAACTGATGTACCGTCCTTAGTTTTTTCGCCAGACAAATACCGGGATAATTTTTATCAGAATTCAACAGTGTTGATTGAGAAAGGCGATCATATCCGGCTGCAGGATGTGCAATTTAGCTATGACATCGACCGGTCTGTATATTCACGGTTACCAATTTCCCGAATCAGACTTTATTTGTATGCTAACAACCTTGGCATATTATGGAGGGCCAATCATGCCGGAATAGACCCAGATAATGTGTCAGGTATACCCAATCCTAAAACATTGTCTATGGGTGTAAAAATGGACTTTTAAAATCATCAATATGAAACCGTCTTTCTGCATAAGAGAGCTGTTGCTGCTGCTGGTGATGGGGGTATTAGCGGGAAGTTGTCATAAACATGATTTCCTGGATAAACCGCCCAGTACCGATCTGGTGGTACCCTCTACGCTGAATGATTTCCAAAATCTTCTGGACAATGACCAGATTATGGGACTAGTGCCCGCATTGGGCGAGATATCGGCGGATAACTATTATCTGGCTTATGAATTCTGGCAGAGCCTGGGTGCACGGGTACATAATGCGTACATCTGGACTCCGGATATTTTTGGAGGAGAAGGTAATGTAGAAGATTGGAATTTCCCCTATCAGCAGGTATATTATGCCAATGTGGTGCTGGACGGTATGGATAATATTAAAACCAGCTCCAGTACTATGGCCGATTGGAATAGTGTGAAGGGGCAAGCGTTGTTTACACGCGCATTTGCATTTTATAATATTGCACAGGTGTTTGCGCCAGTATATGACGAAACGACTGCCGCTGCTGATACGGGTATCTTATTGCGTCTGCATCAGGATGTTTCAAGCCGATCGATAATCAGTACTGTGAAGCAAACCTACAACCAGATAACCGGTGATCTGCGCACAGCCTCCGGATTGTTGCCGTCGATGGTTTCTATGACCTATGTCAACCGCGCTTCGCGACCTGCTGCACAGGCTCTGCTTGCCCGGGTATATCTTAGCATGCGTAAATATGATTCGGCAAGGCTCTATGCCGACAGTGTCCTGTTATCAAACTCAAGTTTACTCGATTACAATAGCCTTAAATTAACTGTGCCAACACCAGTTGGTAAGCAGAATGTGGAAATACTCTACCAGGCCAGTTTTGTTAACTATGTTGACAAGCAAATATTGATGGGTTATAGCTATCCTGATTGTTTTATCGATACGACCCTGATTCACAGTTACGATACCAATGATCTCCGACTTCCTATTTACTATTATTCAATAGGCGTCGATTCGTTTAATCTGAAAGGGAGTTATGCAGGTAGTGTTATACCTTTTGGCGGGCTTGCTTTGGATGAAGTTTATTTAACCAGGGCAGAATGTAAGGTGAGGGCTGGTTTTATAACCGAGGGCTTGCAGGATCTGAATGATTTGCTCTCGAAACGATGGAAGACCGGTACTTTTACTCCTTATGCGGCCGCTTCTCAGGCTCAGGCGTTGGATACGGTACTGCTTGAACGGAGAAAGGAACTGGCTTTCCGCGGATTGCGCTGGACTGATATTCGGAGACTAAATAAAGAAGGCGCCAACATTATACCTAGCCGTAGCTTGAACGGAACTGTGTATACGCTGGCGCCTAATAGCTATCTTTATACATTACCTATTCCCCCGGACGTACAACAACTTAGTGGCATCAAACGAGAACGTCATTGAGGTATAGTAATGGGTCTATTTTTTCTTTTTTGTTGTTGTTTCATTGGTAATAGCAGGAAGTACGCGATAGTCGCCTGTCCGGCAAGGAAAATAATGCCCGAAACCATCTGTAGTGTAAGTACAGGTGTTGGAACTCGCGTCACACAGATAGTTAACTGCCCATACACCTGTTGGCATGAAACCGCCTCCTGTCCAGTAATACTGCTGATCTGTTCTACAGTCATGCTGGGGCGCGGTTGCAAAAGCGCCGCTAACACTTGCTACGATAGTAAGAGCCATAATAGACCATTTGATCTTTTTCATACGAAACTGTTTTGAGTGATTGTTATGGATTTAAAGATTTTCCTACGCTGAAGGATAATGCCCCATACCGATAAAGTCACAAAAAACAAATTGAAGACAATGTGTTGTTTCCAGGTGAGTCTTTTGATAACGCCTCCACAGGAACAGGGGATACGACCAAAGAAATTGAATACAATGAAAATGCTATAGATAGTGAAAAGGGTCATGAAACCAAGAGAAGCATAAAGACCAGCCAGGCGCGTGCGCTCAAACAGCAATGCGATACATAACAGGATCTCTGTAATGGGAATAAACCAGATCAAAAAGCGCGACAAATAGTGGGGTAAAGGCTGATTCAACATCTCACCGGTGAAGGTGTAGAAGTCCATGAATTTACTTAGGCTGGCGTACAGAAATAGTAGTATCAATAAGGCAGAGATACACTCAAGCAGTACCTGTCTTTTAAACATAGTTACAGTGATTTAAACACATACTTGTGGCTAAGCCAAGGTTGTTAAGGTAATCATGAGCGGATAGGAAAGAAAGCATTGTAGGGTCGGATAAAGATGCTAAGAGGGATAAAAAAGGAACAGGTTATAGAATTGGAATTAAAGATCGTGAAATTTTGCAAAGAAACAAATATCAATACGAAAAAAAATCATAGTAAAGAAAACATCTATATCGAATCGATCAAACTACTAGGATTTTATAAAATTCATCGCAATATTTCCCGTAACCAATCGTTAGAATTTTTTACCTGCTGGCAAGTGTTCCTATATACAAACAATACAAAGGTTACGATAAGTTATGCGCTTCAACTATTTTATACTATTCTCATTTCTATTATTCTTCACCTATACAGGACGGAGTCAGACCGGGAATATTATATATAAAGATTCCACATTTATCTCCGCCATTTTGCAACAACATAATACGTATAGAACCGTCTTGCAGTTGCCTGCCTTGCAATGGTCCGCTGCGCTGGCGTCGGATGCATTGGCCTGGGCGCAGCATCTGGCGAAGATCGATGATGGGCAACACGACCGCTCGATCGTCGGGAAGGAAGGAGAAAACTTATGGTGGGGAACAGCGAATGCGTATTCGTATACCGAGATGGTAGGGTTTTGGGGCAATGAAAAATCGGCTTTTCGTTATGGCGTATATCCTGATTGCGGAAAGGGAATGATCGGGCATTATACGCAGATCGTTTGGAAGAATACCCAGTCCGTAGGGTGTGCGTTAGCAACCAATGGGAAAAATGATTATTTGGTGTGCCGGTATTCGGCGCCGGGGAATGTGATAGGGCAGAAGCCATATTGATAAAGGCGCCAACGACTGTTGACGCCTGGTAAAAAAGTTTAGCAACTTATTTTTTCTTCACTATTGGCACCTTTGAATTGGTAATACCAGGAAGGACTCGATAATCTCCAATCCGACAAGGATAGTAATGCCCAACGCCATCCGTGATATAGGTACAGGTATTGGTGCTCGCGTCGCAGAAATAGTTTACCCCCCATTGGCCTGTAGGAAAATAACCCCATCCCGCCCAATAATATTGCTGGGCAAATCTGCAATCTCCCTGGGTCGGCCGGGTGGCCAGCGCTCCTCCAACGCTAGTGAGAATAGCAAGGGTCATGATCGTCCATTTGATCTTTTTCATACAAAGTTGTTTTAATTGATAATTATGGATTTGAACATTTTTCTGCGCTGAAGGATAATGCCCCAGACCGAAACCCCCACAAAGAACAAATTGAAAACGAGGTGCTGACGCCAGGTCAGCCTTTTAATAACGCCGCCGCAGGAGCAGGGAATGCGGCCAAAAAAGTTCAGCAGTATAAAGATGCTATAGATGGTGAAAAGGGTCATGAAACCAAGGGAGGCATAGAGTGCATAGAGACGCGTTCGCTCGAACAGTAAGGCAATACACATTCCGATCTCCGTAACGGGAATGAACCAGATGAGGAACCGCGTTATATAATGCGGCAGCGGCTGATTGAGCATCTCGCCGGTGAAGGTGTGGAAATCCATGAACTTGCTGAGGCTGGCGTATAGGAATAGCGCTATCAATACCCCCGCGATGCACTCGAGGAGCGTCTGTTTTTTCAGCATGGCGATACTGTTTTTTAACTATAGACTTGTGGCTAATTCACGATTGACAGAAATGTCGTGAAGTTTTAGAAAGAAGTGTAATGATCCATTCGAAAAAGGATCAGCTTAGATGATAGCATTTATTGTATTGCTCAGGCCTACTCATTACGCGATGAGAGGCATACGCAGGGCGTATCTATTTCCGCAAAGCCAGCTGACCCGTGATGGCCATCACGAGTGTTGCCGCATTGCGGGCGGCTATGTGATAGAACCGGGCTACGTCCTGTGCGGCATTGCTGCCGGCGTCGTCGCTGAGGCTTCGGATCACCAGGAAGGGCACTTGTTGCTGCCAGCAGGTTTGTCCCACTGCCGCGCCTTCCATATCCGTCGCCTCGGCCTTCATCTGCCGCCATAATCGTTGTGTGGCCGGCCGGGAAGAAACGAAGACGTCGCCGGTGACGATCACGCCGCTGGTGATGTGCGGGAGGGCCGCCCCCACTTTTGGTGATTCGAGTAGAAGTCCGCGGCTAACCTTTTCTGCCAATTGGACGAGGGTATCATTACAGGGAAAGTAAATGGGATTTTTTTGCCCCGTGGAAGGGTTCCGGGTGGGATCGAGGGTCAGGCTGTCCGAGAGGGTGCCATAATCATGATACGCCACGGTCCGGCCGATGACCAGGTCGCCAGGGGACAGACCGGGATCGACGCCGCCGGCGATGCCGCTGAACAGAACTTCTGCCGGATGAAAATGTTCGATCACCAGGGTCGTGGTGATGGCGGCGTTGACCTTGCCGATGCCGGTGAGCGCCACCACAACTTTTCTGCCGTTGAGCGTGCCTTCTGTGAAGTGGAGGTGTTCGATGGTCAGCTCGCGCCGGTTCTCCACTTTCTGGAGCAACAGCGTGATCTCGTCGCCAAAAGCACCGAGGATGGCAGTGACCGGCTGGGCGGGAAGACATTGGCTGATGAACAGCAGGGCAACGGCGAAAAGTGTTTTGTGCATATAAGGGCTAATTTATCCTAAGAATAAAGATAAGAGGGCAAAGGCATCGATGATCAGCAGGGGAAGGCCAATTTCTTTTGTCTTTCCGCTAAAGATCTTCAGGATGGTCCAGGAGAGGAAACCCCAGATGATGCCCTGGGTGATCGAATAGGTAAAGGGGATCAGTACCATGGCTATAAAAGCAGGGATGGCCTCATCGGCGGTCTGCCAGCGGATGTTGGTGACCGGCCGCAGCATAAAAACGCCTACAAGCACCAGCGCCGGGGCGGTGGCGATGGCCGGCACGGCTGCAAGCAGCGGCGATAGAAAAAGAAAGGGTAGAAAAAGCGCTGCCGCTACCACGGCCGTCAGTCCGGTACGTCCGCCGGCTTCTATACCCACGGCCGACTCGATGTAGGCGGTGCCGGGACTGGATCCGAACAGCCCGGCGATGGTGGTCGATACGGCATCTGTGAGAAGGGCCCGTTGTACGTGACGGGGTTCACCCTTCTCATCGAGAAGCTGGGCGGCTTCGGCAAGACCCACCAGGGTGGAAAGGCTATCGAAAAGATCGGTGAAAATAAAGGAAAAGATCACCGGGAAGGCTGCCCAGCGCAGGGAGTGGACAAGGTCCAGCCGGAAGAGCAGGCTAAAATCGGGGGCTGCCCACCAACCCTGACTTTTTACCAGGGGAATACTGCCGGCCAGAGACCAGCTTTCCGTACCCCACCAGCGACCCAGCGGCCAGGCAAGAAGAGTAGTGAAAAGGATACCATATAATATGGCGCCTTTTACCTTCCGGGCGATGAGGATGGCGGTGAATAGTAATCCAATGAGGAAAGTGATGATGGCGGGGGTGAGGCGTCCCGGTCCTACCAGGGTGGCGGGGTGGTGGACAATAAATTTTGCATTTTCCAGCCCGATAAGGGCGATGAAGAGGCCGATGCCCGTGGCGATGGCATAGCGCAAGGGACGGGGAATCGCCCGGAGGATGTAGACGCGTATGTTGAGCAGGGTCAGTAGCAGAAAAAAAATGCCCGACCAAAAGACGGCGCCCAGCGCCACCGGCCAGGGTACTTTTAGGGTGGCGACGGCCGTAAACGTGAAAAAGGCATTTAACCCCATGCCGGGGGCGACGAGTATTGGATTGCGGGCGTATAGGCCCATCATGGCGGTGCTGAAAAAACAAACCAGGACGGTGGCGGTAAGCACCCCGGAAAATGGCATGCCGGTCTGGCTCAGAATGGCGGGATTAACGATAATAATATAGGAGGTCGCCAGGAAGGAGGAGAGCCCTGCTATCACTTCGGTAGAGACCGTTGTCCCGTGTTGTTGGAGTCGGAAGAAATCTCGCATTCGGGGTGGTTTGGACCCGGAAGATACTAAAAGGCATCGCTTTTTTCGATAATCTCGTCCATGGTGATCCCCATATGGCTTTCCTCGTAGACGCATTTTCCGTCGCGGATGAGCAGAACCTGTGGGGATTCGTGGTGAACCCTGAAGGTTTCGGCTATCTGGTTGGATATAGGCCGGTAGCTGATGAGGTCGAGATAGTAAAAGTCGATGGAGGAAGGCGGCTGGTTTCTTTCCAGCCTGCTTTTGACGAGGGCGCTGGTGGAGCAGCGGGTGCTGTGCTTGAAGATGAGCTGGGGGCGGCCGGTAGATTTTTCCCTTATCTCATTCAATTGATCCTCGGAGTTTAACTTGATCCAATTCATAGCTGTAAAGATAATGTGCCGTAATAACATATTATAATACAAAAAGGTTACCACGTGTGTGATAACCTTTACAATATGTTATTCTACTGGTTCCGGGGGGGTTAGGGTACCGGACCTGACGGGGACAGGGCTTAACGGGCGCCGTATCCAACATAACCCTGGCTCATCTTGCAACCACCGCGGGCGCCAGCGCCACTGCGCGAAGAAGCGCAGGAAGTGAAGGTAGCTGCGATAGCTAATGCGAAGGTTAAGATTACGATTGTCTTTCTCATTTTTGTGGTATTAAAGATTGAAGTGATAAATTGCCTGGCTGAAAAAGGAATTTGGACCAGGTAATTCAAAGGAAGGGGATCCGGATTAAACGATAGGAGATTATTCGGGGGCTATTCGAAAGGATAGAGAAAGATTAGCTTTGACGCTGAAGCAAAGTAAATACAAAAAATCGGATTTGGCAAGTCCTGGCGGGGTGGAAATAGAAAGTTTTGTCTAATAAATTGATCTATAATACATTTAGTGTATGAACATACATTTTATTGCGATTGGGGGCAGTGTAATGCACCAATTGGCCATCGCTTTGAGGCGGAAAGGCTATACGGTGACGGGGAGCGATGACGAGATCTTCGAGCCGGCCAAGGGTAATCTGCAACGGGAAGGGATCTTGCCTGCCGGCATGGGGTGGTATCCGGAAAAGATACATAAGGGATTGGATGCCATCATTTTGGGTATGCATGCCAAGGCGGATAATCCCGAATTATTGCGGGCCGGCGAGCTGGCATTGCCTATTTATTCCTTTCCTGAATACATCTACCAGGAAAGCCGGGACAAGACCCGGGTGGTGGTGGGCGGCAGTCATGGGAAAACGACGACAACGGCCATGATCATGAATGTGCTGAAAGAGGCAGGACAGGCGTTTGATTATTTGGTGGGGGCCAGGCTGGAGGGTTTTTCCCAGTCGGTGAATATTACCCAGGCGCCGCTGATCGTTTGTGAGGGGGATGAATATCCCGCCAGTACGCTGGAAAAGAGGCCTAAATTCCATTTTCTGTTCCCGCATATTGCCGTGCTTACGGGAATTGCCTGGGATCATATCAATGTTTTTCCCACTTTCGATATTTACCTGGAGCAGTTTCGGATATTTCTTGATAAGATAGAACCGGGGGGCGTTTTGATCTATAACCAGACTGATCCTGTGCTGGTCAGGTTGGTGGAGGAGTATCAGGCCGCGGGAGAAAGGGCGCCGCTTCGGACGATAGGGTATGGAATTCCTGAACATCGCATAGAAAACGGCATAACAGTTGTAACGCTGCAGGGGCAGTCCGGCGCATTGAAAGTATTCGGCGAGCATAATCTGTTGAATCTTCACGCGGCCTTTCTGGTAGCCAGGGAGTTAGGTATCGAAACGGCTGATTTTCTTAAGGGAATGGCTTCTTTTTCGGGCGCTGCGAAACGGCTTGAGCTTTTGGGTGGAAACGACCAGGTGAATATCTATCGTGATTTCGCTCATGCGCCATCGAAAGTAAAGGCGACGATCAATGCAGTGAAAAAGCAGTTCCCTGCCCGCCGTTTGGTCGCAGTACTGGAACTGCATACGTATAGCAGTCTGAATGAGCAGTTCCTGTCCGAATATAAGGGGTCGCTTGATCCGGCGGATGAAGCGGTGGTGTTTTATTCCAGGCATGCACTGGAATTAAAGCGGCTGCCCCCTTTGCCGGAATCGACCGTAAAGGCGGGGTTTGGGAAAGAAGGATTGGTGATCATACAGGATACTGAAGAATTACGGGTCCATTTGATGAAAGAGTCTTTCAAAAATGTTAATTTGCTATTAATGAGTTCGGGTAACTATGATGGGCTGGATGTGATGGCCTTATCAGCCCAGATAACACAGCAGGTGTCTTTATAATTTATACGAGAGAATGTTACAACTTACACGCCCCCTAGCGATTATTGACCTGGAAACGACTGGTGTCAATCTTGGGACTGACCGTATTGTGGAAATTGCCATCGTGAAGATAATGCAGGATGGTAAAAAGCTGGTAAAGCGTAAGCTGATCAACCCTGAAATGTCGATTCCGCAGGCTTCTACGGATATACATGGGATCACGAATGAAATGGTCAGGGACGCGCCTAGTTTTCGACAAGTAGGGAATGAACTAAAGCAATTCTTAGATAATTGTGACCTCGCGGGGTATAATTCGAACCGATTTGACATCCCGATGTTAGTGGAAGAATTTCTACGGGTGGGTATGGAGTTCGAAGGCAAGGGCCGGAAGCTGCTTGATGTGCAAAAGATCTTTCATATGATGGAGCAGCGGACGCTGAGCGCGGCTTACCGTTTCTATTGCAATAAGGAGCTGGAAGGGGCGCATGGCGCGGAGGCGGATGCATCTGCCACCTGGGAAGTTCTGGAGGCACAGGTGGTGAAATATCCACAACTGGGTACGAACATCGAGACTATTCTAAAATGTATAGGGGAGGAACAAGTTGTGGATTTCGCGCGGCGTTTTACGTTGGAGAACGGCGTAGAAGTGTTTAACTTCGGGAAACACAAGGGACGTAGCGTTGCCGAGATACTGAGGGCGGAACCCCAGTATTACGATTGGATGATGAAAGGGGATTTCCCGCTGCACACGAAGCAGAAGCTGACGGAAATATTTAACAGGACAATGTTAAAAAAGGGATAACAGGTGGGAAAGGGGGCCTAAAAATTGTAATTTTGTAGCTTAACTATAATCAGGCAGTTGGAAAAGATCGTCATCATACCTACTTACAACGAAAAAGAGAATATTAGTAATATTCTTGAAGCTATTTTTCAATTGGGCCAGGGGTTTCATGTGCTGGTGATAGACGACAGCTCGCCGGATGGAACAGCGGATATCGTAAGGCAGTACCAGTCCAAATATCCGGGACAATTGTTCCTGGAAGAGCGTCATGGTAAATTGGGATTGGGCACGGCCTATATTCATGGTTTTAAGTGGGCGGTTCGCAATAACTATCAGTATATTTTTGAGATGGATGCGGATTTTTCCCATAATCCCAAAGATCTGGACCGGCTATACAATGCCTGTAAGTATCAGGGCGGGGATGTGGCGGTTGGGTCGCGGTATGTGAAGGGGGGAGGGAATGTGAACTGGCCCCGTAACCGCGTCTTACTTTCCAAAGGCGGGGGGATGTACACGCGGCTGATCACCTGGATGCCTGTTCAGGATCCTACTGCCGGATTTGTTTGTTACAAGAAAGAGGTGTTGGAGACGATCAATCTCGATCAGATACGTTTTGTCGGGTATGCTTTCCAGATAGAAATGAAATTTGCTGCCTGGAAGCTTGGTTTTAAGATCAAGGAGGTACCGATCATTTTTGAAGACCGCAAGTTCGGCGTTTCAAAAATGAATAAAGGCATTGTAAAAGAGGGTATCCTCGGTGTGCTGAATTTACGCTGGCAATCGTTGTTTAAAAATTATCGCAACCGGGTAAAAAATGATGTGGTAGCGATGCGTAGTTTCCCCCAGGAAGCGATTGCAGAGGGCAAATAAAACATTCTTGAAGAAAGCATTTATTCAGCTGCATATTGCCGTTCTCCTGGCAGGGCTTACCGGTGTACTTGGTAAGCTCATCTCCCTTAATGAAGGTTTATTGGTCTGGTACCGGCTGCTGCTGACAGCGCCTTCGCTGTGGTTGTTGGCCTTGTTGCGGCGGCAGGCTATCCGTATCGATCCGCGGGATGTCTGGCGCATCATTGGCATCGGAGGGATAGCTGCCTTGCACTGGGTGGCTTTTTATGGCAGCATCAAGTACTCGAATGTTTCTGTGGGACTGTTGTGTTTTTCAGCCATCGGTTTTTTTACGGCGTTGATCGAACCGTTGGTATTGGGTCATCGGGTGGATGTGGTAGAATTGTTTTTAGGCGTGCTGGTGATCGCCGGGATATTCTTTATTTTTCAGGTGGATCCTCATTTCAAGACCGGAATTATTATCGGGTTGGTCTCTGCCTTGCTGGGCAGTCTTTTCCCTGTGTTGAATAAACGAATTCTGACGCGGGTGTCGCCGGAGAATGTAACGTTGTATGAGCTGAGCGGTGGTTTCCTGGTGTTGACGGCTTTGATGCCCTTGTATCTCTGGCTGTTTCCCGCCCCTTCTTTATTACCGGGCTGGCAGGATCTGGGCTGGCTGCTGGTGCTGGCCTGGGCCTGTACGGTGCTGGCTTTTAATCTTTCCATGAGCGCCTTGCAGCGCATTTCCGCGTTTACGGTGAATCTTTGTTATAACCTGGAGCCGGTGTATGGGATATTTCTGGCGTTCGTGTTGTTCAGAGAAGATAAATATCTCAACGGTAGATTTTATCTCGGGTTCTTTTTAATTCTTCTTTCTATTGTGTTACAGACGGTGCGGTTGGTACAGAAAAAAATAAAACCTGCCTAGCATATGCGTATCATACTTATCTTTTTTTTTGGTCTTGGATTGGGGTTTGAGACTTCGGCCCAACGGCATTATGTCTGTTATTATACTCCGGAGCGGCTGGTGATCGACGGGTCGGATGGAGAGAAGGCATGGCAGAAAGCGGCCTGGACGGAGGATTTTACCGATATAGAAGGGGATATTCGTCCGCATCCGGCATTGAGGACAAGGGCGAAAATGTTATGGGATACGGCAAACCTGTATATCTACGCGGAGATGCAGGAGCCTGACCTCTGGAGTGAGATGCGGGAGCATGATATGGCTTTGTTCAAGGAAAATAATTTTGAATTTTTTTTGGATGCTGATAATGACACGCATAATTATTTTGAACTGGAGATCAATGCGCTTGGTACGGTGATGGATCTTTTTCTGCCGAAGCCGTTTCGAAATGGGGGAAAGGCTTTGATGGGGTGGGAGGCATTGGGTCTGCGTTCGGCCGTACATGTTTCGGGCACGCTGAACCGGCCGGGGGATAAAGATCAGGGATGGTCGGTGGAGATGGCGGTGCCCTTGCAAAGCTTTCGGATGTCGGGGGATAAACGATTGACCGATAGTTCGATGGTAAGGTTTAATTTTTCGCGGGTGGAATGGGAGAGGGATGTAGTCGATGGAAGATATGTACCGCGGGTGGATAAGGCTACCGGCCGCCGGTTGCCGGAGCATAACTATGTGTGGTCGCCACAGGGTATCGTCAATATGCATGCGCCGGAGAAGTGGGGGTATGTGTTGTTCACGTCGCGGCCGGTGGGGGGAGACACGGTAGGGTTCGTGCTTCCTGCTGAAGAGAAGGCGAGACCCTATTTATGGGAGGTATATGACCGTCAGACGAAGTACCGGGCCGAGCATGGGGTGTATGCCGCTGACCTGCCAACGTTGGGTTTGTTTGCAACCGTGCAGGATGCTGCGGGAGCCGTGTACCGGCTGCGGATGGAGGCTACTTTCATGCAGTATACGGTTATGCTGACGGGCAGTACATTTGCGGGGACGCTGATGATCGACCAGGATGGCAAGGTAGGGCTGGGCAATGGCGGGGCGTCAAGGGCGGTCGATAGGCTGTGAGGCGGTGCCGCGGGGTGGGGCGGTGAGGCCGGCCAGGCGGTGGCGTCAATGCCGCGGGTCGTCAGGCGGCTTTGCCGCTGATGTAGCGAACGAGGCTTCTTTTGGCGATGGGCAGCAGGGTCTCGTCCATCGGGAATTTTAGTTCCGTCTCGATGGAATAAACTGCGGGGTTGGGCAGGTCGCTTTTTACCCGGATGAGCTCGGCTTTTATATTTTCGTAGGTGTTGACGATGTTGCGTGCCCAGCTATCGATGTATTCGGTGCGGATGCTGCGGTATTTTTCATCGTGTTTTTCAAAGATGCTCAGGCGGTATTGATAGACCCGGGTATCCGAGTAATGGCCTGAGCTGAGGAAAAAATAGCCTTCATGGCTGTCCAGCGGGATCAGGCCTACGGGAAAGATGACCAGCTTCTCTTCTACAAACTCATAGATCTCTGTTCCGCTGCTGATGGTCTGGCGGATCTCCTGCGTGGCATAATTGATGATCTCTTCCAATTCCTGCATTAGCTCGTCGTCTTCGATGAGTTGTTCATAGAGGACCTGCAGTTTTTCTATCTGGATGCCCGTGAGTTTTTTAGGAAACTGCTCTTGTAAATATTTTTTATTTTCCCGGAAGGCTGCGAGGTTATTGTAGTGAAAAATTATATCCGCCAGCTGGGGGTATAGTTTGTTCTCGGTGAACTGCCGGTTTATCTCCTGCAGATAGGCGAGAAGGGTATATTTTTTCAGTTCGAAATCGATGTAACTGTCAGCGAACCAGGTGTCGGATAGTGTTTTCATTTGGATCTTCTTTTAAATTCTGCCGTTTGGGTCTGTAGCTGAATTTACGAAAATCCATTCAAATATGCAAATGCATTATGTGAGAGCTAAAGCTCGCGGTCGGGCGGGAAATTCTCCAGCTCGCGGGCTACGGCCGAGCAGAAGGTAGCTCCCAGGCTGCCGTCCACGATGCGATGGTCGTAGGAAAGCGACAGGTACATCATATGGCGGATGACGATGGCGTCGCCTTCGGAAGTTTCCAGGACAACGGGGCGTTTTTTGATGGCGCCGACGGCGAGGATGGCTACCTGTGGCTGGTTGATGATCGGTGTGCCCATGAGGCTGCCGAAGGAGCCGACATTTGTAAGGGTGAATGTGCCGCCCTGGGTGTCTTCGGGTCGTAATTTGTTTTGGCGGGCATTGTCTGCCAGGGTATTGACCTGCCGGGCCAGTCCTGTCAGGTTGAGCTGGTCGGCATTGCGGATGACCGGAACGATAAGATTGCCCGAGGGGAGTGCGGTGGCCATACCGATATTAATATCTTTTTTGATAATGATCTTGTCTCCGTCGAGGGAGCTATTGATCAGCGGATATTTTTTTATGCAGCGGATGACGGCTTCGATGAACAAGGGCGTGAAAGTAAGCTTGGTGTTTTCTCTTTGTTCAAATCCTTTTTTGACCTTTTCGCGCCAGTGTACCATGTGTGTGACGTCGGCTTCCGACATGCTGGTGACGTGGGGGCTGGTGTGTACGCTGCGGACCATATGGTCGGCAATAAGACGACGCATCCGGTCCATTTCAATGATCTCAACATTGCCGCTTTGTATCGTCATTGGCGACTGGACCGCGGGTGTTTCCGCCGGGTTGCGAAGGGCGACCGTCTGGGCCTGACCGGTGACGACGGCGGGGGCGGATGGAGGGGCAGCCTGGTGGGCGGAGTATGTATTGGGTGCGTTTGTTATGGTGGCGGTTTGTGTGTGGACGCCGGCTTTTTTATCGGAGATATATTGGAGGATGTCTTTTTTGGTGACGCGTCCTTCGTTGCCGGTGCCGGGAATGGTTTCCAGCTCGCTGAGGGGTACTCCTTCGTTGGCGGCTATGTTGAGCACCAGCGGGGAGTAGAAGCGGGCTCCGTTGGAGGAGGGGGCTTGAGTTTGGGTGGTGGTGCTGGTGTGGGTTGGTTGAGAGTAGGTAGCTGCCATCGGGGCGGGTTTGCGGCCTTCGGGGGTGGGGTGGCTGGGTTGGACGGCGCCGTTGGCGCCTGCCGGGGCCAATGATTTGTCGCCGTCGGCCGAGACGGCCTCCGTCGACGGGGTGCGGATGCGTGCGATGACCGCGCCGATGGGCACTACATCATTCACTTGAAACAATATCTCTTCAAGCACGCCCGCCGTAACGGACGGCACCTCTGAGTCTACTTTATCGGTAGCGATCTCCAGCACGGTCTCATCTTGTTTGACGGCGTCGCCGGGTTGCTTGTTCCATTTCAGGATGGTAGCTTCCATGATACTTTCACCCATTTTTGGCATTACCAGGTCGACAAGAGACATAATATGTTAGAGTTTAATTGTAAAAGATTAAGACACAGACCAGGGCAGAGCGTCGGCGCCGGGCCAAAGGTAATTATTTCCCAGTAAAACATAAAAGATTAACTAACAGTTGTTAGTTGTCTGCAGACAGGATGAATTTTCTCAACAGATTTAACGCATTTGTTGCTGCCAGTTCAATATTCCGCTGTCTGTCAAACCGGAATGAAAATTTTTGGGTGATAATTTTTTGATGGTTTCCAACGGCCACCCAGACGGTGCCTACCGGTTTTTCCGGGCTTCCGCCGTCAGGTCCCATGATGCCGGAGGTGGCGATGGCAAAGTCGGTGTGCAGTACTTGCAGTGCGCCGCTGACCATTTCTTCGACGGTGGGTTCGCTGACTGCGCCATTGGCGGCCAGCGTATCGGGTTTGACATGCAGCAGGTGCTGTTTGACTTCATTGGCATAACTGACAACGCTGCCTTTGAAATAATTACTTGATCCGGGGATGGAAGTGATAAGATGTGCGATATAGCCGCCGGTACAGCTCTCTGCAGTGCCGAGGGTTTTGCCACGTGTTTTCAGCAGTCGTCCTATTGCTTCCTGCATGGAAATGTCCTCGTCAGTGACCATCCATTCCGTCACCAGTCCTTTGAGGGCATCAAACTGTTGCTGCAGGGCTGTCCCCAGGGCTATGGGGTCTTCTCCATGAATGGTGAGTCGCAGGCGTACCATGCCATAATTGGGGAGATAGGCCAATTTGATAGAATCCGGCAGGGCTTCTTCAAATGTACGGATATGGTCAGCGAGATAGGATTCGCCGATGCCGGCTGTCAGGAGCGTTCGATGGGCGATGAAAGGCAATTTAAAATGCCGTCGCAAGGCAGGGATGACCGAATCGGTCATCATACCTTTCATTTCATGCGGCACTCCAGGCATCGAAACGAAAATACGGCCTTCTTTTTCAAACCACATGCCGGGGGCTGTACCTCTGTGGTTAGGAATGACGGTGCAGGTGTCCGGTACTTCCGCCTGTTGGAGATTGCGTTCTATCATCGGGCGCTGTAGTCTTTCAAAGATCTTCTTCACGTTGTCCAGGGCTTCCTGGCTGACGACCATCTTTGCCCCGAAATAATCGCAGAGCAGGGGCTTGGTGATATCGTCTGCTGTAGGGCCAAGACCACCGGTGATCAAAATGATAGAGGCCCGGCGGAACTCTTCATCCAGTGCCTGCCAGATATCTTCGCGGACGTCTCCCACTGCGATGCGATGCCCCACCCAGATGCCATTCTTATTTAACTCCTGGGCCATCCAGGCGCTGTTGGTGTCGATGACCTGTCCTATCAGCAGCTCGTCTCCGATGGTGATAATTCCCGCTATGATCTTTTCCATCAGGCGAAGTTAACAACGCGGCGTGAATGTCGGATGGAAAAATACGCGGATGGTATGATCGGGAAATGGATATTGGTCCAAAAGGCCGTTTAATGAAAAAACGCCGGTTATTTTGGCCGGTCGCTGAGCGGAGAATGCATAAATTGGGTAAATTGACGCATGACACAGAATTACCGCAATCATAGACGTTATGTTCTTTTGTACCATGGGTTTACTCTTGTTGCGATACTGGCATTGCTGATCGGGTCGCTGGTGAACCTGGTACATACTTCCAGGGATAATCTTTATTCCGCGTCTTTACTGGTGCTGATCGCTTTAATTCTGGTGCTGCTGTTTGTGTTTATCCGTCGTTTCCCGCTGAAAGTGCAGGACCGGGCCATTCGTGCGGAAGAGAATCTGCGTCATTTTATGCTGACGGGCAAGCCGCTGGATGGACAACTGACCATGCAGCAGATAATCGCCCTGCGTTATGCCAGTGATGAAGAGTTCGTCGGGCTGGCGAGAAGAGCGGTGGACGAGGCTCTGAATAATGACGAGATCAAAAAAGAGATCCGGAACTGGCGGGCGGATCATTTCCGGGCGTAGGCCGGCGGTGTCGCGGCATACGGGGGCCGTACGAGGACTCAGCGGTGTCGCGGCGGGGTTAGTTGAAAAAGGACCTTAGTCTCTCTTCCATTTCCTTTGGCATGCTTGTTTTCTCCATGGTCGCCGACTTCAGAAAATATAAGAGCACATCGCCTACGGTGAGCAGTTTACCTCCTTCATTGAATACTTCCTGACGGAAACGGATGCGATGATCTACCGGCCATTCGGTGATGGTGGAGCGGATGGTCAGCAGGTCGTCATAGCGGGCCGGGCGGAGGAATTTGGCGTTCCATTCGATGACGGGCATGATGATTCCTGTCGATTCCAGGTGTTTGTAGCTGAGGCCTAACTGGCGGATTGCTTCTACACGGCCTACTTCGAAATACTGGGCATAATTGCCATGGTAGACTACGTTCATCCTGTCGGTCTCGGCATAGCGGACCCGGATGTTTATTTCACTACTATACATTTTGTCGAGGTTGTTTATTTTCCCATCATGCCATCCACGCTGATCCGGCCGGGGCCCACCATTAATATGGAGAAGAAAGCGGCCAGGTAGAGCAGGGCGGATTCGTGATTGACAAGAGACTGCCCTTTGAGAATGATAAAGGCGGCTACGGACATGTTGATGACCAATATCAGGGCGGCGACGCGGGTGAACAGGCCGAGTGTCAGCAGGAGGGAGCAAAATACTTCTGCGAATATGCAGCATACCAGGGTCCAGCGGTGGCCGATGTGGAAGGGATCGGGAAAGGTATATTCGAGCTTGCTGAAGTGAAGTAGTTTTTCAAAGCCGTGATTGATGCATAGGAGCAGGCCGAAAGTGAGGCGCAATGCCAGAGAAGCGACGTTGAAGGCGGTTTCCGAATACTGCGTCGATAAGAATTTTCTCATTTAGATTGGAATTTGAGCCCTAAGATAATAGTTTGGGCATATTGTTTTGCAGAAATTTGCGCCGGGGCGCAAATTTGCGGGGCCTATGATTGGGACCTTCGTCGAGCCGTCGTTCCTAGGCTCTTCTCGGTCGTAACCTTCGCACGGCTCGGTTACGGCGCCGGACCTGTGGTCCGTCTTGTAAGGAAATGTTAATCCTTGCAGTTATCCACAGGTGTTTGGAACGATGTTTGGTCAAAGGTAAAATAATTAGAAACTTTAACGCGTTAAAAATGGTGGCCCACAGGGCTGAATATCCCTGAGACGAGAATAAAAATCAAATTATTTTCCAGTGAAATATACGATATTCTTTTTTTTCGTCATCCTCTCCGGTGTTACGTCGTTTGCCCAGCAGACCCGTTATTATGACGACCCGCAAGCCAGTTTCCGCCAGGGGATAGAATTTTTCGAGCATGAATATTATAGCCTTGCTTTTCCCATTTTCCGGGATCTGAAATACTCCCTCCGCGAAACGGACAAAAGCAATAATGCCGTTGAATACCAGGATGTAAAATACTATTACCTGGTATGCGCCCTGGAGCAGAACGATAAAACGGCTGTAGCGGCGGCGCAGGAGTATATCAACCTGGAAAATAATGCCCCGCGTGTAGGCATGATCAGCTTCCACCTGGCGGAGTATTATTTCCGGCAAAAGGATTATACAGCTGCCCTCAAATTGTATGAGCATGCCGATATCGACAATCTGAACAACAGGGATATCGCCGACATGAAGTTTCATGAGGGGTATTGTTACTTTACTAAAAAGCAATTTGACAATGCCCTGCCGTTGTTCAACGCTATCCGGCAATTGCCTAAGGATCCCAATTACATCGACGCGAATTATTATTACGGGTTCATTTGTTTCTACCAGAAGAAGTACAGCGAGGCGCTGGCTGCCTTTAAGGTAGTGGAGGATAATCCCGTCTATGAGAAAGTTGTTCCCTATTATGTGGCGAATATTTACCTGGCGCAGGGGGAAAAAGACAAGGCGATAGAATATGCGGAAGCCCGGCTGAAAAAAGGCAATCAATATTATGATGCGGAACTGCGGCAGCTGGTAGGGCACGGTTATTATGAAAAACAGGATTTTGCCAAAGCCTTGCCTTACCTGGAGCAGTATATCAATTTATCAAAAAAGGTGACCCGGGAGGATCTGTATGAATTGTCCTATTGTTATTACCAGACCAAAAACTGGAATAAGGCGATAGATGGATTCAAGCAGCTGGGTGGCAGCAAGGATTCTCTTGCGCAGAACTCCATGTATCTGCTGGGGGATGCTTACCTGCGGACTGCACAAAAGCCGAATGCGCGGAACGCCTTTCTTTTCTGTTCGATGAACAGCAGCAATCCCAAACAAAAAGAGATATCCAAATTTAATTACGCCAAGCTATCGTATGAGCTGGGTTACCAGGACGTAGCGCTTACAGAATTGCAAGGGTTCCTTCAGCAATATCCTAATTCCGAGTATAGCCGCGAAGGCCGGGAGCTGTTGGTCAGCGTACTGGCGGGCACCAATAATTATAAAGATGCGCTGACCTTACTGGACAGCCTGGATCACCCGTCCGAGAATGCGCGCCGTCTTATTCCCCGTATATTATATGGACGAGCGACGGAACTGGTAAATGACGGGCTCCTGCTGAATGCGAACGAACTGCTGGATAAGGCGTTGAAGGACCCGAACAATGGCAGCGTACTGCCCTATATCCAGTTCTGGAAGGCGGAGATCGCTTACCGTCTGAACAGGATAGACGATGCCATCCGGTATTACCTGGAATATCTGAAAAGCGGAGCTGTCAATGGGGAAGTGAATCCTGAAAATGCTAAATATAATCTCGGTTATTGTTTCCTGAAAAAGGAAAATTATCGTCAGTCGCAGGGATTTTTTGAACAGGTGGTGCGTACGCCGAAGCTGAATTCCTCTCCCATGGAACAAGATGCGTATGTCCGGGATGCCGATTGTTATTATATGAACCGCGACTACAAAACGGCGCTGGCCATGTACAATAAGGTGCTGGACTTCTCGTGGCCGGCCAGCGACTATGCGACCTTTCAAAAAGCCATGATCGCGGGGGTGGGTAACGGCAAGGACAAGATCACGCTGTTGAATACGATCAACCGCCGTTATCCTGCCAGTAACCTGGCTGCCGATGTCAATATGGAAATTGCGGGCACTTATCTGGCGGGGGAGAGTTACCGCGAGGCGCTGCCTTATCTGAAAAATGTGCTTCGCAGCCCGGGCGCCGATGCGTTAAAACCTAAAGCTTATCTTCAGTCGGGTATCGCCTGGTACAATCTGAACAATAATAAAGAAGCATTGAATCAATACGACTCTCTGTTGCGTCAGTACCCTAATTCTCCGGAAGCGCAGGATGGGCTGGACAATGCCAAAACCATCTATGTGGAAGAAGGGCGCAGCGCCGAGTATGTCAATTTTGCCAAGGGGATGGGTGTAGAAGTCAGCGCCAGCCAGGCCGACCAGCTGGCTTATGAAGAGGCGGAAGTACAGTTCAATAACGGGAATTTCCCCGCGGCTATTCAACGATTTGAGGCCTATCTCGCCAAATTCCCTGACGGCAAATATTCGCTGGAAGCCAATTATTATAAAAGCGAGATCTATTTCTCCCAGAAGGACTGGGCAAAGTCCGTGGTTGGATATGCGGCGGTAGGGGACAGGGCGCCCAATAAATTCGGAGAGAAGTCGCTGTTGCAGGCGGCCAGGTTATACTTCTTCAATCTGAAGGATTATGCCAATGCGGAGAAATACTTTGCTAAACTCAAAGACTTTGCTTCTTCCAATGAAAATAAGATGGAAGCCATGCGTGGGCTGTTACGCAGTCAATATCAATTACAGAAATGGCCGGATGCAGTCGCAAATGCCAAGGACCTGCTTACGCAAAAAGGGCTGAGCACGGATGACAAGGTGCTTGCTAATATGGCCATCGCCAAATCCTATCAGTCGGCTGGTCAATGTGAAACAGCCTTACAATATTTCCGGATAGCGGCCCCGCTCACCAAGTCGGCCTATGCGGCTGAAGCCCGTTATCAGATAGCCGATTGTCTTTTCCATCAGAATCAACTGAAAGATGCTGAGAAAGCTGCTTTTGAGGTGATCAACAAGTCCGGTTCCTATGAGGAATGGGTGACCAGGGCCTATTTGCTACTGGGCGATATTTATTTTGCCGGGAAGGACTATTTCAATGCCAAAGCTACTTTCCAAAGTATTGTTGAAAATGCCAAGATAGAAGAACTGCGTCTGCAGGCGCAGCAGAAATTGGCGCAGGTAACGGAAGAGGAAAAGAAGAACAGCAAGATAGAGGGGGAAAATAATTAATGGTTGCGGCTGCTAATAATTAATCATCTCAGAAATTCGATCCATGTATAGAAAAGCACTCATTGCAGTTGGCCTATTGTGTGCCGGTGTTTCCCTACAGGCACAGGATACGACGAAACGCAGGACTATTGAAATTACATCTTCCTTTAAGCCGGTGCTGCGTGAGGCGGTGAAGATCAATTTCAACGCTGCGCCGCCGGCCATCGATACGTCGCGGCCCCGCCTCAGCTATACTATCCCCGCCCAATATTTATTCCTCAGCTATCAGCCAGGCGAGATGAAACCGGTGGCCTTGCAAAGGGATTCGGTGAAGCCCTGGGACAATTACAATTATATTAAAGTAGGGGTGGGTAATGTACATATTCCGTATATCCGGACAGGGTTCAGTTTTGGGGATGGGCAGCATACCTTTTTCAATTTATTCGCTGACCAGCTGTCTTCAAAAGGTAGTCTGAACTTTCAGAAGAACAGCCTCACTAATGTCAAGCTGATGGGAACGGTGAAGACGGCCAGTAATCTTGAATGGAGTGGAAGTCTGGGGTTCAAAAATGACCAGTATTACCTGTATGGATACCGGCCGGATACATTAAAGTTCAACTCCGGCGATCTGAAAAGAACCTATCAGACCTATGAGGGCAAGCTGAGTCTGCGTAATACGGAGCCGACGGAGTTTGGGCTGTTGTATCATCCGAATATCAGGGTGTCTGTATTTTCCGATAACCGCAATCCGGATATTACGGAGACTAATACGGTACTCAATCTCCCGCTGGAAAAGACCATCGGGGATAATTATGCTTTTGATCTTGGTTTTACGGCTGATCTGACGCATTACAATATGCCCGCTACAGGCAATACCTTTACCCAGAACAACAATATCTACCTGGTAAATCCGGCTTTCCTGGTGAAGACATCGAATTTATTCCTGCAGGCGGCCGTGACGCCGTCCTGGGATCAGAAGACCTTTCATCTGCTGCCCAATTTCCTGGCGGATATCTCTACTTCCGATCAACGGTTTACGGTGCAGCTGGGTTGGATCGGATATTATGATAAGGGGTCTTATCAGCGGTATGAGTCCATCAATCACTGGCTGGCGGCGCCGGATTCCTTGCTGAACACGCGTGTCCAGGAATGGTATGGCGGTTTCAAGGGGTCGATAAACAATCATTTTAGCTATGCGGCCAAGATAGGTTTCCAGCAATACAAGAACATGCCTTTGTTCGTGAATGATTCGGTATTGGGAAATCAGTTCCTTACCCGGTATGAAAGCTCGATGGATGCGTTGCAATTGCATGGGGAGCTGAGTTATATCCAGGGCGAGGACTTTTCTGCGACGGCCAGTCTGAACATCAATGACTACCGGCATCAAAAGACCTATGCCAAGCCATACGGCTTATTACCGATAGAGCTGAATTCGCATCTGAAATGGCAGGCTTTTAAGGATTTCTGGGCCAAGATAGATTTTTACACTTTTACCGGGGCGAGGTACCTGGCGGCGAACGGAACGCCCAGCGGGACGGATTTCAAAGGCGGCGGAGGGGCGGACCTGAATGCCGGCGTGGAGTTCAGGATACTCAAACAGCTGAATCTTTGGTTCCAGATGAATAATATCTTCAATAACAAATACGAGCGGTGGCATAATTACCAGGTGTATGGGTTCAATGTGTTGGGAGGGATAATATTTACGTTTGGGCAGAAATAGGTAAAAATTTGTTTAGATTCGCAGCCGAACTGGACGGAGTCCGGTTTGTACAAGCTAAAAGGATAAGCCATGTTTGCGGTATTGAATGCCTATTTGTTTCAACATAGAAGTATCAGTATTCCGGGCCTGGGTACTATTTACCTGGAAACCCTGCCTGCTGAGGTAGACGTGGCTGACCGCACAATGCTACCCCCTACTTACCGTTTCCGATTTGACAAATACTTCGATGCACCGGACGCAGCGTTTTTTTCCTACCTGGCTACGCAGCGTAATATTGTTGATTATGAGGCTATTAAATGGTATAATGAGTTCTCCCTCGATATCCGTAACCGTATTCGTACGGAGGAGGAGGTCAATTGGGATGGGGTTGGCATCCTGAAAAAAGATGGCTCGGGCAGTGTATTGTTCGAGTCGGCCAAGGCTCCGGCCTTTTTTCTGCATCCGACGCCGGCTATGCGGGTAAACCGTCAGGACGCACAGCACACCTTGTTGGTTGGTGACCGGGAAAGAACCAGCGGTGAAATGAATGAATGGCTGCAGGAAGAAGGTGCAAGCCGGAAAAGGCTTTCCTGGTGGGTCATTGCCCTTATTCTAGCCGTCGCCGGATTGGCTGTTCTTGGCTGGCATTTTTACTCCCATGGCTGGTCTACCGGCAATCAATTAAACTTTTAATCCGTCCTATCTACTACTTTATGTCGCTGATCCATTACAATTCCTGTCCTTCCTGTCATTCAAATACGTTACGGCTGGCGCTAAAGGCCCTTGATCATACGGTGTCCCAGGAGACTTTCGAGATATGGGAATGTGAGCAATGCGGGCTCCGGTTTACACAAAACGTACCTGACGAGGCAGCGATAGGGCAGTATTACCGGAGTGATAATTATATCTCCCACACGAATACCAATAAAGGGTTGGTTAACCGCCTGTATCATATGGTGCGTAACCAGACCCTGGCGGATAAATACCGTCTGATCTCTTCTTCCACCCGCAGTAAACAAGGGAAGCTGTTGGATATCGGGGCCGGGACCGGTGCTTTTGTCGCTCATATGCAGGAGCATGGCTGGGAGGTGTCCGGTCTGGAGCCGGATGAAGTTGCGCGTGAAAAGGCGCGGACGGATCACCGGGTGCAGCTGCTCGAGATGGATCATCTTTCTACTTTTCCGCCGGAAAGTTTTGATGCGATAACGTTGTGGCATGTGCTGGAGCATGTGCATGATCTGCATCCTTATCTGGATCGGCTGAAGACACTGATCAAACGGGATGGACGTATCTTCATCGCCGTCCCCAATTATACCTCTTATGACGCCACCCTCTATCAGGGGGCCTGGGCGGCCTATGATGTCCCCCGGCATCTTTATCATTTTTCGCCGGATTCGATGGAGGAGCTGCTGGTCAGGCATGATCTGCAACTGCAGTTCAGCCAGCCAATGTGGTATGACAGCTTTTATATCAGCCTGTTAAGCGAGAAATATAGAAACGGGCATGGGAGCATGCTGAGGGCTGTGTGGAATGGCGTGGTTTCTAATTTTAAAGCCTTTGTCGACAAGTCGAAATGCAGCTCGCTGATATATGTGATATCGAAGTAAGTTAGAAGGAGAATTTAATTTCATACATATTCGGCCATAATTTCCCGGTGACGTAAACTTTTCCGCTGGTGGAGTCGTATGCGATGCCTTTGAGGACTTCGGCTCCGGGGTATTTGTTCCGCGCCTCGCTGTCCAGTGATTCCAGGTTCATTTTTCCTACTACTTTTCCGCTGGCCGGGTCTATTTTCAGGATATAGTTGGTTTGCCATTGGTTGGCATAGATGTAGCCTTTTATCAGTTCGAGCTCGTTGACATTGCTTACCGGACCATTGTTATCGGTGACGCCCAGCACTTTTACCAGGCGGAAGGTGTTCGGGTCAAGGTAGCTGATATTGCTGGTGCCGTCGCTCATAATCAGATACGTGCCATCGGTGGTCATTCCCCAGCCTTCTTTGCTGGGGAAGGTGAATTCTCCCAATTTCTTAAATGTCCGGGCGTCGTATACGAACCCAATTTTTGTCGTATAGGTCAGCTGATAGATCTTGTCGTTGAGGAAGACAATGCCTTCCCCAAAGTATTTATTCCTGTCCAACTCCACTTTAGGCGTGATCTTGCCGCTGCCGGGATCGACGGTGCCGAACATTGAGCGGCGGCTTGCCGGCATTTCGGGTTCTGTGCCCGTACTTTCATAGAGCTGTCCGTCATGGAAAAGAAAACCTTCCGTATAGGAGGTGGTATCGTGGGGGAGGGCTCTGACAACGGTATAGTTGATCAGAGGTGGGGTATTATCGGTGGCTTTGCCGGCGGCGGAGGCATCGTCCTTAGCAGGGTTGTTACAGGCGGCGAGGAAGCAAAGGATAGCTGGAATGATGATCGATCTGTTCATAAATTGATAAACTAGAGTCCGCAAAAATAAGGTTCCTATCTATACCAAAATGTGTAAAAAATGTTGAAAAAGCTTGCAGTTGCCAAAAAAAATAGCTTTTTTTGTGATATCCTCCCTGAAGAACCAGTGCAGTTTTCTTCAATCTGTTACCCCTCCAATACCGATGATCTACCTCTGTAAAAGAAGGTATAATGAAGTATTTTCTACCCGTCGTAGGATGTTTGTTGATCGCATTACCCAGCTGGTCGCAACGTGATTGCCGTTCGTTCGACTACCGGCAGCAGCAGTTGAGGGCGGATCCCACACTGGCTGTTTCGGTGGAGGCTGTCGAGCAATTCACGCGTCTGCAGTTGCGGAAGTCCGCCGTCTCTGTCGATGGGCAGGGGTCCGGCAAAGATAACCTCCCCGCCGTCATTACCATTCCGGTAGTCGTTCACGTCCTGTACAACAATTCGGCTCAAAATATCAGCGATGCACAGATATTATCCCAATTGGATGTGCTGAATGCCGACTATGGCAAGCACAATGCCGATACGTCTGGGATACCGGCCTATTATTCTTCTTTGGCGGCGGACTGTGGCTTTCAATTTGTTCTGGCAACTGTCGATACCAATGGGCATGCCACCACGGGGATCATCCGCAAGCATACCAATGCTGCTTCCTTTTCCATCAACGATGATGTCAAGTATAGCTCGAAAGGCGGGGATGATGCCTGGGACAGGGATCGCTATCTAAATCTTTGGGTATGCAATCTAACCGGCAGCGTTCTCGGGTATTCCAGCGTGCCGGGCGGTCCAAAGCAGACGGACGGTGTGGTCATATTGTATACGGCTTTTGGAACCAAGGGTAGCGCTGCTGCTCCCTATAACAGGGGCCGGACGGCGACACATGAGACGGGACACTGGCTGAACCTGATACATGTATGGGGGGATACGGATTGCGGCGACGATGAAGTGTCGGATACGCCGCCGCAAAAAATGGCTACCTATGGCAATCCCAGCGGGATCATCGTTTCCTGCGGAAATACGCCTTACGGCAATCTGTACATGGATTATATGGATTTTACGGATGACATTGGGATGCATCTCTTTACTTATGGTCAGCGGGACAGGATGCGTACCATGTTCGTTCCGGGTGGATTCCGGCATGCGTTATTGTCATCCAATGCGGGGCCGGTATCTGCGGGCGGGTCTGCCGGCGGGATCACGGGCGAGGCTGGTGCCGGGGAGGCCCTGACGATCGATATGTATCCAAATCCGGCTATGAGTACGGTAACGGTAAAGCTAAATGATATGACCAGGATCGGGAGCCTGGTCGAAGTTTATAACCAGATAGGGATGAGAGTGATGGTGATGAGGATCACGCAAACGACTTTTAGCTTGAATCTGGCTGGTTTGTCCGGAGGGGTCTATGTTGTCCGGGTGGAGGGAACGGAAAGGGGGACCAAATTGGTTAAAATGTAAATAATAATTTTTACTATCAGGAAAGGGCAGCTGCTGGGGCTGCCCTTTTTGTTTTTAAAAAATCGTAAAACTTTTGTTATTTTTTTAAAAAGTTTTATAACTTAGCTGAAGATTACCAAAACTATCTTTTGTTATTATTAAACTATGCAGGAGAAGCAATTGGCTTATAAGAGGAGCATCCTTAGAAATCTTTATTTCGCGGGGGTTCTTTCCTGTGCTGAGCTGAGCGACCAGATCGGCAAGAGTCTGCCTTTGACTACCAAAATAGTAAATGACCTTGTTGAAGAAGGATCCGTGATCGAAAAGGGGCTCGCTCCCTCCACCGGAGGAAGAAGACCCTTGCAATATTCCCTGAAACCGGATGCCGCATACATCGTATCCGTAGCAATGGATCAATTCGTTACCAGGATCGCTATCCTGGATATGCACAACCGTTATCTGACGGAGATCGAAAAATTCGAATTACCCTTATCAAAGAATCCCGGAGCGCTAACTGAATTAGCTGAAAAAATAGAACAGGTGATCCTCCGTTCGGATATTCCCAGGGATAGGATCATCGGCATCGGCATTGGTATGCCGGGTTTTGTAGATTCCATAAAAGGGGTCAATTATTCTTTTTTAGCGGTGCCGCATGTCTCGCTGGCAGAATCTGTAAGCAATGGTTCCCGTAAAAGATCCGATGGGCATAGGACGGCTACGGCATCTCCCAGCAAAGTTTCCATTAGCAAATACATCTCATCCAGACTGGAGCTGCCGGTATTCATCAACAATGACTCGAGTCTTATTGCGCTGGCGGAATTAAAGTTTGGAACCGCACGCAACAGAAAAAGCGCTATGGTGATCAATATAGGTTGGGGGATCGGTCTGGGTCTGATCCTGAATGCTGAACTATTCCGGGGAGAAAATGGTTTTGCCGGTGAATTCAGCCATATCCCGCTGTTCTCCAATAATAAGCTGTGCAGGTGTGGCAAAACCGGGTGTCTGGAAACAGAATCATCTCTGCAGGTGATAGTGGAGAGGGCCGTGGAAGGATTAAAAAACGGAAGATTGTCCATGTTAAAAGACCTGGCTACGAAAAGTTTTGACGAAGCCTCCAGGGAAGTGATCATGGCGGCGGAGAAAGGTGACAAATTCGCCGTGGAATTATTATCGGAGGCGGGCTATAATATAGGAAGAGGGGTAGCCATATTGATACATCTTCTCAATCCTGAACTGGTCGTTCTCAGCGGAAGGGGTTCGCTGGCAGGGAAGATATGGCAGGCCCCCATTCAACAAGCCTTGAACGAACACTGCATTCCAATACTGGCTGCCGGCACCGGGATAGAAATATCAGCGCTGGGGTATGAGGCAGAGCTGATCGGCGCTGCTGCCCTGGTGATGGAGCATTATTGATCAGCTGCCCTGGGAATCGAACATTATTAATCAAGATACCCGCAACTACATAAAGAGACCTTCTGCTACACAAAGATACCGGCCTACGGAACTGCTTTATCCTTTGTTTACTTTATCCTGAAAAAACTGGTTTTTTTTTGTGCCTCCCATGCAGGAGGTTTCTAAGTACATCTCATAGTTTAACCAAAAACGACTGTAAACATGACACAGACATTCAAGCCAAAACTCGCATTTGCGATGTTAGCAATTGTCGCCTCTTTATTGTTTGGGCTCGCTGCGAGCGCCCAGGTAAAAAAGACGGCGACGGGGGTGATAAAGGATCCTTCGGGAGTTCCTATTTCAGGCGCCACTATCAGAGTAAAGGGCGCCAAGGCCGGCGGCGTCATCTCTGATGATAACGGCTATTTTTCCATCAAGGCTGCGCCAGGCGCGGTGCTGGTGATCAGCTCGATCGGGTATGAGGACGTAAACATGGCCGCGGGCGAGTCTCTTATGACGATCCAGCTACCGAGGAGCAACAAAGAATTATCCCAGGTGGTGGTGACGGGCTTCGGCGTCAAGAAGGACGTCCGCAAGCTGGGTTATGCGATATCTTCGGTCGCGGGGGATGAGATCGCTCATACGAATACGCCGAACCCCATCAATGCATTGCAGGGCAAGGTGCCTGGTCTGTATATGACCGGTGTGGTTGGTGGTCCGCAGACTTCCAGCAGGATACTGCTTCGTGGTATTTCGGACATCACGCCGGGGGCCAACAACCAGCCGTTGTTCGTGATCGACGGCGTGCTGATCCAGCCGGATGTCACGAAGACGGGTGCCGAGTATGGTAATGACCAGGATTTCGGGAACCAGCTGAAGAACCTCAATGCGGATGATATCGAATCTATTTCCGTGCTCAAGGGTTCGGCTGGTACGGCGCTGTATGGCTCTTCGGCGCAGAACGGGGTCATTCTTATTACAACGAAGAAGGGTACTGCCAGGAAGGGCCTCGGAGTATCTGTCACACAGCAGTTCTCAATAGATAAGCCATATGGCGGCGCTGATTTTCAGAATGAATTTGGCGCTGGTCAGAATCCTGCCTATTTCAACTCCAGCGACCTGAATGCCCACTCGATCGACAGCGGTGGGAATGCAGGCGCCTCGGGTCTTGTCAGCTTTGGTCATAAATTCGACGGGACCATGGTTACCGATCTTGACGGCCGCAAGGTGCCCTGGGTCGCCCATCCCCATAACTACCTGGATGTATACCGTACGGGCTCTACTTCCAATACCAATGTGGCGTTGACCGGCGGGGACGAGAATACGACGTTCCGTCTGTCCTGGTCGGGCATGTGGGCCAAGGCTATCACGCCTACCAATCAATTCGACAGGAATAATATTACGTTCCGCACTACGCATAAGTTCTCCAGTTTTTTGGATGTCGATGCGAATGTCAACTATATCATCAGCAATACCAATAACCCCCAGGCGCAGAATAGCAGCTCGCGGAGCCTGTTCAATGCCTTCGTGTACGAGGTGCCCCGTGAGTATGATGCGGCCTATTATAACACGCACTATACGGACCCTGTCAACGGTGGTCTGAATCTGACGGAAAGCAATGCCTATGGTAATTCGGGCAACGGGTATAGCCTCAGCTATTTCTTATATAAGCTCTATTACTGGAACAATCACCTGGGCGAAAATACGCTGAGGGCCAATGTGGATGTAAACATGCATTTCACTCCCTGGCTGAAATTCCTTATGCGGGCCAATCTGTTCAATACCTACAGCACCCAGGAGCAGAAATTCTGGGGAGACGGGCCCGGATTTTCGGGCGTCCTGGGCCTCAGCGATGATTTTTCCAATCAGTACCAGAAGGACAAGTACGATTTTAAGAGCTATCGCTTGCAGGGCTTGCTCACAGCTAATAAGAAGCTCACCAGCGACCTGGAGGGAACTTTTAATATCGGGGGTGAATTATATCAGAAGCAGCAAGAAGGGGAATATGCAAAAATTCAGAGTCTGGCGGCTCCGGGATTATTCCAGCTGAGCAACTTTACAGATATTACCAAAACCAGTTTTGGCGAGAACCCCAACGCATATAATTATCGTAACGTATCTTTCTATGCTTTTGGCGATCTGGGTTGGAGAGATCTGCTGTATCTGAACTTCAGCGAGAGGATGGAATATTCTTCTTCGCTGGTATTCCCTAATGGAACCGGTCATAATGTTTACCAATACCCCAGCGTAGGGTTGTCCTGGCTGGTGCACAAGACATTCAATCTTCCGTCCTATATCTCATTTGCAAAATTGAGGGGCTCGTATGCGCAAACGGGTAAGGATATTCTACCCTGGATCATTTCGCAAAACTATAACGCTTATAGTTATACAACGGTTTCGGGAGCTCCGCAGAGCCAGGTTGCTTTTGCCAGCAACCAGATCATCGATCCCAGCCTGAAGCCGCAGCGTACGACGGAGTATGAGGTTGGTGTCGACCTCAGGTTCCTGCATGATCGTATTGGCATCGATGCGGCGGCTTTTTCGAAGACCACTCATCAGCAGGTAGCCACGAAGACCCTGGACAACGCCTCCGGTGCGGGATCCTTTTATACCAATCTCGGTACGGTCCGCAATCGGGGCCTGGAGATCGGACTGACCCTGGTGCCGGTGAAAACGAAGGATTTCTCCTGGGACTCGAGGATCAATTACACCAAGTACACCAACAAGATCATCGATTACGCCACGACGAGTCCGTACGTACTGCTGGAAAGCCAGTATTTCACGGAAGTCCGTGCCTATAAGGGAGGTGCTTACGGGGATATCTATTCCAACAATGCCCTTACTCCCTTCCAGGCTTTTGACGGCAGCGGAAATAAAATGGCCGACCCGAATAACGGCAAGCCCGTTATTTATAACGTCGGCGGATACTGGAGATACCAGCCGATCAAATATGCCGGCGGGAATTATGATCCCAGCGCCAGAAAACTGGGTAATATCAATCCCGACTTCCTGTGGAGCTTCGCCAATACCTTCACCTATAAGAATTTCTTCGCCAGCTTCCTGGTGGATGGAAGGGTAGGAGGAAAGGAATTGTCCTTCACCTATAAGTATGGAATGGGTCTTGGCGCGCTGAAACCGTCTCTTGCCGGACGCGACAAGGAGCATGGCGGTGTTGCCTACACGGGCACGGATGCCAATGGCCTGCAGGGTAACTGGAATGACGGGATCATCCCGAATGGTGTATTTGCGCAGGGACAGACGACGAGCGTGAACGGGGCAACCGTGCAATTGGGAGGGATGACCTTTGCCGATGCGGTATCGAAAGGATATGTACAGCCTGTGCCGGCCTCTCAGTACTATTACCAGGCCTATGGGTCCTGGAGCCGGGGTATTGCAGATCTCAGCACGTTCGACGACAGCTGGGTCTCTCTTCGTGAGGTCAGCGTAGGGTATAACCTGCCCAGGTCGCTCACCGAAAAAGCAAAGATCCAGAACCTGCGGTTGAGCCTGGTGGGAAGGAACCTGTTCTATATCTACAACGGGATGCCGGCGCATGTCAATCCGGAAGGTATCTTTAACAACCGTGCCAGCTCGGCCTTCGACTTTGGTGCTGGTCCCTCCACCCGCAGCATGGGTGTAACGCTTAACGCCAATTTCTAGTCAATACTTAAATGAAAAAAAATATGAAAAATATACGATATTTCATCGGATGGGCCGGGGCGGTTTGCCTGCTGCTTCCATCCTGTACGAAGAAGGACCTTGCCGCGATCAATACCAAACCAGGCATTCTACCTTCGGCGACGCCCCAGGCCTTGTTCCAGATGGCTACGATGATCACGCAGAACAGCAATGAATATTTTTATGATTACAACCGGTTCATGTTCCCCGTGGCGCAGATCTTTACGAACAATAATAAAGGTGTGGCGATTAACACGTTCACAGAGGGGACCTCTCTTTCTACCCGGTATAATGATTTTTTTAGCACTTCCAATGATATCAAGTTCCCTATAGGCGTTGGCAACTATCTGACGGATGCAGAAAGGCAATTCAATAAACTGCCTGCTGCCGAGCAGGCCAAAAAGACGTCCTGGGTGCCCATCTTTCATATCCTGAAAGCCTACTATGCCTTCTATGTCACCGACGTATATGGCAGTATCGCTTACTCGCAGGCGTTCAAGGCCCAGGAAGGGATACAGAAGCCGGTGTATGACAATCAGCAGGCCCTGTTCGATACCCTGGATACTCAGTTGAAGGCGGCTGTGGCCACGTTGAAGACGGCTGCTGCATCGACCACTGAAAGCCCGCTGGGCAGCTTCGATCTCTATTACGGAACCAAAAGCGACGAGGTGACAAAATGGGTAAGGGCTGCGAATGCGCTGAGGCTTAAGATAGCGATGCGGCTGATGAAACGGAATCCGACGAAGACGGCGGCAATTGCCAATGAGGTGATCAGCGACAATGCGGGTCTTATGTCCAGCAATGACGACAACTGGCTGTTCCAGCCTGCCAATGCCTATTTTGGCAGCTCCGGGGGTAACTGGGATCCGTTCAGCAATGGCGGCGGCGGCAAAGGGATCAAGGGTACGATCGACTATATGTGGAACAACAGTGACCCCCGTATTCGTCTTTATTACCAGCAGAACAACTATAGTCAGGACAATATAACTACGGCTATTGCAGCCGGGGTTTTGGCGACGGGAACTACTGAGCCGGCCCGCCGGTATGTCGGTTCCTATGCGAGCCCGGATGCGGCGAATTCCCCGGCGAACGGCCGTCTTGAGTCCACTCAGAAGGTCAACAGCAACCTTACCCTGGATACGCTGTCGTCGATACAGGACCGGCTGATCTCTCCGTCGAACAGCCATACCCCTGGCGTCAATGGAACGGGCAGCGCCACATTCATCCTTATTTCCTATGCAGACGTATGCTTTATGCGGGCGGAGCTGGCGGCCAGAGGTGTTACGAGTGAAAATGCAGCGGCCCTATATAATGCGGGCATAGCTGCTTCCATCTCGATGTATGATGGCATCGCGGCCCTGGCGCAGGTGTACAACTATAAGTCTGTCGATCCGGCGGAGATCACGAGCTACCTCAGCGCGCCGGATGTGGCTTATAATCCGGCCAATGCTTTGCAGCAGATAATCGTGCAGGAGTATATCAACTATTTCCTCCAGCCGAATGAAGCCTGGGCGCTCATCAAGAGGACGGGTATGCCGAATGCTTCTACGCCTTTGGTGTATGAGACCTTTAAGATCAACGGATCGGTAGCGCCCTATCCGCGCCGGGCGACCCTGCAGTATCCTTCCCAGGCTGATGATAACTATGTCAACGAGAAGGCAGCCATCGACGCTATGGTTGCCGATCCCAACTTTGGCGTGCCGGGTGATAATACCGGTCGCGTCTGGTGGGATATGCCTTAGTCCGGGAGACAGGATATAAAAAAATGTCTGGATACGCATAAAAAAGACCTGACCCCCGGTATCTTTGCCGGGGGTCTTTTATCTTATATGAGAAGAATGTTTTTGATAAACTGCGTTCTGGCTTTTGCCACGATAATGGCGACGGCGCAGGGACCGGGGGCCATCGCTCTTAGCGACCTGGCCAACCGACCCGTCTTTCTGCGGCTAAAAGGGGCGGAAGAATATCTTGTCGTCGTGTTCCTCTCCCCCGAATGTCCGCTTTGCCAGAACTATACGGCCGTCCTGGATACGCTTGCGGGTTTATATAAAAAAAAGATCGCCATATACGGCATAATTCCCGGTAAAAGCTATTCGATCGCGGAGGTAGAAAAATTCCGGCGGGACTATCATGTAGCGTTCGATCTTTTATTCGACAGGCATTTTCAGCTGAGCCGCACACTTAAAGCCACTATCACTCCGCAGGTGTTCCTGATCAGCCGGAAAAATGAAGTGCTTTATTCCGGTCTTATCGACAACTGGGCAGTCTCTCTCGGCGTGCAAAGAACGATAGTGACCAGGCATTACCTGAAAGACGCCATCGATGCATCTCTTCAACATCATCCGGCGAACCCTCATTCCACCAGGCCTGTAGGCTGCCTGATCAATACTTACTGAGAATATGAAAAATAAGCGGATAACAGATATAGGGCTGGTTTTCTTAGGGTTCATGCTTTTCTTCCTGCCGCAAGCCCTGACCGCGCAACAGCCTACCTGGTCAAAAGACATCGCTGTCATCGTGGAAGCTCACTGCGCGGTCTGTCATCATAAGGGAACCAGCGCTCCGTTCGACCTGCTCACCTATGAAGACGTGGCTAAAAGGGCCACGAATATAAAACGAGTGGTGACCGAGCACTATATGCCGCCCTGGAAGGCCGATCCCCACTATGTATCCTTTAGCAATGAAAGGATCCTTTCCGCCAAAGAGATCAAGGCGATCTCCGACTGGGTGGATGCGGGGGCGCCCCGTGGAAAAGCATCTGCTGTCTCCGGTGCTGTGGAGACTACCGGCACTGCCTTGAAGCCGCGGGCCCCTGTCGTTGAAAATACCCGTCTGGGTCGTAAGCCGGATCTCGTCCTTTCAACAAAACAAGCCTATATCGTCAAAGGGGATAACCAGGAACGGTTCCTGGTTTTTTGGATACCGTATGAGCTGCCGGAAGAAAAGAATGTAGAAGCCATTGAATTTTCCGCCAACAATTACAAGCTGATCCATCATGTCAATTTTGGTTTTCATGCGATGTTTCGAAATTCCGGGGGGCTGGAGATACCGGACTCTGTGGACCTGTTGAATGACGCTGGTAAATATGGCGTGTTCAATCTGATCTCGGAAAAACTGGTCTACTATTCGGGCTGGCTTCCGGGCGCTACCTATGAGTCCTATCCGGGCAATATGGGATGGGTATTGCCCAAGAGAGGGATGGCGCTGCTGTATATGCACTATGCACCCTCACCGGTAGAACAGGAGGTGAAGGGTGAGATACATTTATTCTTCAAGGAACAGCCCATAGAAAGACCTATAACCGTGGTGAACATAGGCACCGGAGGGAAGGGGGATATCGATCCGCCGCTTGTCATACCGGCGGATTCTGTCAAGACCTTCAAGGCTACGATCGTTACGCGTTCGGATCAATCCGTGCTTTTTGCATGGCCGCACATGCACTTGCTGGGGAAATCATTTAAAGCATATGCTATTACTCCTTCAAAGGACACCATTCCCCTTATATCGATCCCTTCCTGGGATTTCAGCTGGCAGGATGTTTATAAATATCGTCACCTGGTGAAGATCCCCGCTGGTTCACTTGTCACCGTCGAGGCTACTTATGATAATACGGCAGATAATCCCCGCAATCCCTTCAATCCGCCCCGTACCGTTGAATCCAGTCATAACCTGATAATGAAGACCACCGACGAAATGATGAATCTGTTGCTGATATATCTGCCATACCAGCCAGGCGATGAGACCATTCCCCTGCAGTAGATCAATTGGACGATCCCTCTTCGCCGCCCGTCATCAGTGCGGCTATTTTTTCTCCTACGACAGGGGCGAGCGCAACGCCCATTCCGCTCATTCGTACGGCGCAAAACACGTGTTCATTGATGGCCCGGATGATGGGCATTTTCTCGCTGCCCATGCCCATGATGCCACTCCAGCGGTGTTCGATGGTATAAAAACGGCCGGGTAATACTATCTCCCGGAGAAAACGTTCCAACTCCTGCTGAATGCGATCGGAGATATCCATTTCCGCGGTAGTCTCTTCATCAAACGCCAGATTGCGGGCTCCGCCAAGGAGTACTCTGTCTCCCAGATTGCGGAAGTAGTAATATCCATGGTCGAAATGGAAGCTGCCTTTAAAGGGAAGACCCTCGATGGGGGAAGTAACGAGCACCTGGCCGCGTGCCGGTATGATATCCAGCTGTGGGAGCAGCTGCCGGGCGAAGGCGTTGGTGGACACCAGCAGCTGGTCTGCCAGCAGGGGAAAAGGGAGTTGTTGTGTATGGAGCAGGAGATGGCCGTTGACTTTTTCAAATCCGGTGATCTCAACGTTATTGAGTACGGTCACGCCCATCGACTGTACCAGGCGCAGGAGTGCCTGGCATAATTTGCCGGCATGGAGCTGGCCTTCGGCCTTGTTTTCGATGAGATATTGGACGCCGGCGAATCCGAATTGGGCGAGCGTTTCGTTCTGAAGTTGGAAGGTCTTTTGTTTGCCGGTGATCTTTTTGAGATGGCGGTTGAACTCGTCGATGGAGGAGCGGAGCTGGTCGAGGTTGGTAAGGTCGGGTGTGGGTTCTGCGGAGGGTGTGGCGTGGCTGCCGATGAGTTCGTAGCCGCCGTATTTTTCGTAGCCTATTTCTTCCGCGGAAAAAGTTTTTCTTATTTTTTTGAGACCTCTGTAGCGCATATCGACGAGCTCCAGCAATTGGTCCAGGCTCAGGGACTGGACGTCGGCAGCCAGTTCGGTCAGGCTGCCGAAACAGGCGAATCCTGCATTGCGGGTGCTGGCGCCGGTAGGGATGAGGCCGCGCTCGACGATGGTAATGCTTAAAGAGGGGGCCTGTTTCTTAAGATAATAGGCGCTCCAAAGTCCTACCAGGCCGCTGCCTGCGATGACAATATCGGCGGGTGCAAAAAAACTTTCCTTTTCCCAAACGGACAACTGTGTCATAGTGTTAATTACGGCTGAAAAGTAAGCATTAATTTTGACCCATGCCCAAATCAAACACAATACCCGTACATAAGCTGCAGGAGCATACGGATCAGCGATTCCATCTGAAACAGGTAGATGCCAATAGTAAGACAGCCAGGGATGCAGTGACGCTGGCTGCGCACCGGGATGATCATTATATTTTTTTCGTGCAGGAGACGGGGCGGAGTAAGATGATGGTGGATTTTCAGCTGGTGGAAGCGAAAGGTAATACCGTATTCTTTGTGTTACCCGGGCAGGTACATGATTACCAGGGTTCAGACGAAGGGCCGAGCGGTTGGTATCTGGCGATCGATCCCGGCCTGATCCCTGAATTGTTCAGGGTTGTGCTGGAAGATCCTTTTCTGGCGCAAAAGCCCCTGGTGATGGATGCTGATGGGATACAACCGTTAGTCCAGTGTCTGCGTCTGGTACATGGTCTTCAGCGGCAGCGGGACTCTGTGTATGCGAGGCAATCCATTTATTCGCTGCTGGTTTCTTTTGTGGGAATGATCACGGATCTGTATGCGGGGAGGTCGGTGGGAGGGGACGGGCAGTTATCCCGAAGCAGGGTGGTCACACTGGAGTTCAGACAACTGGTGACGCAACGGTTCAAGACAGTAAAGAGTCCCGGAGAATATGCAGACTTGCTGCATCTTTCCCTTTCCTATCTGAATGAGATCGTCAAAGAGACGACGGGGTTTACGGTGAGTTATTGGATACAGTCGGAGGTGGTGCTGGAGGCGAAGCGGCTGTTATACTATAGCCAGTGCAGTGTGAAGGAGATAGCGCATGAGCTGGGGTATGAGGATCACACCTATTTTTCAAGATTGTTCAAGAAAGTGGAGGGGCGGACGCCGGGGGAGTTCCGGGAAATGTACCGCGAATAGTCCAATGTTTACCGGTGTTATGCTATTGGTGGCCAGGGGATGTTGTCGTTGTTTTGTAGAATGAACAAGCTAACGCAAAAAGCGCTCTCGCTGGCCGAGAGCCCCTTTATCCATAACGCCAGGGTATTGGCTGTCCGGGTGTGGGAGCCGGATACGGTGAGGGAGATCGATCTGCATCTGCCCGATTGCAATATGAATAAATGGACCAGCCCCCAACATATTAAATTTAAAGTTGGAAACTTTATATACCGGGATTATACACCTTCCGGGTGGGATGCTGAGACCAGGACCTGTACGTTGATCATCCATACTGGCCATGAGGGGCCGGGCAGCAGGTGGGGCAAGACGTTGAAAACGGGGGATACGGTTAATTATATGGGGGTCGAGTCTTCGCATCAGCAGCCGGTGGAGGGCAAGCCGCTGGTCTTTTTGGGAGATGAAACGGCTATCGGTCATTTTTTGGCATTACGGCAGCTGGCTGGTGAATCGGCTTCTATCGGGGGGGCCGTTGTTTTGTCGGAACCGCATCACCGGGACGAGTTTGGTCAATATTTCTTCGGGTGGGGACTGCGGTCATTGGAGAAGGGAACTACCCGGAATTATAAAGAGCTGGATTGCTGGTTGATGGGATTGTCTTTACCGCTGCGTGAGGATACTGTGTTTTACCTGGCGGGTTATAGCCCGGAGATAGGAAGGCTGCGAAGGCTATTGCGGCAAAAAGGCGTGAATCCGGGGCAGGTGAAGGCGCGGGGTTTTTGGGATTAAAAAAGCGGATACCCTTTTTGAAAAGGATATCCGCGCGAGTATAGAGATACGGCGGGTCGGGATCTATTTACTCCACCAGACATTGGTGATAAGGTCATCGGGTCCCTGGATCTGGAGCGCTTTGTTGTAATTACCGGTGTTTTCCGTCTGCTCGGACAGCGGATAGCGTGTACGGCGCGGCCATACTGAGATCGCACTATTGGGGCCGGCTTTTATTTCTTTCGGGACTCCCGTCCTTCTCCATTCCGACCAGCCTTCAAAGCCGTTATAAAATAGGGCAAACCATTTCTGCAAACGGATCTTATACAATTTTTCGTCGGTGGCGCCGGTGTAGGCCACACCTTGAGCGCTGAAATATCCTGCCGTAGGTGTAATGTCGGATGACTTTGCAAAAGTATGATCTGTTGCGGGGATATTCTTATTCAACACATCGAGGCGGCTGGCATAATAGGCGAACTGGTCATTGATCCCATTCATATAATAAGTAGCGGCGTCGCCTGTGCTGATCAGTCCTCTTTCTTTTGCCTCAGCCAGGATAAATTGTACTTCCGAGTAGGTCAGCAGGAGACCCTGCGCGGCTGTTTTGGATGCCTTGCCTGGATAGGCGCCATCCGGTTCAAGAACGGGGCCTACTTTTGATTGAAAATTTGGACCGCCGTTGTAGGACGATTCTATGGTTCCGATGCCGTTGGGAACACCGGCATATACCGGAGTAGTAGTGCCTGCGCTGGCCGGAGTAGGCATGGCATAGTAGGCGATGCGGGGGTCGTTAAGGTTTTTTAGATTGGTTTCCAGTGTCGTGCTCAGATGATAATCGTTGATAGGGCCGTTGTGAAATGCCGGAAATTCATTTCCCTGTTCTTCGAGAAAGTCGAGGGCTGCCTGGTCGGCATTGGAGGTGAAGAGAGGATACGTGCCGGCATCGCTGGCGATGGCACTCATTTCTGTCGCCACGTTGACCTTCAGCCCTGTCTTGCCTGACATACGCATCAGCAGCCTGAGGCGGAGGCCATTGGCAAACATTCTCCACCGCAAAGCGTTGCCACCCATAAGAATATCCGAGTTAATGGGATCATTGCCGGTGGCGAGTAATGTGTTGGCCTTTTTTAGGGAGTCCAGCAATCCATAATAAATATTTTCCTGTGTATCATAGGCTGGCGCAAAGATCTCATTGGTTTTGCCCTGGATGGCCTGACTGTAAGGGATATCGCCGAAGTTATCGGTGATCACCTGGAAAAGCCATGACCGTAGAATAAGGGCGATGGCTTCATTGTTGCTATATTTCTTGTTATGGCTGACGATACGGAGGTTCTCAGCATCCCGCAATTGTTCGTAAAAATTCCAAAGAAAGAGGCCATCCGTCTGACCAGGAACCCAGGCATCTTTGAACTCGCTGGTATATTGGTCGGTATAATAGTCTCCGCAAACGGCGGCGGTGAATTCGGACGTATAAGAATAATTTCGGACAGCGTTCTTTATGATCGAGGGGATCAGCAGCTGAGGATTTTCGATCTGTTGGGGGCTGTTTGGATTATTGTTGATAGTGTCAAAGCGTTTGGTGCAAGCTCCTGCCAGCAGTATCATGAAGATCATGCTTGCAATTGATGGTAATGATTTCATAATCGGGAAGTTTACTTGATGAGAAATTAGAAACTAACATTCAGATTGACACCCAGGCTTCTTGTTGTCGGCAGGCTAAGATTTTCAAATCCTCCGACCAGTCCGTTGCCTGTAGAGGCGCCCGTTTCAGGATCGAAGTGCTGGTTTTTTGTCCAGAGGGCCAGGTTGCGGCCTACAACGGATATGGACACATTCTGAATAGGGGCATGGCCGAATAGTTTTTTGGGCAGATTATAGCCCAGCTTTAACTCCCGGAGTTTTACGAAGGACCGGTCGACGAGCTGCGCCTCGGAGTTGTGGTCATAATATTTTTTATAGAAGTCGCGGGGGCCGGTGGCGTATATGCCTTTGCTGTAGGTGCCGTCAAAGATCTGCAGGTTTCGTGCGTAGGATCCGTTGCCCTGGTCTACGGCTCCGTCGCGGTAGTAATCGATATCATAAACATGACCTTTTGCGCGTGTGTTACGAACGCCGGCGGTCTCGATCAGTTGACCTGCTCCGGTGGCCTTATTAATGAAACGGGAGACCATTTTTCCGCCTTTATTGATATCGAAGAGGAATTCGAGATATGCGCCTTTAAACGATACCCTGTTATTGATACCCATTGTCCAGTCCGGGTTGATATTGCCCAGGTAAATGGAAGTCGGGGTCACCTTCAAAAGACCATTAGATCCTACGATGGGCATTCCAGCCAGCGGTCCG
>Ga0105237_10000404_pt1 | contig 61362 bp, 60 predicted proteins | sample KBSC24metaG_FD_81520 | JGI IMG/M metagenome (GOLD analysis project Ga0105237, IMG submission 81520) | Corn rhizosphere microbial communities from Kellogg Biological Station, Michigan, USA - KBS C2-4 metaG | ecosystem: Host-associated > Plants > Roots > Rhizosphere > Soil | place: Michigan, USA... | reverse complement strand
CCGGAGACCCGATGCAAACCACTGTCTCAACCCTGCCGCCGCCGCGGGTGGCGAGCCCGCCGAAGCCACACGCGCTGAGCGTCACGCGGCGCGCCGAAACCCTCACCGCCTGGGCACTGATCCTGCCCGCGCTGATCGGCTTCCTGTTGTTCTACGCCTGGCCCACCTTGCGTGCGATCCAGATCAGCTTCACCGACTGGAACCTGCTGCGTGCGCCGAAGTTCGTCGGCCTGGCCAACTACGCGCACATGCTCGAAGACGGCAAGTTCTGGCAGGGCATGAAGCTCTCGCTGTACTACGTGCTGCTGAACATCCCGATGCAGACGGCGCTCGGCCTCTTCCTCGCCGTCGCGATGGATCGGCTCTCGCGCTCCCTCTTCGTCAAGTCGGTGGTGCTGCTGCCCTACCTGCTGTCGAACGTGCTGGTCGCGATGATGTGGCTGTGGATGCTCGACCCGGTGCTCGGCTGGGTCAATTCCGTCATCGCCTCGGTCGGCCTGGAGCGCCAGCCCTTCTTCGGCGGCGCCGAAGAAGCGCTGCTGACGGTCGCCGCAGTCAACATCTGGCGCCACATGGGCCTGGTCGCGATGCTCTTCCTCGCCGGCCTGCAGAACATCCCGCGCCACCTGTACGAGGCCGCATCGCTCGAAGGCGCCTCGGAGTGGCAGATGTTCTGGCGCATCACCTTGCCGCTGCTGCGCCCGGTGATGGTCTTCGTGCTCGTCACCAGCGTCACCGGCTCGTTCCAGATCTTCGACACGATCGCCGTGACCACCAATGGCGGTCCGCTGGATTCGACCCGCGTGATCGTCCACTACATCGTCCAGAACGCCTTCAGCTTCTACAAGATGGGCTATGCCTCGGCGATGTCGATGGCGCTGTGCCTGGTGATGCTGGCCTACACGGTGGTGCAGATGCGCATCCTGCGCGCCTCCGAAAACGATCTGGCTTGAGGAGCACATCGCCATGAGCACATTGACCACCAACATCCCCGGCATGCACCGCCGGTCGGCGTTCACGCCGGGCCGGGTCTTCGCGTGGGCCATCCTCGCGCTGATGCTCGGCATCACGCTGATGCCGCTCTGGGTCGTCATCAAGACCGCGCTGACGCACCCGAACGACTTGTTCACGCATTCGACCGACCTGCTGCCCTCGTCGGCCACCTTGCTCAACTTCAAACGCGTGCTCGGCCTGATGACGCCGCAGGAGAGCCTGGCCCTCGGCGGCTCGGGCGCGGAGATCAACTTCCTTCGCGCCCTCGGCAACTCGGTGCTGTTCACGGCCATCATCGTCGCGATGCAGATCAGCTCTGCGGCGATGTCGGCCTATGCCTTCGCCCGGCTGCGTTTCCCCGGCCGCAACGCTCTCTTCGCCTGTTTCATCGGCTCGATGATGGTGCCGAGCGTGGTGACCTTCATCCCCAACTTCATCCTCGTCAAGGAGCTGGGCTGGCTGAACACGATGGCCGGCATGGTCGCGCCGTTCTGCCTGATGCAGGGCTTCTCGATCTTCTTCCTGCGGCAGTTCTTTCTCTCGATCCCGCATGACCTGGAAGAGGCCGCGCTGCTGGATGGCGCCTCGCACCTCTACATCTTCGCCAGGGTGGTGCTGCCGCTGAGCGTCACCCCGCTGGCGACGATCGCGATGCTCACCGGCATCAACATGTGGAACGAGTTCTTCTGGCCCTACCTGGTCGCGAAGGACGAAGTCCAGCAGGTGCTGCCGGTCGCGTTGCAGTCCTTCAAGTCGCAGACGCCGCAAGGCCAGCCGGACTGGACCGGCCTGATGGCCGCCGCCGCGATCACCGTGCTTCCCACCATCGTGCTGCTGGTTGGCTTCGGCCGGCGCGTCGTCGAGTCCGTGCAGTTCAGCGGCGGCAAATGAAAGCCCCCTGCCCTGCCACCACCGAAGCCCCACTGCCCTCACCCGCCCTTTTGAATCGGAGACACAACATGTTCCAGATCAACACCCTCTCGGCCGCCATCGCTTCCACCCTCGTGCTGGCCGCGGCCAGCGCCTCGGCGGTCGAAGTCAAGTATTCGCTGTGGGACTCGAACCAGCTGCCCGCCTACCAGGCCTGCGCCGCCGACTTCACGAAGAAGAACCCGGCCATCACGATCAAGTTCCAGCAGACCGGCTGGGACGGCTACTGGTCCGGCCTCTCGACCAACATGGTCTCCGGCACCGCGCCGGATGTCTTCACCGACCACCTCGCCAAATTCCCGGAGTTCGCGAAGAACCAGCAGCTGCTCGACCTCACGCCCTACATCCAGAAGGACAAGCTCGACACCACGATCTACGCCACGGGCCTGTACGAGAACTGGGGCCGCGGCGGCAAGCAGTACGCGCTGCCGAAGGACTGGGACACGATCGGCCTGATCGTCAACATGGATGCGGCGAAGAAGGCCGGCGTGACCCTCGCCGACCTGCAGGCGATGACCTGGAACCCGAAGGACGGCGGCACGTTCGAGCAGATCGTGCGCAAGCTGACGGTCGATGCCGCCGGCAACAACGCGCTGAGCCCGAAGTTCGACAAGAAGAGCGTGGCGGTCTACGGCTACCAGAACCCGGGCACCGGCGGCATGTCGGGCCAGACGACCTGGAGCGGCTTCGCCGTCTCCGACGGCTTCAAGTACCAGGACAAGCCCTGGGACGCCAAGCTCTACTACGACAGCCCGAAGCTCGCCGAAACGCTGACCTACCTCGCCGGCCTGCCCGGCAAGGGCCTCTCCGCCACCTACGAGAACACCAAGACCCTGGGCTCGGACGCGATGTTCGTCGGCAGGAAGGTGGCCATCGTCCCGCAAGGCTCATGGATGGTCAGCTACTTCAAGGACAACGCCAAGTTCGAACACGCCTGGGTGCCGCTGCCGACGGGCCCGAACGGCACGCGCGCCACGATGTTCAACGGCCTGGGCGATTCGATCTGGGCCGGCAGCAAGGTGAAGGACCAGGCCTGGCAGTGGGTCAAGTACCTGGGCTCGGCGGACTGCCAGAACACCGTCGCGACCTATGGCGTGGTGTTCCCGGCCGTCAAGGGCACGGCCGAGAAGGCGATCGAGGCGCAGAAGAAGAAGGGAGTGGATTCGTCGGCCTTCCTGACGATGTCGAAGTCGACCACCTTCCTGACCCCGATGGTCGACAACACCTCGGAGATCGAGGAGACGATCAGCGGCGCGCTCGAGTCCGTGCTGATGGGCCGCGGCGATGCGGCGTCGACGATGAAGACGGCCAACGCAAAAGCCAACGAGCTCGCGAAGAACTGATCTCCGCACTGCCGAACCCACTCGAGGAACACACCATGGCCAGCATCGAACTGCAATCCGTCTCGAAGACCTATGGCGAACACGTCGCGGTGATCCGCGACGTGGACCTGCACATCAAGCAAGGCGAGTTCTGCGTCTTCGTCGGGCCTTCGGGCTGCGGCAAGTCGACCTTGCTGCGCATGATCGCGGGGCTGGAGGACATCAGCGGCGGCAACCTGCTGATCGGCGGCCAGCGCATGAACGACACCACGCCGGCCAAGCGCGGCGTGGCCATGGTGTTCCAGAGCTACGCGCTCTTCCCGCACCTCACGGTGTACGAGAACCTGGCCTTCGGCATGACCCTCGCGAAGATGGACAAGGCGCTGATCAAGCAGAAGGTGGGCGCGGCCGCGCGCGTGCTGCAGCTCGATCACTTGCTGGAGCGCAAGCCGAAGGCCTTGTCGGGCGGGCAGCGCCAGCGCGTCGCGATCGGCCGCGCCATCGTGCGCGAGCCGGGCGTGTTCCTGTTCGACGAGCCGCTGTCCAACCTCGACGCGGCCCTGCGCGTGCAGACGCGCTTCGAGATCGCGAAGATCCACCGCGACTTCGGCAAAGCGAGCACGGTCTACGTGACGCACGACCAGATCGAGGCGATGACCTTGGCCGACCGCATCCTGCTGCTCAACTCCGGCGACGCGGTGACGCGCGAAGGCAGCGTCGCGCAATGCGGGTCGCCGCTGGAGCTGTACCACGCGCCGCGCAACATCTTCGTCGCCGGCTTCATCGGCTCGCCGAAGATGAACTTCCTGCCGGCGGTCTTGATCCAGGGCCGCGGCGACAAGGCCCGCGTGCGGCTGGCCGCCGGCGACGAGCTCGACGTCCAGGTCGATGCCAGCGCCTTGCAGCCCGGCCAGACAGTGACCGTGGGCCTGCGGCCCGAGCATGCCGAGTTGGGCACGGCAACACAGTCCATCGTGCGCCAGGTGCAGTGGCAGGAACGCCTCGGCGAGTCGACCTACCTGTACCTCGACAGCGGCGTCGCCAACGAGCCGATCGTCGTCAAGGCACCGGGCTTCGCGCATGCGGAGACGGGGCAGCGGCTGGCGGTGTCGCTGCCGGCGGCGGCGCTGCACTTGTTCGACGGACAGGGCCACGCGCTGGCACGGCGAGTCCCGGCGGCCGATCTGCTGTTGCCGCGCGCCGCCTGATCTCGAGCCGGTGGCTGTGGCATCCCAGCGCGGGATGCCGCCAGCGCCCTGCCCTCCACTTTTTCATCCGACCGTCCGATGACCCCGAACCTTCCCCACGCTCCCGCCGACTTCGTCGTGCTGCACAGCCGCCACAGCACGCTGGTGCTCGAGGCCCATGCCGACGAGGCGCCGATCTGGCGCTACTGGGGCCCGCGCCTGCCCGACGGCGCCACACCCGGGGTGCCCTTGCGCGAGACCCGGCCGCTGCCGAACTTCATGCTCGATTTCGACCAGCCGCTGACCCTGCTGCCGACCTTCGGCGTCGGCTGGTTCGGCCAGAGCGCGCTGCTGGCGCATCGAGATGGCGAGGACTTCGCGCAGGCCATCACCCGCTGCGAGGTCGAATGGACCGAGCCCGGCCGCGCAGTGCGGCTGCGCCTCATCGACGACGTTGCCTCGATCCGCGTCGACGTGACGCTGAAGCTCGACGAAGCCAGCGACGTGCTGACGATGCGCAGCGAACTCAGCAACCTCGGCGACAACATGCTCGACGTGCAGTGGCTCGCGGCCGGCACCCTGCCGCTGCCGCAGCGCGCCGACTGCGTGCGCTCGTATGCCGGCCAGCACGCCCACGAATTCATCCTGCAGGTCGAGCCGCTGACGCGCAGCCAGTGGCGCCGCGAGAACCGGCGCGGCCGCACTTCGCACGACTGCTTTCCCGGCGCGGTCGTCACGACCCCGGGTGCGACCGAGCACAGCGGCCTCGTCTTCGGTGCTCACCTGGCCTGGTCGGGCAACCACCAGCAGAGCATCGAGTGGCTGCATGACGGCCAATATCAATGGCAGCTGGGCGAATGGCTGGCACCGGGCGAAGGGCGCCTGGCGCCGGGGCAGACGCTGGGCACGCCGGAGATCGTCGCCAGCTGCTCCAGCGCCGGGCTGAACGGCCTGGCCGCCAACTTCCATGCCGAGCTGCGCCCCCGGCTGCGCTGGCCGGAAGGAAGGATGCGTCCGCGGCCGGTGCACCTGAATACCTGGGAGGGCCTCTACATGGATGTCTTTCCGCGTGACGTGATGGCGCTGGCCGATGCCGCGGCCGCGATCGGCATCGAGCGATTCGTGCTCGACGACGGCTGGTTCCACGGCCGCAACAACGATCGCGCCGCCCTCGGCGACTGGTGGCCCGACCCGGCGAAGTTTCCCCAGGGACTCGGCCCGCTGGTGCGCCACGTCAACGCACTCGGCATGGAGTTCGGACTGTGGGTCGAACCCGAGATGATCAACCCGGACAGCGAGCTGTATCGCGCCCATCCGGACTGGGCGCTGCAGCTGCAAGGCAGGCCGATGCTGACCTCGCGCCATCAGCTGGTGCTCGACATCTCGCGTGCCGAGGCCGCGGACTACCTCTTCGGCAAGATCGATGCACTGCTGCGCGAGCTGCCGATCCGCTACCTGAAGTGGGACCACAACCGCGACCTGACGAGCGCCGGCATCGCCGGACTGCCCGGATACCGCGCCCAGGTTCATGCCGTCTACGCCCTGCTGGCGCGGCTGCGCGAGGCGCATCCGGGGGTCGAGATCGAAAGCTGCTCCGGCGGCGGCGGCCGCATCGATTTCGCGGTGCTGCGCCACACGCATCGCGTCTGGACCAGCGACTGCATCGATGCGCTCTCGCGCGTCGCGATCCAGCGCGGCTATCTGCAGTTCTTCCCGCCCGAGATCATGGGCGCGCACATCGGCACGGCGCCGGCGCACACCACGGGGCGCACGCAGTCGATGGGCTTTCGCGCCGCGGTGGCCTTGCCGGGCCATCTCGGCGTGGAGCTGGATGCGCGCTTCCTCGACGACGCCACGCGCGCCGAACTGGCGGGATGGATCGCGCTCTACAAGTCGCTGCGCGATCGCCTGCACGCCGGCCGCGTCTGGACCGGCGGGCTCGACGACGGGATCGTCTGGCAGGCGCATGGCGATGCCTCGGCGAACGACATCCTGGTCTTCGCCTACCGGCTGGCACCGACGACCCACCGCTATACGCCGAGCCTGCCGCTGCCGATGCTCGATGCCGCTTCGCGCTACCACGTCGAGTGCGTCGTGCCGGACGGGCTCGCGACCGCTGCGCTGCAGTTCAGCACCGCGCCGTTCTTCGAGGCACTCGCCGAAGGGGGCGTCGCGCTCGACGGGGCCTGGCTCGCGCAAGCCGGGCTGCCGCTGCCGCGCAGCGCGGCGGAGTCGTGCTTCATCGTCCGGCTGAGGAAGATCTGATCTCATGAACGTGCTCGTCACCGGCGGCGCCGGCTACATCGGCAGCATCACCACGCTGATCCTGATGCAGGCCGGCTTGCGTCCTGTCATCCTCGACAACCTCGTCAACAGCAAGGCCGCGGTGATCGATCGCATCGAGATGCTCGCAGGCGCCCGGCCGCACTTCGTGCAGGGCGACCTGCGCGACCGCAGGCTGCTCGATCGTGTGCTGCGGGACGAACGCATCGACGCGGTGATCCACTTCGCCGGGCTGAAGGCGGTTGGCGAATCGGTCGAGCGACCGCTCGCCTACTACGACAACAATGTCCAGGGCACGCTGGTGCTGCTGGCCGCGATGCGCGAGGCAGGCGTGCGCACGCTGGTCTTCAGTTCCTCGGCCACGGTCTACGGCGATGCGCGGCAGATGCCGCTGCGCGAGGATGCGCCGACCGGCGCCACCAACCCGTATGGCCGGACCAAGCTGATGGTCGAGCGGATCATGGCCGACGTGGCGGCGTCCGACGCCGGCGTGTCGATGACCGCGCTGCGCTACTTCAATCCGGTCGGGGCCCACCCCAGCGGCTTGATGGGCGAGGACCCGCAAGGCGTACCGAACAACCTGATGCCCTTCATCGCGCAGGTCGCGGTGCGCCGGCGCGAGGCCGTGCAGGTCTTCGGCAGCGACTGGCCGACCGCGGACGGCACCGGCGTTCGCGATTACATCCATGTCGTCGATCTGGCCGAGGGGCATCTGGCCGCGCTGCGCTACGGCGATGGCCGGCCGGGCCTGCACGTCTTCAACCTCGGCACGGGCCGGGGCCACAGCGTGCTCGACGTCCTGGCGGCCTTCGGGCGCGCCTGTGGCCGCGAGCTGCCGTGCGAGTTCAAGCCGCGACGGCCCGGCGACGTCGCCGCCAACTGGGCCGACCCGCAACGCGCGCAACACAATCTCGGCTGGCGCGCCATGCGCGACCTCGATCAGATGTGCGCCGATGCCTGGCGCTGGCAGTCCCGCAACCCGAACGGATACGAGTCATGACGAATTTCGATCCCGCAGAGCATTCGCACCGGCGGCACAACCCGCTGACCGGGCAGTGGGTGCTCGTCTCGCCGCATCGCGCCAAGCGCCCGTGGCAGGGCCAGCAGGAGACGGCCGACACGACCGAGCGCGCGTCGTACGACGCACACTGCTATCTCTGCGCCGGCAACCTGCGCGTGACCGGCGAGCGCAACCCGGACTACCGTGGCAGCTTCGTCTTCACCAACGACTATGCCGCGCTGATGCAGGACGCGCCGCCCGCACCGCCGTCGACCGATCCGCTCTTCGACCTGATGGATGCGCGCGGCACGAGCCGCGTCGTCTGCTTCTCGCCGGATCACGGCAAGACGCTGCCCGAACTCGGCCCCGAGGCGATCGGCAGGCTCATCGACACCTGGTGCGAACAGACGGCCGAACTCGGCAGCCGCTATCCGTGGGTGCAGGTGTTCGAGAACAAGGGCGCGATGATGGGCTGCTCGAACCCGCACCCGCACGGCCAGGTCTGGGCGACGAGCTTCCTGCCCGACGAAGCGGCGGCCGAGGACGCGCGCCAGCGCATCTACTTCGCGCAGCATCAGCGCCCGATGCTGCTCGACGTGGCCGAGCGTGAAGCGGCCCGCGGTGAACGCGTCGTGGTGCAGACGGAGCACTGGCTGGCGGTCGTGCCGTTCTGGGCCACCTGGCCGTTCGAGATACTGCTGCTGCCGCGCTTCGCCGTGCAGCAGATGCCGCAGCTCACCCAGACGCAGCGGGCCGATCTGGCGATCGCGCTGAAGCGTTTGACCTCGCGCTACGACAACCTCTTCCAGTGTTCGTTCCCGTATTCGATGGGCTGGCACGGTGCGCCCTTCGCCGGCCACGGTGCCGACAAGGACATGCGGCCCTGGCAGCTGCATGCCCACTTCTACCCGCCGTTGCTGCGCTCGGCCACGGTGCGCAAGTTCATGGTCGGTTTCGAGATGCTGGCCGAGGCGCAGCGAGACCTGACACCCGAGCAGGCGGCGGCGCAATTGCGCGCCGTCCCCGACGTGCATTACCGCGAGGACATTTCCGCATGACTACTCCTTTGAAGCAACGTGTCGCGGCCTCGTTCCGTGAGCGCTTCGGTGTGCTGCCCACGCTCGTCGTGCAGGCGCCTGGCCGGGTCAACCTGATCGGCGAGCACACCGACTACAACGACGGCTTCGTGCTGCCCTGCGCGATCGATTTCTGCACCTTGATCGCCGCCAGGCCGCGTGACGATGCGCTGATCCGAGTGGTCGCGTCGGACTACGGCGACGCCAGCGACGAGTTCAGTCTCGATGCGACTATCGTCCCGCGACCCGACGCGCTGTGGACCAACTACATCCGCGGCGTGGTGAAGATGCTGCTCGAGCGCGGGCTGCCGTTGCGCGGTGCCGATTTCGCCGTGGCGGGCAACGTGCCGCAGGGCGCGGGGCTGTCGTCGTCGGCTTCGCTGGAAGTGGCGGTGGCGCAGGCCTTCAAGTCGCTGCAGGGCCTGCGGGATCTGACGCCGACCGACATGGCCCTGCTGGCACAGCGCGCCGAGAATCAGTTCGTCGGCATGAATTGCGGGATCATGGATCAGCTCATCGCAGCGCGCGGTGAGCCCGGCAGCGCGCTGCTCATCGACTGCCGCTCGCTCGAAGCCCGCGCCGTGCCGCTGCCGGCCGATGGCGTGGTGATGATCGTGCACTCGCATGTCAAGCGAGGCCTGGTCGACAGCGAATACAACACACGCCGCGCGCAGTGCGAAGCGGCCGTGCGGCACTACGGCGTGAAGGCCCTGCGCGATCTGGACATCGCCGGCCTGGAGCGCGGCGCCGACGGGCTCGATCCGGTGGTGTTGCGCCGCGCGCGCCACATCGTCACCGAGAACCAGCGCACCCTCGACGCCGCCGCAGCGCTGGCGAAGGGCGACTACCTGCGGCTGGGCGCGCTGATGGCCGAGTCCCACGCTTCGATGCGCGACGATTTCGAGATCACCGTCGAGCCGATCGACCGGCTGGTCGAGATCATCAAGTCCGCCGTGGGCATCGAGGGCGGCGTGCGCATGACGGGAGGCGGCTTCGGCGGCTGCGTGGTCGCCCTGCTGCCCGACGCGATGGTCGCGCCGGCCAAGGCCGCCGTCGCCGCCCGATACCGCGCGCCGGGCGGCGCGCCGGCGTCGGTCTATGTCTGCCACGCCTCGCCAGGGGCCGGCCTCGTGAAGGAATCCAGCCATGCATAACGCTGCCGAAGCGCGCTACTCGACGATGAGCTATCGCCGCTGCGGCAACAGCGGGCTGAAGCTGCCCGCGATATCGCTCGGGCTGTGGCACAACTTCGGGCACGTCGATCGTTTCGAGACGTCACGGGCTCTGGTGCACCATGCCTTCGACCACGGCATCACGCACTTCGATCTTGCGAACAACTACGGGCCGCCGCCGGGCTCGGCCGAGCAGGTCTTCGGCGACATCCTCCGGCAAGGGCTCGCCGCCCATCGCGACGAGCTGATCATCTCGACGAAGGCCGGCTACGTGATGGGCCCCGGCCCGTACGGCGATGGCGGTACGCGCAAGTACCTGGTTTCCAGCCTGGACCAGAGCCTGAAGCGGCTTGGCCTTCCCTACGTCGACATCTTCTATCACCACCGGCCCGACCCGGACACGCCGCTCGAAGAAACGATGGCGGCGCTGGACTACATCGTGCGCAGCGGCCGGGCCCTGTATGTCGGCGTGTCGAACTACCCGGCCGACCGGTTGAGCGACGCCGTCGCATTGCTCGATCAACTGGGTACGCCGTGCCTGATCCACCAGCCGCGCTACAACATGCTGGATCGGCAGATCGAAACCGGCCTCATCGACAGACTCGCCAGCCACGGCGTCGGCGGCATCGCCTTCTCGCCGCTGGCCCAGGGCATGCTGACCGACAAGTACCTCGCCGGCACGATCCCGCAGGATTCGCGCGCCGCGAAAAGCCAGAGTTTCTTGAAGCCGGGCGATGTGACAGCCGAACGTTTGGTGGTCGTCAAGCAACTGCACCGGATCGCCGAGTTGCGTGGCCAGACGCTGGCCCAGATGGCCGTGGCCTGGGTGCTGCGGCACCCGCAGATGACCTCGGTACTGATCGGCGCCAGCCGCTGCAGCCAGATCGACGATGCCGTGCAAGCATTGCAACGGCTGGACTTCTCTGCCGACGAACTGTCGCGCATCGACGCCATCGCGCCGCCGCCGCGCCGTCCCTCCCCGTAAGTCCGGCCGCGATCAGTTGGCCAACGGAGCGTTCGCCCCCCTTCTCGAAGTTCTCAGCGACTGCGGCGCCGGCCGGGGCGCGCCACACCGAACAAGCCCGCGGGGCCGGATGCCATGGCCTGACCGTCGCGGTGATCAACGAAGCCCAGATCCTGCGCGGTCAGCCCGTGAGTCGAAATGGCCCGCTTGATCCACTCGATGGCCTCCGCGGCTTCGCGCGCCTTCAGCACTTTCGCTTCGGCCTCGAGCGCCCGTATCCGGGCCATCAGTTGGGGGTAGCGTGGCCACGCGTCGTCCGATTGCTCCATGTCGGGCTCGGGCCGGCGGCGCTGCGCTCGTGGCGAGGCCGGCTCGATTCCATGATCCGCTGGGGCAGCGACCTGCCGCTGGGCTTCTGCCGGCATGTCCGCCGCAGCACCCTGCGGCGTTGCGGATGGCGCAGGCCGAATGATTGTCACCTCGCCATGCAGTCGGCGCGCTTTCTTGCGAGGCAGCCGCCTCACCGGCGGGTTCGCCGGCACCGTGTCTCCAATCGGTCGCAGGCTCGGCTCGGCCTCGGGTTCTGCCGCTGCCGCTACCGGCGCGACGGCGGCCGGTGCAGGCGAGTCGACCCTGAACACTCTCGGCGCACGCGTCTCCTGGACATCGCGTGGCTGCGACCCGCTCGGCGTTTCAGGGGCTATCTCGCCATCGTCCGCCAGGGCCTCCCTGCGCCGCACGATCACCGGCGTGACCGCCTCTTCGGCAGCGGCCGTGGGGACGGCAAAGAAGGCTTCGGCGGCCAATCGCGCCGCGCTGGGCGGGCGCGGTGCGTCCAGGGCCCCGAGTTTTTTGAACAGCGTTTCAGACGTCATCGGCCGATTTTCTCCCAAAGTCGTCGCGGACCATGACATCACGACGTCTCTTCATTCGCATCGAGATGGGCATGCGCGAGCCGCAACGTGTCCACGCCCCGCTGGCGCGCAGCAGTTCTGCCCAGCCGGGCACAGTCGCCGGCGGTTGCCGAGTGCCTGTAGCATCGATCGGATCTTGATCACTGTCAGACTCGCGTCCCGGCGCAGCTGGCCATCCCTTCGACAGGAACCCGCATGGAACTGAAATGGCTGGAGGACCTGCTGAGCCTGTCGCGCACGCGCAGCTTCTCCCGCACCGCCACCGAGCGGTTCTGCACGCAGTCGGCGCTGAGCCGGCGCATCAAGGCGCTGGAACTGTGGGTGGGCGTGCCGCTCGTCGACCGCAGCGCCTATCCGGCTTCGCTGACGCCGGCCGGCATGGTGTTCCGCGACACCGCCGAAGAGGTGATGCAGCAACTGCTTGCCGTGCGCGACGACCTGCGAGACCGCCTGCAGCCCGGCAGCGACGCCATCACCATCGCCTCGCTGCACACGCTGTCGGTGGTGTGCTTTCCGCGCTGGCTGCAGGCCTGCCAGCAGAAGATCGGATCATTCGACGTGCGACTCGCGCCCGACAACCTGCACGACTGCGTGCGCGCGCTCAACGAAGCCACCTGCGACCTGATGCTGTCGTACGCGCATCCGTCGTTTCCGGTGCTGCTCGACCCGGAGCGCTTCCCGTCCGTGCTGCTGATGACCGAGCGCTTCCTGCCGGTCAGCCGCCCCGACGCCGACGGCCGGCCGCTGTTCGGCTTGCCCGGTACCCGCCGCCAGCCGCTGCCGTACCTGTCGTACGGCCCCGATACGCTGCTCGGCCACGCCGCCGACTTCGCGCTGAAGCAGCACCAGCAGCGCGGCATCTACCTGCGCTGCTGCTACGAGAACCCGATGGCCGAAGGGCTGAAGCCGCTGCTCAAGGGCGGCCATGGCGTGGCCTGGATGCCCGGCGGCCTGATCGCGAACGAGCTCACCAGCGGCCAGCTCGTCCCCGCCGGCGACTCCAGCTGGGAACTGGAGCTGGAAACCCGCCTGTACCGGCGCGCCGACACGGCCAAGCCACGCGTGATGCAGGCCTGGTCGGCGCTGAAGGACGGCCTGCCGCCTTGACATCAGGGTAAGTCCGGGGGCCTCGGCGGGAGCCCGTCAAGGCGTCGCGAGCGGCAATGCACGGCGCCGCATGCATGTCATGCGCCGTATGCAAGCAGTCATGCGCGCGGCGCACAGGGTCTGCTGCGGCGCATCGAACGGCCCGGTTTCGTCATTGGACGCGTCCCAGGCGGCTGCCTACGCTTCGGGTCATGGAGCAAGGGACGAAAAACGCGCGGCAGTCCCGCCGCGCGAAGTCCGGCTCCCAGCCCAGGACACACGCATGAATCCCGTTTCCGACATCGCCCCTGCCGCCGCCGCCGCCAGCGCCACCATGGCCATCGCCGACGTGGCCGCGTCCACCGCCGCTGCGCTCGCGACGCGACTCGAACACGACCTGATCGGCGACCGCCACGTGCCTGCCGCCGCGTACTACGGCGTGCACACGCTGCGCGCGGTGGAGAACTTCCCGATCACCAGCACCTCGATCGCCATCTACCCCGACCTGATCGCCGCGCTGGCCTGCATCAAGGAAGCTGCCGCGCGCGCCAACCAGGAGCTCGGCCTGCTCGACGCGGTGCGCGCCGACGCGATCGCCGCCGCCTGCCGCGAGCTGCGCGACGGCCGGCTGCACGAGCAGTTCGTGGTCGACGTGATCCAGGGCGGCGCCGGCACCTCGACGAACATGAATGCCAACGAGGTCATCGCCAACCGTGCGCTTGAACTCCTCGGCCACGCCAAGGGCGACTATCAGCATCTGCATCCGAACGACCACGTCAACCTCGGCCAGAGCACCAACGACGTCTATCCGACGGCGCTGAAGATCGCCGCCCACTTCGGCATCCTGCGCCTGATCGACGCGATGGTCGTGCTGCGCCGCGCCTTCGAGCGCAAGGCAGCCGAGTTCGCCGACGTGCTGAAGATGGGCCGCACGCAGCTGCAGGACGCCGTGCCCATGACGCTCGGCCAGGAGTTCTCGACCTATGCCACCATGCTCGGAGAGGACGAGGAACGGCTGCGCGAGGCGGTGAGCCTGGTCCACGAGATCAACCTCGGCGGCACTGCCATCGGCACCGGCATCACCGCCCATCCCGACTATGCGGCGCGGGTGCGCGAGCGGCTGGCCGAAGTGACCGGCATCGAACTGATCACCGCGCCGAACCTGATCGAGGCGACGCAGGACTGCGGTGCCTTCGTGCAGTTGTCGGGCGTGCTGAAGCGCGTCGCCGTCAAGCTGTCGAAGACCTGCAACGACCTGCGCCTGCTGTCCAGCGGGCCGCGGGCCGGGTTCGGCGAGATCAACCTGCCGGCGATGCAGGCGGGCTCATCGATCATGCCGGGCAAGGTCAACCCGGTGATCCCGGAAGTGGTCAACCAGATCGCCTTCGAGGTCATCGGCAACGACCTCACCGTCACGTTCGCCGCCGAAGCCGGGCAGCTGCAGCTCAACGCCTTCGAGCCGATCATCGCCCACAGCCTGTTCAAGAGCGTGAACCACCTGCGCAACGGCTGCCTGACGCTGGCCGAGCGCTGCGTCGACGGCATCACCGCCAACCGCGAGCACCTGCGCTCGCTGGTGCACCAGTCGATCGGCATCGTCACTGCCCTCAACCCGTACATCGGCTACAAGAACGCCACCGAAGTGGCGCAGGAGGCGCACGCCACCGGCGGCAGCGTCTACCGCATCGTGCTGGAACGCGGCCTGCTCACTCAAGCCCAGCTCGACCACCTGCTGCGCCCCGAGGCGCTGACGACGCCGCAGCCGCTCGGCCTCGCGCTGCTTTGACCGGGCCGGCCTGAGCCGCCCGCCCCGATCACCGAGCGGCATCCGCCGCCTCGTCCTTTCCCTCCGCGCCACGACGCCAGGCCCTTCCGCACGGAAGGGCCTGGCCGACGGCGCCCCCTGCGCCCGCCGAAAGAGCGGACCGCCCCTGGAGACACATCGCGTGAAGAAAACCAATCCTCTGATCCGCTGGATCATGCTGGCCATGATGCTGGGCATCGCCGTCGGCTATGCCTGCCATCTTGCAGCCCCCGACGCCGCCGCCGCGAAGGAGATCGCCCGCTACTTCAACGTCGTCACCGACATCTTCCTGCGCATGATCAAGATGGTGGTCGCGCCGCTGGTCTTCGCCACGCTGGTGGCCGGCATCGCCAGCATGGGCGACGCCAAGTCGGTCGGCCGCGTCGGCGTCAAGGCGCTCGGCTGGTTCGTCAGCGCCTCCCTGGTGTCGCTGGCGCTCGGGCTGGTGTTCGTCAACCTGCTGCAACCGGGCTCCGCGCTCGGGCTGCCGCTGCCCGACGCAGGGGCGGCGACGAACCTGAAGACCTCAGCGCTGAACCTGAGCGATTTTGTCACCCAGGTGTTTCCGACCAGCATCGCGCAGGCCATGTCGACCAACGCGATCCTGCAGATCCTCGTCTTCTCGCTGTTCTTCGGCTTCGCCATCGCTGCGCTGCCGCGCGATGCCACCGCCACCACGGTGCGCTTCATCGACGAGCTGGTCACGATCATGCTGAAGCTGACCGACTTCGTGATGAAGTTCGCCCCGCTCGGCGTGTTCGCTGCGATCGCCTCGGTCATCACCGTGCAGGGGGTCGGCGTGCTGTTGACCTACGGCAAGTTCATCGGCGGCTTCTACCTCGGGCTGGTGGTGCTGTGGCTGGTGATGGCCGGCGCCGGCGGCCTGTTCCTCGGCAGCCGGCCGATGCTGCGGCTGCTGCGGCTGCTGCGCGAGCCGCTGCTGATCGCGTTTTCCACCGCCAGCAGCGAATCGGCGTATCCGAAGATGATGGAACAGCTGCGCGCCTTCGGCGTGAAGGACCGCATCTCCAGCTTCGTGCTGCCGCTCGGCTACTCGTTCAACCTCGACGGCTCGATGATGTACCAGGCGTTCGCGGCGATCTTCGTCGCGCAGGCCTACGGCATCCAGATGTCGCTGACCGCGCAGATCACCATGATGCTGGTGCTGATGGTGTCGAGCAAGGGCATCGCCGGCGTGCCGCGCGCATCGCTGGTGGTGGTGGCAGCGGTGCTGCCGATGTTCGGTCTTCCGGAAGCCGGGCTGCTGCTGATCCTGGGCATCGACCAGTTCCTCGACATGGGCCGCACCGCGACCAACGTCGTCGGCAACGGCATCGCCACCGCGGTGGTGTCGAAGTGGGAAGGCGACCTGCTGCCGGCCGGCGCCACCGACGAGCAGGGAGTGCTCGAACAGGCTCCCGTCCTGCAAGGCTCGGTCGCCTGAAGTCCGGCACCGCGACCGCCGGATCACTTCCAAATCAGTGCAAGGAATCGACATGAACATCATCCGCAAGTCCCTCCAGTTCGGACTGAGCCTGGCGCTATGCGCCGGCTTCGTCACCACCGCGCCGGCCCAAGCCACGGCCGACGCGGCGACCCAGAAGCTGCCCAACGTCACGATCCTGGCCACCGGCGGCACCATCGCCGGCACCGGGTCCAGCAGCACCACCACCGTCGGCTATACCGCCGCCAAGGTCGGTGTTCAGCGGCTGATCGATGCCGTGCCCGAACTGAAGAAGGTGGCCAACGTGCGTGGCGAACAGGTCTTCCAGGTCGCCAGCGAAAACATGACCGACGACCTTTGGCTCAAGCTCGGCAAGCGCGTCAACGAACTGCTTGCGCAGAGCGACGTCGACGGCATCGTCATCACCCACGGCACCGACACGCTGGAGGAGACCGCCTACTTCCTCGACCTGGTGGTCAAGAGCAGCAAGCCCGTGGTGCTGGTCGGGGCGATGCGCCCATCGACCGCGATCTCGGCCGACGGGCCGGTCAACCTCTACAACGCCGCTGCGCTGGCGGCGAGCAAGGCTGCGGTCGGCAAGGGCGTGCTGGTGGCGCTGAATGACCAGATCAGCGCCGGCCGCGACGTGACCAAGGCCAACACCTCGACCGCTGACACCTTCCGCAGTCCGGACCTCGGCTTCCTTGGCTACATGCAGGACAGCCGGGCCTACTTCTACCGCGCGCCGGTGCGCAGGCACACCCTCGAGACCGAGTTCGACATCGCCGGGCTCGACAGCCTGCCGCGGGTCGACATCGTCTACGGCTACGCCAACGCCAGCCGGGTGCCGGTCGACGCGCTGGTCGGGGCGGGCGCCCGAGGCATCGTCCACGCCGGGGTCGGCGACGGCAGTGTCCACAAGGAGGTGCTGCCGGCGCTGACCGACGCGCGCGCGCAAGGCGTGATCATCGTTCGCAGCGCACGGGTCGGCAGCGGCATCGTCGCCCGCAACGGCGAGGCCAACGACGACAAGCTGGACTTCGTGGTTTCCGACACGCTGAACCCGCAGAAGGCCCGGGTCCTGCTGATGCTGGCACTGACGCGCACCAGCAGCACGCAGGAGATCCAGCGCATGTTCTCGACATATTGAAGGCACGGATTCGCATGGCAGACGTGCCCTGCGCCGATCAGGGGTGATCGACCTCCGCAGCGGAGTCTGTCGATAAGGTCGCGGGCCCATACAAGCGCCAGGTGTTGCGCCCGGCGCGCTTGGCTTCGTAGAGGGCAAGGTCGGCGCATTTGAACAAGGTGTCCGAGTCGGTCGCATGGCTCGGGCAACGCGCAGCGCCCACGCTGGCGCTGACAGGAATGGTCACCCCTGCGTTGTCGAACGGCTGCGCCAGCGCCAGCACGATGCGTTGGCCGGCCACCTCCACATCGGTCGGGGTCTCGCCCTCGGCCAACAGCACCGCGAATTCGTCGCCGCCCAGACGGGCCACGCGATCGGCCTCGCGCACGGTGGCGCAAAGCCGCCGCGCCACCTCGACCAGCAGCGCATCGCCCGCATCGTGGCCCAGCGTGTCGTTGATCTCCTTGAAGCGGTCGAGGTCGATCAGCAGCAGCGTGGCGCTGCCCATCCCGCGCAGGCTCAGGGCCAGAAGCTGGCGCAGGTCCTCGCTGAATCGCCGTCGGTTGGCCAAGCCGGTGAGCGGGTCGAAGTAGGCGAGCTGCTCCAGTTCGCGCTGGCTCTTGCGCAGTTCTTCGCCACGCAGCTCCAGCTCGGCGGTTCGCAGCGCCACCAGTTCCTGCAGCTCGCGTTGACGTCGGCGCAGGTAGGCGGTGCGCGAATGCACCGTCGCGGCGACCGCCAGCAGCGCTGCAAGGCAGGCCCCAACCCGTGCCCACACGGTCTGGTACCAGGCGGGCAGGACCCTGATCGGCAGCTCCCGCGTCGCGGCAGTCCACGGCGCCTCGTGGCCGGAGCCGCGCAGTTGCAGCGTGTAGTCACCGGGCGGCAGATTCGTGTAGGTGGCCACGCGGCGGCTCGCGTCGGTCGCGATCCAGTCGCTGTCGAAGCCCCGCAGCCGGTAGCTGTAGCGATTCAGGCCAGGCGCCGCCAAGTCGAGCGCCGCGAACTCGACCGTCAGGCCGCGGTCTCGCGCAGGGATCTCCAGCCGAGGCACGACGCCGGCGACGTTGAAGCGGCTGGCGAGCAGCGGCCGGCTTCCGACGTGGACCTCGGTCACGACCACCGGCGGGCGCTCGTCGACGCACTTCATTTGCGTCGGACGAACGACCGTCAAGCCGCCCTGGCCGCCGAACAGCAGCTCACCGGCCCGGGTCTGCGCACCGGAGTTCGACCAGTACTGCGCAATGGCCACGCCTTGAGGCTCGCCCAGCGTTCGCACGGCGAACGTCGCCGGGTCGATCTCCGCCAGGCCCCGGTCGGTGCTGGCCCAGATGGCCCCTCGAGCGTCGAGCAGGAGCTTGTCGATGCCGTTGTGCGGCAGTCCTTCGCGCATGCCGAGCCGGCGAAAGCGTGCATGGCCGCCCGCGTCCTCGCTCTCGAGCACCTGAATGCCGCTGCCGACCGACGCCACCCAAAGCCGGCCGCGCGTGTCGATCAACATCGAAGCCACGTACCCGCCGAGCAGTGCCGTTGGATCGGAGGCTTGGGTGGGCAGCTGCTCCACCGTATCGGAGGCGATATCCACTCGGATGAGGCCGGCCGACGTGCCGACCCAGAGCGTCTTGCCGGCCCCGCGCAGAATCGCACTGACACGCTGGTTGCCCATGCGCTCGGCCGTCTCGTGGCGCAGGACCACCGGCCGGCCGGGGCGCTTGACATCGAGCGCCCACAAGCCGTCGACGCCGCCCATCCACAACACGCCTTCGTCGAAGCACAGGGCCCAGACGGCCGCGTTGGCAGCGCGCGCCGGCACATCGATGCGGGCGACGCGCCGGCCTCGCGGATCGGCGCGGTAAAGCCCTTGTCGGGTGCCGATGTAGACATCGCCGCCCGGCACCGCGGCCATCGACAGCACCCGATCTTTCGGCAACGCGCTCAGGGGCCGTGCCGGGTCGGGGCGCAGTTCAGCGATGCGGCCCGCCAGCGGATCGAGGACGATGATCCCGCCCGCGTCGCCATTGCTCAACCACGCCTTGTCATCGGCGCTGGCCATCACGAAAGGCACCTGCACTGCAGTGATGGGCTTGTCCCGGGTGACCGTCCCGAACAGCGTCGAGACGCCGACCTGCCGGGTGTCGTGCACGTTCAGGGCCGACGTGCTGCTGACCCATACCAGGCCGCTTCGATCGCGCAGCATCGATGAGATGTCGTCGTCCCGCAGGCTCGTCGACACCGCGATGTGGTGACGCAGGCGCCGCGTTCGCCAGCCGGCATGCGGTTCGACGACCACGACGCCGCCGCCGAACGTGCCGAGCCACATCTCGCCCTCGCTGGCCTCGACGATCGAGCGGACGGTCTCGCCTTCGAGCCCGGATGCAGTGCCGCGCCCGCGCACGGCCCGCGGCTCGTTCTGGCCGGGCTCGATCACGAAGGCGCCGTGCGGGCGAGTGGCGATCCACAGGCGGCCGGCGCTGTCACGGCGCAATTGGGTGACGGCCAGCGCCGACTGCCGCGGCACGTGCAGCGGCACGACGAGAAAGTGGCCGCCGCCCGGCGCCCGGCGAAAAAGGCCGCGCTCGGTGCCCAGCCAGAGGCTTCCATCGCCGTCCTGCAGCACGTCCAGGACCGCACCTCCCGTTTCCGGGTCGAGCGGCAGCTTGCGCACCGCGCCGGAATCCGGATCGAGATGGTCGAGGCCGGCCGCGGTGCCGATCCAGAGGCCGCCATCACCGGCGGCGGCAATCGCCAAGACACTGGGATTGCTCAGTCCGCCCGATCCCGCGGCATAGACCGCGAAGCAGTCGCACTGCGGGTCGTAGCGCGCCAAGCCACCGGCGCCCGTGCCCACCCAAAGGCGGCCGCGCCGGTCGGTGTGCAAGCTCAGGACGCGGTTGTCGGGCAGCGCTGACTTGTCCTGCGGGTCGGCGTGGTAGACCCGGGACCGATAGCCGTCCCAGCGTGTCAAGCCGCCTTCGGTGCCGAGCCAGAGAAAGCCCTGGCCGTCCTGCGCCATGGCCTGCGCGTACTGCATCTCGGTCGCTTCGAAACGACGGAACACGGTATCCGCCTGCGCAGTCCAGCGTCGCGGATCGGCGATCGCAGCGTCGGTGCCGGTGAAGGCCTGCGCCCCGACGGCCAGCAGCACGAACAGACAAACCAACAGCGCGCGCGGAAAGGACATGGACGGGTGGGCGACTCGATGAACTCCTGACACCGGACGCCGGTGTCGATCCCGGTGACGCTCGAGCCCTCGCGACGTTGTCGGCGCCGGCGGCGCGACCTTGAGCGCACAGGCCGGCCACGATCGAAGATTGCCCGCGCAGCGTGGCAAACTGCAGATTCATGTTGACGACGTCTCGTTTGTTCGCCTGCCTGCTGCTGGCGTGGCACCTCGCCGCCGGCGGGACGGAAATCGTCCGCTTCCCGAAGCCCGAATTCGCGGGCGATCGCCGCTACGACTACGCATTGCAATTGCTGCAGCTCGCGCTGTCGAAAGCCAGCACCCCGTATCGGATCGAGACGGCCGAGTTTGCGATGAACCAGGAGCGGCAGGTCCTGGAAATCGAAACAGGACGGACGATCGACGTCGGCCCGATCCCGAGTTCTGCCGAGCGGGAGGCGCGCCTGCTGCCGATTCGCATCCCGGTGAACAAGGGCATGCTCGGATGGCGCCTGGGTTTGATCCGCAAAGGCGACGCGGGCTTGATGGCAGGCGTCAATACCCTCGATGACCTGAAGCGCGTCCGCCTCGCCCAGGGGCAGGAATGGCCGGACACGCGGATCCTCGAGGCCAACGGCATCAAGGTGATCACCGCGCCGAGGTACGAGGGCCTGTTCAAGATGCTCGTCGGCCAGCGCTTCGACTACTTTCCGCGCAGCGTCATGGAAATATGGGACGAGCAAGCGCTCAACGCAGATACGCTCGAAGTGGAACCCCACCTCGCGCTGCATTACTTCTACGACGCCTACTTCATGGTGAACCGCAAGAACACCAGTCTGGAAAAAGACATCCGTGAAGGGCTGGAAAAGGCCATTGCCGACGGCTCGTTCGACGAGCTCTTCCAGCAATACTACGGCGCACGGCTGAGCAAGGCGCGATTGGAATCCCGCACCGTCATCGAGCTGCGAAACCCGTTGTTGACCCCCGAGACGCCGTCCGACCGGCCGGAACTCTGGTACGACCCCCGACGAGGGCGGTAAGGACGCTGTCCCGCCCGATTCACACCCGCGGACTGGCGCCCGACGGGCCGCTTGCGGATTCCGGCTCTTCCTCGGGCCCGACCGCGGCCGGGCGGATCCAGCGGGCGAGCGTGGCGAACATCTCCTCGAACTTGATCGGCTTGGCAACGTGATCGTTCATCCCGGCCGCGAGCACCAACGCGCGATCGCCGATCAGCGCGTTGGCGGTCATCGCGATCACCGGCAACTCGCGCCACTTCGGGTCTTGACGCAACGCGCGGGTGGCAGCGTAGCCGTCCATGACCGGCATTTGGCAGTCCATCAGGACGCCGTCGAAACGCTGGCGGCCGAGCATGTCCAGGGCCTCCTGGCCATCGCCGGCGATGCTGACGACGACGCCGGCGCGGCGCAGCACCGTCGAGGCGATCTCGCAGTTGACGGGGTTGTCCTCCACCAGGAGCAGCCGCGCGCCGCGCAGGCATGCCTGGTCGCGGCGGAAAGCCTCTTCGCGCTTCGTCGCGGGCGTCGCGTGAGGAGCCGAGAGCCCGAGCACTTGCCTGCAGGCGACGAGCAGCGCCGACGGCGTGATCGGCTTGATCAGCAGGGCGCCCACGCCGAGGCTGCGTTCCGTCAGGCGTTTCTGCACCTGGTCGCGGTGGAGGGTGGTCACCATCAGCACGGCGGCCGCGCGGTGGCGCCAGCGTTCGCGCCGGCTCAACAGGCGCGCGCACTCCACGCCGTCGAGGCCGGGCATCTTCCAATCGAGAAGAGCCAGGTCGTATGGTTTGTCGTTCGCGTCGGCAAGCTCCACCATGCGCAGGGCGTCCTGACCATTGGTCGCGGTGTCCGTTTCAAGTCCGAGCGCGGTACACATGTCCGCGACCACGCGTCGGGCGCAAGCGCTGTCGTCCACCACCAGGACGCGGCTGCCGCGCAGGGCCTCCTCGTGCGGCGAGGGCGCCGTGGCCGTCTCGGATTGCAGGTCGAAGCGCAGGGTGAAGTGGAACCGGCTGCCAACGCCCGGCGCGCTCTTGACCTCGATGTCGCCTCCCATCATGCGCACCAGATGACGACTGATCGACAGCCCCAGACCGGCGCCGCCGAAGCGCCTGCTAGTCGATGAGTCCCCCTGCGAGAACGGCTGGAACAGACGCCGCTGTTCGTCGGGCGTCATGCCGATGCCGGTGTCGCGCACCTCGAACCGCAATTGAGCGGATCGGGCCTCGCGCTCGACCATCTCGATGGCGACGACGACCTCGCCGCGCTCGGTGAACTTGACGGCGTTGTAGCCCAGGTTGAGCAGCACCTGGCGCAGGCGCGAAGGATCGCCCACCAGGGCCGTCGGCAGTTTAGGCGGCAGGACGAACAGCAACTCGAGGTCTTTTGCCTCGGCATGCATGCCGATCAGGTTGCCGAGACCGTCCAGCACGTCTTCGAGGCTGAACGGAATGCGCTCGATGTCGAGCTTGCCGGCCTCGATCTTCGAGAAGTCGAGGATGTCGTTGAGGATCCCGAGAAGGGATTCGGCCGCGCCATGGATCTTTTGAACGTAATTGAACTGGTGCGGCTCGAGTCCGCTCTGCAAGGCGAGATAGGACATGCCGAGAATGGCATTCATCGGCGTTCGGATCTCATGGCTCATGTTGGCCAGGAAGTCGCTCTTGGCCCGGTTCGCCGACTCGGCCGCCTGCCGCGCATCCCGGTCTGTTTCGGCCTGCCGCCGCGCGCTGATGTCGCGAGCGATCCCGACCGTCCCGGCGACGTGGCCGTCGCCGTCCTGCAGCGCAGTCTTGATGGTTTCGACCAGGGTCGTGCTCCCATCGGCGTTGACGTGCTGCTCCTCGATCCGTTTGCAGCCCTTCGACGCCATCACTTCGGCGTCGTCGCGAAGATAGGTTCCGGCAAGTTCGGGAGGATGAACCTCGAAATCGGTTTTCCCGATCATCTGACTCGGCTCGGAAAAGCCCTTGGAGGCGGCGAGAGCGCGGTTGACGGCGAGGAAATGACCGCTTGCGTCCTTCACCCACGCAAGGTCCGGAATGTTGTCCAGGATTGCCGCCATGCGCGCATTGGCGTTTCCGAGCTCCATCGCGTGCTGCCGCAGCCTCTGGCGCATCGCGTTGAGGGCATCCACCAGCTGGTCGAGTTCATCGCCTTTGCCCGGCAGGCGCTGCAATCGCAGCGGCGCAGCCTCTGCATCCGGGGTGACACTGCCCATCGAAGCGGCGATGTCCAGCAGATGGCGAGTCGCCAACCGATGCACGACGAACAGGATGAACAGCGCGACGAGAAAGGTCTTGGCAGCGTTGCTGAGCAGGATGACGACTGCCTGCGCCGCCAGGTCGCGATAGATGTCCGTCAGAGTCGCCTCGATGTGAAGCACGCCGATGACTTGCGGCCGCGCACCGCAGCAGGCCAGCGGAAACTCCTTCACGACAGCACTGGCGGTTTGTCGCACGCCGCGGAAAACCGTGAAGGCCCGCTCGGACGAGGCGGCCTCGCGCACCTCCACCGCGCGCATGGAGGGCAGGCGCAATATGCCCTCGATCTGCTCCTGGAGTTGCGTCGAGTCCAGCGCCCAAAGGCTCTCGCCCAGGCTGCGCGAGGTGGCCTGATCGATCTCGCCGAACCGGCTCTCGAGGCGCGCCCTCTCGCTGCGATAGCTCAGGGACAACTGCACGATGGTCAGGATCAGCGTGACCAGCGTACTGAACAGCAGCACGCGAAGCAGCAGCGCGATCGCGATGCCGCCACCCGGGAGCCGCGAAAGCGACGCCAGCCAGCCCTTGCGCGGTGGCTGCGGATTCAGCTCACGTGCCTTGGGGGACATACATTCATCAACTCGCTCGTCACCTCGAAACTGCCAGAAGGCTTGGCGCCTCGCGGAGGATATTCACATGCCGACCGGTTGCACAATCCCAACAGGGCGAGTTCCGTCCGTACCGCGCCCGCAGACGCAGCTCCCGGCGGGCTCATCATCGGGTCAACCCACCGCGTGAACCTCGTCGGCGCATTGCGGCGGCGACTTCATCGAGATCGCCTTGAACTTGCCGGAAGTCGCGACGCCTCCGGCGTGGGGCCTGAAGGGCCGTCGCTCCGATGCCCCGTCAGCTGCGATAGCTCGGATCGATCCGGTCGACCAGGCGCTGCAGCGCGTCGAACGCATCCTGCCCGGCGCCGTACTTCGGATCGAAGTTCATCGAGTCGCGCACGCAGGCTTCGAGCACCGGCTGCGCGATCGAGAGCGGCTCGCCGATCGATCGTGTCGCGATCTGCACCTCGCAGGCGCGGTTCAGCAGCCACATCAGCGAGAAGGCGTTCGCGAGGCTGAATCCGATCGTCACCGGCCCGTGGTTGCGCAGCAGCAGCACCGGCTTCCCGCCGGCGCTGGCGAGGATGCGCCGGCCTTCGTCGAGGTGGATCGTGATGCCCTCGAAGTCGTGGTACGCCACCTTGCCGAAGAGCTGGGCCGCATAGAAGTTGGAATACGAGAGCCCTTCGCGGCTGCAGCAAACCGCCATCGTCGGCGTGGTGTGCACGTGCATCACGCAGTGCGCATTCGGCAAGGCCGCATGGATCGCCCCGTGGAAGGTGAAACCCGCCGGGTTGATGCCCCAGTCCGAAGGGCCGATGACCCGGCCGTCGATGTCGACCTTGACCAGGTTCGACGCGCGCACCTCGCTGTAGTGCAGGCCGAAGGGGTTGAGCAGGAAGTGCGGCTCGGGGCCGGGCACGCGCAAGGAGATGTGGTTGTAGATCAGCTCCGTCCAGCCCAGGCGGTCGAAGATGCGGTAGGCGGCGGCGAGCTGCACGCGCGCTTCCCATTCCTCGAGGCTGAAGCGTTCGGGACGGATGAAGGGGCTGTGCGGGACGCTGCTCATGGGGTATCTCCGCAAGTCAATAGACGCTGCCGCCGGGCACCGCCGCAGCCACGGGCGCATCGGTGAAGAGTGCGAGCTGGGCCTTGGCGGCACGCACCAGCAGGCTCGTGTCCACGCCCACCGCGACGAACAGCGCCCCGAGCGCGAGGTAATGCCTGGCCAGCGCCGGATCGGCCGTCAGAATGCCCGCGGCCTTGCCGGCCGCTAGCACCGCGGCGATGCCGCCGGCAATCGCCGCCTGCACCTCGGGATGGCCCGGCTGCCCGCGATAGCCCATCGAGGCGGACAGATCCGCCGGCCCGAAGAACACGCCGTCGACCCCGTCGACCGCAGCGATTTCCGCCACCCGCACCATCGCGCTGCCGGTCTCGACCTGTACCAGCACGCACATCTGCGCATCGGCCGCGTCGAGGTAGTCGCCGATCTGGTTCCAGCGCGACGAGCGCGCCAGCGCACTGCCCACGCCACGCAACCCCTGCGGCGGATAGCGCGTCGCGGCGACCATGCGCGCGGCCTGCTCGGCCGTCTCGACCATCGGGATCAACAAGGTCTGTGCGCCGATGTCGAGCACCTGCTTGATCAAGGCCACGTCGCCGTGCGGCGGCCGCACGATCGGATGCGACGGATACGGCGCCACCGCCTGCAGTTGCGCCAGCATGCTGCGCAGATCGTTCGGCGCGTGTTCGCCGTCGATCAGCAGCCAGTCGTAGCCGGTGGTCGCGAGGGCCTCGGCGACATAAGGGTCGGCCAGTCCGACCCACAGGCCGAGCTGCACCCGGCCTTCGCGCAGCGCCTGCTTGAAGCGGTTGACGGGCATCTGCATCGTGATCGTTCCTTCCTGTATATCAGCCCCCGGTCGCGGAATAACGCGCCCACCCCCCGCGGGGGCGAGCAACTGTCTTCGGAGCGGCCGGGCGACAGTTGCTCAAACGAATCGGAAGCCGACGCCGCCGAGCGCGCCGTAGTCGACATGGAAGACATCGCCCGCCTTGGCCGTGGTCGGACGCGTGAACGAACCGCCGAGCACCACGTCGCCGGCGTTCAGCTGCTCGTCGTAGGGCGCGATCTTGTTCGCGAGCCAGGCGACGCCGGTCGCCGGGTGGTTCAGCACCGCGGCGGCGAGGCCGGTCTCCTCGATCACGCCGTTCTTGTAGAGCATCGCGCCGACCCAGCGCAGGTCGACCTCGTTCGGCCGCACCGGGCGCCCGCCGAGCACGATGCCGGCATTGGCGGCGAAGTCGGAGATGGTGTCGAAGACCTTGCGCGGCGCTTTGGTCTCGCGGTCGAACTGCTCGATGCGCGCGTCGATGATCTCGATCGCCGGGGTCACGTACTCGGTCGCGGCGAGCACGTCGAACAGCGTCACGCCCGGGCCCTTCAGCGGCTTGCCGAGAATGAAGGCCAGCTCGACCTCGATGCGCGGTGCGATGAAGCGCGCGGCCGGGATGTCGCTGCCCTGCTCGAAGAACATGTCGTCCATCAGCGGCGCGTAGTCGGGCTCGGTGATCTGCGAGGCCTGCTGCATCGCGCGCGAAGTCAGGCCGATTTTGCGGCCCTTGATGACGCGGCCCTCGGCCAGTTCGCGCTGCACCCATTCGCGCTGGATCGCATAGCCGTCGTCGATCGTCATCTGCGGGTAGCGCATCGAGAAATGGCGCAGCGGCACGCACGTCTTCCTGGCCTGTTGCAGCTCGGTGGCGAGCTGGCGGATGGTGGCGCTATCGAGCATGCTGAAGGTCTATTTGTTGAACAGCGGATGGAGGTTGCTGTGCTTGGCGTCGAAGACTTCCGGGCCGACGTCGATCTGCAAGGTGATGCCGATGTGGCGGCGCTCGAAGACTGGAGCGAAGTGGGCCTTCGTCGCGGCGATCAGGGCATCGCCGACCTGCCGGTGCACGGCATCGCTGCGGCCTCGGCCCATCCGCAGGTTGAGGTAGACGAAGGCGTGGTCGCCGCTGCCGTCGGCGACCGCGTAGTGGGCCGCCGGATAGGCCAGTACGCGGGTGCCGCCGGTCGGAAAGACCGGCTTGCCGGCTTCGTCGCGGGCCTGCAGCATCGTGTCGGCCAGGCTGCGGCAAAGGACCGTCATGTCGGTCTCGGCGTCGAGCTGCGCGGTGTAGAGGATGACGAGGTGGGGCATGATCAGAGGATGCTCATGTGGGCCAGGGTGCAGGTCACCGCGAAGACCGGGATCGGCTGCATGAAGCGGATCTCGCCACGGCCTCTCGCGGCTGCGGCGACGCTGATGAAGGTGCGGATCTCGAAGCCGCCTTGCCCTGCCTCGCGGTACGTGGCTTCGTCGGTGTACGACAGCAGGGCTTGTCGGTCGTTGCGGCACCAGCGCGCCATGAACTCGTTGTCCCAGGCCGAGTTGATCATGCCGGAATCGGGCGTGGCCGGCCAGTGCGAGATGCCGCCGGTGCCGATGATCGCGATGCGCTCGGGCACGCTGTCGCAGGCGGTGCGCAGCGCCTCGCCGAAGGCCCAGGCTCGCTTCAGCGGCGTCAGCGGCGGACCCTGGCAGTTGATGTTGACCGGGATGATCGCGGTGTCGAACTTCGGCGTGAGGAAGTGCAAGGGCACGATCAGGCCGTGGTCGAAGCGCCATTCCTCGGCGAAGGCCAGGTCCACCTCCTGCATCACCGAACGGATGATGCGGCCCGAGAGTTCGGCGTTGCCGGGGATGCGCGTCTTCGCGATGCCCAGCCATTCCGGGTCCTCGATCGGACCTTCGTAGCGGTCGGCCATGCCCATCGCGTAGGCGGGCATGTTGTTCATGAAGAAGTTGCCGAAGTGCTCGGCGCCGACTTCGATGATCGCGTCCGGCCGCGTCGCCGCGAGCGCTTCGCCCATGCGGTAGAACTCGGCATGGAAGGCGTCCTTCAGGGCCGGCTCGGCCAGGTGGGCGCGGCCGGTGATGCCGGGGGCGTGGCTGCACACGCCTGCGTAGACCAGACTCATAGTCCTGCCACCTTGTCGTCGGTCGATGTGGTCATCGCATAGATGCCGGCGCGCACCGGCCCGTAGCGGCGCACGCCTTCGCGCATCGCCTCGAGGTACTCGGCCCAGGGCATGCCGAGCAGCGGCGCGAAGTGCATCAGCAGCTGGCCGTTCGCGCCGAGCACGTAGAGCTTGCCGATGTCGCCGTCGCGGATCGCGGCGAGCTCTTCGTCGTCCAGCTCGTACTCGGCGAGCAGCGCATCGCGCTCGGCGCGGTAGCGCTGCTGCACCTTCGGGTCGCGGTTCAGCTGGTAGAGGAACTTCTGCACGCTGTAGAGGCTCATCGCCACGCCCTCCCTTCAACGACCCCAATGCGGGATGTGGTGCGAGCCCATCGAGACGCAGATGTTCTTCGGCTCCAGGAAGGCCTCGTAGCTCCAGGTGCCGCCTTCGCGCCCCGTGCCCGAGGCCTTGGTGCCGCCGAAGGGCTGGCGCAGGTCGCGGACGTTCTGGCTGTTGACGAAGCACATGCCGGCTTCGATGGCTGCCGCGACGCGATGGGCGCGGCCGATGTTCTCGCTCCACACGTAGCTGGAGAGGCCGTACTGGATGTCGTTGGCCTGCCGAATCGCATCCGCCTCGTCGACGAAGGGGATCAGGCAGGCCACCGGCCCGAAGATCTCTTCCTGCGCGATGCGCATGCCGTTCGTCACGTCGGCGAACACCGTGGGCCGCACGAAGTTGCCGTTGCGCATCGCGGCCGGCAGTTCGGGCGCATCGAGCCCGCCGATGAGCAGGGTTGCGCCCTCCTTCGGCCCGAGCTCGATGTAGCTGCGCACCTTGGCGAGATGGCCTGGGCTGATCATCGGGCCGACGATGGTCGATTCATCCATCGGGTCGCCGACGGTCAATCGGGCGGCGCGCTCGGCAAAGCGCCGCGAGAACTCCGCGTAGATCGATCGCTGCACCAGGATGCGCGAACCGGCGGTGCAGCGCTCGCCGTTGTTCGAGAAGATCATGAAAACCGCGGCATCGAGCGCGCGCTCGAAGTCGGCGTCCTCGAACACCACGAAGGGGCTCTTGCCGCCGAGCTCCATGCTGAACTTCTTCAGCCCGGCGTTCTGCACGATGCGCCGGCCGGTGGCAGTCGAGCCGGTGAACGAGATCGCGCGCACGTCGGGATGGCCGCACAGCGGCTCGCCGGTCGCCTGGCCGAAGCCGTGCACGATGTTCAGCACGCCTTTCGGCAGGCCGGCTTCGGTCGCGAGCTCGCCGAAGCGCGAGATCGACATCGGCGACAGCTCGCTCATCTTCAGCACCGCGGTGTTGCCGAAGGCGAGGCAGGGCGCGATCTTCCAGGTGCCTGTCATGAAGGGCACGTTCCAGGGCGAGATCAGCGCGCACACGCCGACCGGGTGGTAGAGCGTGTAGTTCAGGTGCGTAGGCGTCGGGTAGGTGTGGCCGTCGACCCGGGTGCACATCTCGGCGAAGTAGTGGAAGTTGTCGGCCGCGCGCGGCACCAGGTTCTTGCGCGTCTGGCCGATCACCTGGCCGGCGTCGCGCGTCTCGATCTCGGAGAGTTCGGGCACGTGCTTCGCGATCAGGTCGCCGAGCCTGACCATCATCTTCGCGCGCTCGGTGGCCGGCAGCGCGGCCCACTTCGGGAAGGCTTCCTTGGCCGCGGCGACGGCCGCGTTGATCTCTTCGGCGCCGCCCGAGGCCACCTCGGCCAGCACCTCCTGGGTGGCCGGGTTGACGGTCTCGAAATACTGGCGGCTTTCGACGGACCGGCCGCCGATCAGGTGCTGGATGCGCATGGGTTCCTTCTTTCCAGGATCGGGTTCAGCGGCCGAACTCGACGTCGCCGACCAGGGTGTTGACGAGGCGGCCGATGCCGTCGATCTCGGTGACCACCTCATCGCCGGGCATCACGTTGACCACGCCTTCGGGTGTGCCGGTGAGGATCACGTCGCCCGGCGCGAGCGTCATGAAGCCGCTCAGGTATTCGATCAGCGCCGGGATGTCGTTGATCAGGTCGCGCGTGTTGCCCTGCTGCCTGAGCTGGCCGTTGACCAGGGTGCGCAGCGGCAGCACATGTGGATCGGGCACGTCCGCCGCATCCACCAGCCAGGGCCCGAGCACGGTGCAGGTGTCGCGGTTCTTCACGCGCAGGTTCGGGCGGTAGTAGTTTTCGAGGTAGTCGCGGATCGCGTAGTCGTTGGCGACGGTGTAGCCGGCCACGTACCGGAGCGCGTCTTCCCGCTTGACGTTCTTGGCCTTGCGGCCGATCACCACGGCCAGCTCGCATTCGTAGTGCATGAAAGTCGCATCGGCCGGCCGGCGCGTGAAGCCGCGATGGCCGATCAGGCTGTTCGGGGCCTTCAGGAAGGCGAGCGGCTCGTCCTTCGCGCCGACGGTCAGCTCCTTGGCGAGTTCCTTCGCGTGGTCGGCGTAGTTGATGCCGAGCGCGATGATGGTGCCGGCTTCGAACGGCGGCAGCCAGACCACTGCGTCTTCGGCCAGCACACGACCATCATCCAGCTGCAGGCCGCGCTGGTGTTCGACGGCCTCGTGGATCGCGCCGCCGTAGGCGACTCGGGCGTGTTTCATCGCACCGGTCCTTCCGCCACCAGCGGATTCTCGAGACAACCGAGACCGTCGATCGCGATGCTCACCCGCTGCCCTGGGCGCGCCCGCGGCGCACCGGCCGCGACGCCGATCGACAGCACGTCGCCCGGCGAGAGCGTCATGAAATCGCTCACCTCGGCGAGCAGCCGCGCAGCCGGGCGCACCAGGCCGGCCGTGCTGGCGCGGTGCACGATCTCGCCGTCGATCGCGACCGTGATGGCCAGCGCGTCGGGCGAGCCCACCGCTTCGCGCGCCACCGTCGCGCCGATCGGGCAGAAGCTGTCGCGCGCCTTGAAGCGCAGCGAAGGCCGGTAGACCGAGGCATGCGGAATGCTCACGTCGTTGACGATGCAATAGCCGATCACATGGGACAAGGCCTCGCTTTCACGGACCTTGCAGGCGATGCGGCCGATCACCAGGCCGAGCGTGGCGCCGATCTCGAGCGCATCGACGCCCTCGGGCACGAGCACCGGCTCGCCCTCGCCGACCCAGGTGTTGCGCGGCTTGATGTAGAGGATCGGCGCCTTCGGCGGCGCCTTGTACGGCGCCTCGTGCAGCGCGCCGCCGAGCGCTTCGAGCGAATCGCGGTGGTTCAGCAGCGTGCCGTAGACGGTGCCGCGGCGGGGCGCGTCGAGCATCGAGGGCATCCTTCCTGGCAAGTCACTCATATATTCGTAATCTACTCGCTCGCATGTTAGCGAGTCAAGAGGGTTGGACCCGAGTCGACGCGCTGCGGCTATAGTGGCGCCCTGATCACTCACATCGAAGCAATCCGCGTGGCCACCCTGCCCCAGCACCGCAACCTGCCGCTGCTCCTGCTGCGCGCCCGGGAGGGCGTGATGTCGCAGTTCCGCTGGGTGCTGAAGCGGCACGGGCTGACCGAGCAGCAGTGGCGCATCGTGCGTGCGCTGCTCGAAACCCCCTCGATGGAGCCCTGGCAGATCTGCGAGGTCTGCCAGCTGCTGAGCCCGAGCGTGGCCGGCGTGCTTGCGCGCATGGAGGCCCTGGGCCTGGTCAGGCGCGAGCGCGTCGAGAGCGATCAGCGCCGGGTGCTGGTCACGCTGACGCCGAAGAGCCGCGCGCTGGCGCGCAAGATGATCCCGCTGATCGATGCGCAATATGCCGAGCTGGAGGACGCGCTCGGGGCGGATCTGATGGCCGAGACCTACGAGGTCGTCGACCGGCTGCTGGCGCGGCTCGCCGAGTTGAAGCAGGCCCCGGTCGACGGGACGGACGACACGCCGGCCGGCTAAACGGCCAACGACCATCCGCGCCACGGGACGAACCCGATGACCGATGCGAGTCTTTCAACAGCGCCGCGGCGCCTGGCGCAGGCATTCGCCGGCGGCGTGGCCATCGGGGCACTGGGCGGCCTGATCGGGCTCGGTGGTGCGGAGTTTCGGCTTCCGCTCCTGATCGGGCTGTTCGGCTTCGCGGCCCTGCCAGCCGTGATCCTGAACAAGGCGATGAGCCTCGTGGTCGTGGCCTCGGCCCTGGTCTTTCGCACGCGTGTGATCCCGCTGGATGCGGTGCTGGCGCATTGGAGCATCGTGGCCAACTTGCTCGCCGGAAGCCTTTTCGGGGCCTGGCTCGGGGCGAGCTGGGCGACGCGACTGCAGGGGCGCGCGCTCTATCGCGTGATCGCCGTCCTGCTGCTGTTGATCGCGGTCGTGCTGGTACTCGGCCACGACCATGCGACCTCGGGCGGCGCCCTGTTGACCGGATGGCTCCAGGCGGTGGCTGGAGTGGTCGCCGGCTTTGCCATCGGCATCGTCGCATCACTGCTCGGCGTGGCCGGCGGCGAGTTGCTCATTCCGACGCTCGTCTTGCTGTTCGGTGCCGACATCAAGCTGGCCGGCAGCCTTTCTCTCGCCGTCAGCCTGCCCACCATGATCGTCGGCTTCACGCGCTACAGCCGCGACAGCAGCTTCGGCATCCTGGCGACCAACAAGGCGTTCCTTGGCGCCATGGCCGGCGGGTCGATCGTCGGGACAGGGATCGGCGGGATGCTGCTGGGAGTCGTTCCGACGGCGTTCATGCTTCCCGCGCTGGCCGTCATCCTGGTGATATCCGCGGCCAAGGTGTGGCGGCACGCTTGAACTTGCCTTGGCACTCTCGGACTCGCCGGCGCGGCCTATCTGGCCACGTAACGCCCCGGCCGGTGGTTCAGCGCCAGCACGATGTTCAGCGTCACCACCCCCAGCACCGAGAGCAGCACCTGCGCCACCGGCACGACGAGCAAGGCCGCCGCGACGATGCTGCAGTCGATCACCATCTGCACCTTGCCGGCCCGCCAGCCGCGGCGCTCCTGCAGCAGGACCGCGAGCACGCTGATGCCGCCGATGCTGGCCCGGTGCCGGAACAGGATCAGCATGCCGGTGCCCACTAGCAGCCCGCCGGCCATCGCCGCGAACACCGGGTTCAGCAAGTCGAAACCGAGCACCCGCGACAGCAGCTCGATCTCGGCCGACAGCAGTGCGACCGCCGCGAAGGTCTTCAGTGTGAACTCGCGCCCCATGTGGCGCCAGGCGAGCCAGTAGAACGGCAGGTTGATCAGGAAGAGCGCCAGGCCGAAGTTCATCCCGCTGGCGTAGAAGACGAGAAAGGCGATGCCGGTGGTGCCGCCGGCGACCATCGAGGCCTGCTTGAACATCGCGACGCCCATCGCGACCAGCACGCTGCCGCAGAGCAGCGCGACCGCGTCTTCGAGGGGCGTGTGGCGGGTGACGGAATCGTCGGAGTCGGTGATGGCTGCCATGGGGCGCAGTCTGAAGGCAATCGGCATGCCCCGCGTCGACAGGGCGCCCGGGGCGCGCTCGCCTGGAGGCCCCAAGGCCCTACGCGTATCGCGCCAGCGACAAGCCGCCGGACCAACCTCCGGCTCCCGCCCGGACATCCAATCCGCCAGCAGCCGCCCGGTGCCGGCCGCCATGGTCCAGCCCAATGTCCCGTGGCCGGTCGCCAGCCACAGCTTGGCAAGCCGCGGCGCCGGGCCGAGCACCGGCGTGCCATCCGGCGTCATCGGGCGCAGGCCGGTCCAGAAGCTGGCGCGCGGCAGATCGCCGCCGCGCGGGAACAGATCGCCGACGACATGCGCCAGCGTCTGCCGGCGCGGTTCGCGCAGCGCCAGGTCGTAGCCGGCGAGCTCGGCCGTGCCGCCGACGCGGATGCGGTCGCCGAGCCGCGTCACCGCAACCTTGAAGGCGAGGGCATTGAGGCGGGCCACCAGGGTGTGCGAGGGGGACGTTCGAGGTCGGCCGGATAACATCGGCGGATTCCCTCCATGACCATCGACATGCGGAACCTCTGAGCATGGCCAGCCGAAAGCGAGCGCCGGCCGAGGCCGAGACTCATGACCCGCCGAGCGATGAAGCACCGCGTGAGGCCCGGCATGACGCGGGGTTGGCGCCGCTGCTGGATGCTCTGTGCGAGCTGATCCGGCAAGGCCGACAGCAGGCGCTGCGCGCAGTGGATGCGGCGCAGGTGCAGACCTGTTGGCAGATCGGCCGGCACATCGTCGAGTTCGAGCAGGGTGGGGCCGAGCGTGCCGTGTTTGGAGCCCGGCTCTTGCCGCGTCTGGCCGAGCGGCTGACGGCAGAGTTCGGCCGCGGCTTCGACGCCTCGAATCTGCGCCACATGCGGTTGTTCTACCGGGCGTTTCCAATTCGTGACGCACTGCTTCACGAATTGAGCTGGACGCACTACCGCGCCTTGGCACGAATCGAGAGCGAAGCCGCACGCCATTGGTACATGAACGAGGCAGTCACCCTCAACTGGAGCGCTCGCGCGCTGGACCGACAGATCAGCACGCTGTACTACGACGGGCTGCTGCTGAGCCGGGACAAGCCCAGCCTGGAGATGGAGGCGCGCAAGCTGCTGGCGCCCTTACAGGCCACACCGCGCGAATTCGTGCGCGACCCGGTATTGCTCGAGTTTCTGGGGCTGCCCGGCACCGGCAAGCTGCTGGAGTCCAGGCCGCGGTCGACAACGGCCGCCGCCAAACCCCGCACAAAGACCAGGAAGAAATCATGAAGCGGCAACTCCAACACGGCACCGGCGCTCCCGGGGGTCCGCGTGGCGGCAGACGCTGCGAAGCAATGACGTCGAGATGCACGCCGCCAGCCAGTCGGACTGGCCGGGCGAGGTCGATCTCTTGGACCTGAAGTCGGTGGCCGCGCGCCGGGTGTTCTGGCACCTCGGGCACTTCTCGGCGGACTACAAGCACCAGTTCTCGGAACTGCCGTCGGAGACTTTGCGTGCGGCGCGCCCGGGCGCCGTGCTGCGCTGAAGGCTCAGTTCACCGCGCCGTCGTGCGACGGCAAGTGCGCAACCGGGATGCCGTCGGCGGGCAGGCCCGCTTCTCGCGCACGCGCGTCTGCCGGATCGGCCACCGGTCGCGGCGAATCGGGCACCAGGTACAGCTTGGCCGGATGCGGATAGAACTTCGACGCGTAGTCGTAAGTCTGCGCGGCGTACAGGCGCTGCACGACGACGGCGGGATGATCGCCATGCCGCCGGGCGGCCGTGCCTTCGGCCGATGCCAGCGTGGACAGGAGTGCAAGCGCCGCTGCCGGCAGCAACATCAATGCCTTGCCTTTGATCGTGTGCGTCGTGCTCATTTCCAGATTTCCTTTCAGTGGGGCGCCTGGGGCACGGATGGGTCCCGGCGTTGGCAACACTGTAGAAATCAGGTCGGCAACGGTAAAGCGCAGTCGGCCCAATACGCCTTTCGTCGATCAGCAAAGATCGCAGTCTCGAGAGTGCGCCGACTCGACAGCGCAGCGATTGTTGCGGGATCGGCAATGGCGTTTTGACCGTGCTGCGCTTTGTCGCTGCCGGCGCGATTCCTAAAGTGCTGCCATGCCAGGGAATCCAGCCGCCAGACCGCAATGCATGACGACGACTACGTGAACACGCGCCTCCGCTTGGCGCAGGGGACGCTGCTCGCATCGTTGCGCACCGATCCGCCGCCGGGCGTGCGGCTGCGCACCGATGCGGAACTGCAGGCCTCGCTCGAAGACACGCTGCGCCAGCACGACTTCGACGACGACTTGCACGTCTTCGGCTATGGATCGCTGATGTGGAACCCGGCGATGGACGTGGTGCGCACGAGTCTCGCGCGGGTCCACGGCTGGCATCGGCGTTTCTGCCTGCGCCTGCTCTTCGGGCGCGGCACGGTCGAGGAGCCCGGTGCCATGCTCGCACTCGACCGCGGCGGGGCGTGCCAGGGGCTGCTGTTCCGCATCGCCGCGGCGAAAGTGCGCGCCGAGTCGCGACTGCTCTGGCGGCGAGAGATGCTGGCAGGATCGTACGACGCCCGATGGGTGCGGGCCGATGTGGACGGCTCGTCGATTCGTGCCCTCGCCTTCGTGGTCAATCGTCGGCAGGAACGGTACATCGGCGATCAGCCGATCGAGACCGTCGCGCGACTGATCCGCACCGGCAAAGGCTCGTTGGGCACGTCGCGGGCCTATTTCGATTGCACCGTGCAAGCCCTCGCGCGCCTGGGCATCCGCGACCTGGGCATCGAGCGGCTGCGACACGCGATCCTCCAGGCGGACCGCCATGCCGACACCGTTTGATGTTCAGCCGCGCCGCAGCGTGCCGTGCCGCTCGAAAAGCGCCACGACCCAATCGATGAAGACGCGCACCTTGGCACTCAGATAGCGATTCGGCGGGTAGAGCAGGTGCACGGGGATGGTGGGCGTGTGCCAATCCTGCAGCAGCGCCGTGAGGCGGCCCGCCTTCACCGCCTCATGCACGGCATAGCTCGGCGCCTGGATGATGCCCAGCCCGGCCAGGCCGGCCGCAATGTAGGCGTTGGTGTCTTTCACGACCAGCCTGTGCGTCAGGGCGAGCTCCGATTCACCGCTGCCGTTGAAGAGACGGAAGGGCACCGCGCGCCCGGTGCCCGCGGCCACCAATCCAATCGTGGGCAGCTGCGCCAGCGCCTGCGGCGTCTGCGGCGCGCCGTGGGCCTGCACGAACTCCGGCGTCGCGCAGATGGTGAAGGTGAAGCTGCCGATGCGCCGCGCGACGATCATCTGTTCGCTGACTTCGCCGGAGCGGATCGCGCAGTCGATGCCTTCGGCCACCAGATCGGTGTGCCAATTGCCGACGCCGAGTTCGATCTCGACCTCGGGATAATCCCGATAGAACTCCGCCAGCGCCGGCACGATGACCATCGTGCCGATCCCGACGGCGGTCTCGATGCGCACCTTGCCCGAGGGCTTGCCCTGAGACAGCTTGGTCGAAGACTCGATGTCCGCGAGATCCGCCAGCAAGCGCACCACGCGTTCGTAGTAGGTCGCGCCTTCCGGCGTGACGGTGACGGACCGGGTGGTGCGCTGCAGCAGCCGCACCTTCAGATCCTGCTCCAGCCCCTGGATGAGCCGGGTGACCGTGGCGTTCGGCATATCCATCGTGTCCGCCGCCTTGGTGAAGGTGCCGGCTTCGACCACGCGGACGAATGCGTTCATTGCGGCGATGCGGTCCATGTTGCGATCTCCTCTGATAGGTGATTCTCTGCGCCACGGATTGTCGGCCGACACACCCCTCGCCCGACGAAGGATGCGCGCCATCGGCACAGGGCTTCAGGACCCCGCGCGGGCTGCTTCGACGATGACTCTCGTCACCGGCTCGGGGTGCGATGCCATCACCGCATGCGAGGCGCCTTCGACGGCCACCGTGTGCCTGGAGTGCGCGCGCTCCGCCATGAAGGGCTGCAGGGCGGGCGGAATCGCCATGTCGCGCGTGCCGTAAACGAACCACGACGGGATGAGTCTCCATGCCGGTGCCCCCGATGGCTCGACGAACGCGGCAGCGGCAAGCGGCCGCTGAGTGGCCGCGAGTAATTCTGCGCTGCGCGGCGGCACGTCGGCGGCAAAGCTCTGCCGGTACTCGGAAGGCTTGACGTAGAGGTCGCTGCTGCCATCGGGAAGCTGCACCGGCGGCAGCAAGGCCGCGCCGAGCGTGCTGCCCGGATACATCGCATTCAGCATGGCGGCACTCTCGCCGGAATCGGGTGCGAAGGCCGACACGTACACCAGCGCCTTCACGTTGGATCGGCCGGTAGCGGCATTGGTGATGACGCTGCCGCCATACGAATGGCCGACCAGGACGACGGGGCCGGGGATGGTGTCGAGCAGGCTGGCGAGGTACACGGCATCGCTGTGCACGCCGCGCAGCGGATTCGCGGCGGCGACCACCGGATAGCCTTGGCTCAGCAGGCGGTTCACGACGCCTTCCCAGCTCGATGATTCCGCGAACGCACCGTGCACGAGCACGATGGTCGGCTTGTCCGCCGACCAGGATCGCGCGCCGTCGTCGTCGGGCGCCGCCAGGGCCGGCGTCGCGGCAGTCGCGAGCCGGACGGCGAGAACGGCAGCGGCCGTCAAGGTGGAAAGGCGTGGAGACAGTTTGATCTTCATCATGAGAGTTCGCAGAGGTAATGGCGGGGGTCAGACGGTCGTTGCCGGGCGTGGGCAGCGCCGTCTGGTCCCTCCGCCGTGTGTTGCGCGATCACGGACTGGCCGCGTTCTGAGCGGACAGTGCCGCGGTCGCTCAAACCAGGTTGATGACCACGTCGAGATTGCCGCGCGTGGCTTTCGAGTAGGGGCAGGTCTGGTGGGCTTCGTCCACCAGGGCCTGCGCCACGTCGCGCTCCAGTCCCGGCACAAGGACGTTCAGACGCGCGCGCAGCAGGTAGGCACCGTCGGTCGTGCCCAGGTCGACCTCGGCGTCGACGGCCACGTCGGCCGGCAGGCGAATCTTGCGCTTGCCAGCCGCCAGGCCCATCGCCCCCATGAAGCAGGCCGACCAGCCGATGGCGAACAGTTGCTCCGGGTTGGTGCCGGGCCGGCCGCTGCCGGGGCTGCTGAGCTTGACGTCGACGGCGCCATCGCTGGATTGGCCTGCGCCGTCGCGCCCGCCGGTGGTGTGAGTCTTGGCGGTGTAGAGAACGCGTTCGATAGAGGTGATCATGACTTGAGGTCCTTTCATGTGAGGTTGATTGATATCTTCAAGATAGAGGTCGACTCGAGTCCTGAGTCGGCCGGTTCCTCGGCGTTCATGCCGAGACTCCCGTGCGCAGCGGCCTGAAGCCGGCGCGCAGCTCTTCGGCAAACGCCTTCGGCTGCTCCCAGGCCGCGAAATGGCCGCCCTTGTCGAGCTTGTTGTAGTGGATCAGCTGGGGATAGGCGCGCTGCGTCCAGCTGCGCGGCGCCGCATAGATCTCGTCGGGGAAGACGCTCACCGCCACCGGTATCCGGAGGTTCTTGATCTCGAAGAACGCGAGCTTGTTCTCCCAATAGAGGCGCGCCGAGGAGACTGCCGTCTTCGTCAGCCAGTAGAGCGTGATGTTGTCGAGGATGTCGTCGCGCGTCAGGCCTTCGGTCTGGCCATCGAAGACACGCGCGATCAGTTGCTGGCTTTTCGCATCGTGATCGAGCATCCAGGCGGCGAGGCCGATCGGGGAGTCTTCGATCGCATAGAGCGTCTGCGGCCGATTCGCCATCTCGATCGCATAGCCCAGGCCATGCTTGTAGAAAGTATCGAGTTGCTCGTAGGCATGCAGTTCCTCGGGCGAGAGTCCCGCGGGTGCCGGCTGCTGGTAGGCCAGCGCCTTGGCCACATCGGCAGGCACGGTCGCCGGCATGTTGACGTGCACGCCGAGCAGTTCCGGCGGCGCGATCACGGCCATCTGTTCGGTCACGGCATCGCCCCAGTCGCCGCCTTGCGCGACGTACTTCGTGTAGCCGAGGCGTTGCATCAACACGATCCAGGCGCGCGCGATACGCACCGGATCCCAGCCGGTCGTCGTCGGCTTGCCGGAGAAGCCATGGCCGGGAATCGACGGAATCACGACATCGAAGGCATCATGTGCCTCGCCGCCGTGGGCCGTCGGATCGGTCAGCGGGCCGATGATCTTCAGTTGCTCGATGATCGAGCCCGGCCAGCCGTGCGTGACGATCAGCGGCAGCGCCTGCGCGTGCTTCGAACGCACGTGGATGAAGTGAATGTCGACGCCGTCGATGGTGGTGACGAACTGCGGCAACGCGTTCAGTCTCGACTCGACTTTGCGCCAGTCGTACCGGGTCGTCCAGTAGTGGCCGAGCTGCTGCATCGTCACGAGTCGCACGCCTTGCGAGTCGTCGGCCACCGTTTCTCGCGTGGGCCAGCGCGTCGCGGCAATCCGGCGGCGCAGATCGACGAGCGCCTCCTCGGGAAAGGAGACCTTGAACGGGCGTATGGCATCACCGGCCGCGGAGGGCCCAGGGGCGGCCGGCGCGTGGCCGGGCACGGCCAGCAGGCCCAGGCCGAAGGCGCCCGCCGCGGCGGAGACGCCGAGCAGACTGCGCCGCGTCAGCGAGGCGTTCTCGAGCAGATTCGCGACACCGTCTGTCGGAAGCGCTTCGAAGTCATTGTCAATTGATGAGGACATGATGAGTACCTTTTGTCTTGGCAATGTGTAGGACTCAGTGGCCGAGCGACTTGCCCGGCGCCGGGGACTCGCCGGCCGCGGCGAGGATGGCGTTCGCGACTTGCGCCGGATTCGACAGTTGCGGCACGTGCGAACTCGGCACGCGCACGATGTGCGCCGATATCTTCTCGGCCATCGCTTCCTGCAGGGTGGGATCGATCATGTGGTCGCGCTGCGTCAGCACGTACCAGGAGGGCTTCGTCATCCACGCGGCCGCGGTCGCCTTCTCGTCGAAGCTCTTGGCGCTGATCGGCCCTTGCGTCACGGTCATCAACCGCGTCTTGGCGGCGGGCAAGTCCTGCGCGAAGTGCTTCGCCATGCCTTCCGCGCTCAGGCTCAGAAAGCCCTCCTTGTCGGCCATGATGAAGCCGCTGCCGGGCGGCGTCGGATAGCCCTTGCCGAGTTCGCCGGCGGATTGTCCCGTCGACGGGGCGAACGCGGCCACGTAGACGAGCGACCTGACCCGCTCGTGCGTGCCGATCTGCGAGATGACCACACCGCCCCAGGAATGCCCGACGAGCACCACCGGCCCGGTCTGCGCATCCAGTACGCGGCGGGTGGCCGCCACGTCATCGGCCAGCGAGGTCAGCGGGTTCTGCACCGAGACGACGTCGAGGCCCCTGGCTTGCAGCAGCGGCACGACCTTGTCCCACGACGAACCGTCGGCGAACGCCCCGTGGACGAGCACGACGGTCGTCTTCGGGGCGTCGGTGGGAGCGGCATGTGCGGGCACGCCGACCAGTGCCGTCCCGGTCACGCTGGCGGCGAAAAGTACGCGGGCGAGGAATGATTTCATGACAGTCTCCTTTCGATCAGGCTTGATAGCGGCGCGCGGGGGTCGAGCGCGACAGATGGGGGCCGAGCGCGTTGCGCGCTGCCTCGAAGCGCTCCCAGTCGCCGGCATCCGGCAACGACGGAATCGTCACCAGCTCCTTGCGATCGAAGCCGACCAGCGATGCGTCGACCATGTCGTCGGCGGTCATCACGATCTCGCTCGGCAGTTGACTCACCGGACGGCCGGCGAGGCTCCAGAAGTCGGTGCTGGTCGCGCCCGGCAGCACGGCCTGCACCCGGATGCCCTTGGCGCCCAGTTCGTGATGCAGCGATTGCGTGAATGCCAGCACGAAGGCCTTGCTGGCGCCGTAGGTGCCGTTCAGCCGTTCCGGCGCCACCGCGACGATCGACGCGATGTTGATCAGCGCGCCCTTGCCGCGGCGGACCATGCCCGGCGCGACCGCGCGGGTGAGCCGGGTCAGCGCCGTTACGTTGAGCTGGATCATGTCGTCGAGCCGATCGGCGTCGGACTCGATCAGCGTGCTGGTGGCGCCGGTGCCGGCGTTGTTCACGAGCAGCTCGATGCGCTCATCGGACTGCAGACGCTGCTCGACCCGCCGCACGTCTTCCTTGACCGTCAGATCTGCGGGCAGCAGCTCGATCCGGCGGCCGGTCGCGGCACGCAGGCGCTCCGCGACAGCGGTGAGCTTGGCGACGTCCCGTGCCACGAGGATCAAGTCGTGGCCGCGTCGCGCCAGCCTGTCTGCATAGACCGCCCCGATGCCGCTGGAGGCGCCGGTCACCACCGCAATGCCCTTGGTTGTATCGATCGAGTTCATTCGGAATCCTTTGAGTCCAGTTGTTGACCCGTCGAAGATAGGAATCCTCACTCTGATCGGAATGACGTATTTCCCTCGTTTTGCGCCAACATCAACGGACCACCGAGACTCTCTCGAATTGGCCAATGGACTATTGAGTTGGACGGAGAGAGACAAAAGTCTTTTGCGCGATCTGCAATAGTCTCGACTTTGAAAGAGAGCGCGCCGCGATTGTTGAGGCTTTGCCAACAACGCTTTGCCGGCGCCGCTCTTTGTCGCTGCGCCATTGGTTTCTAGAGTGCCGTGCATGCCACGAGGAGCAGCACCATGAAACCGATCCACCGATTCGTCACCCCGATCACACTGATCGCGGCGACGGCCTGCGCCGCCCTGATGATGCTGGCCGGCTGCGCCAGCAGCGGCGGCATCGCGCCGCACGCGCAGAAGCTCGACGTCGCTGCGCTGCTGCCGGATGCCGGCGCGCCCGTCGACGTCAGCGACAACTGGTGGAAAGCGCTCGACGACGAGCGGCTGAACGCGCTGATGGATCGCGCGCTGGCCGCGAGCCCGACGCTGGCGGTCGCGCGCACGCGCATCGAACGCGCCGCGGCCGGCACCGACGCGGCCGATGCGGCGCGGCGCCCGCGCGTCGACGGCAGCGCGGAGCTGAAGCGCGAGCGCTATTCGGCGCAGGCCGCGCTGCCGCCGGTGCTGGCCGGATCGACCGCCAACAGCGGCTCGCTGCTCGTCACCGGAAGCTGGGAGATCGATGCGTTCGGCCGCCAGCGCGCGGCGCTCGACGCGGCTGTCGGGCAGCAGCGCGCGACGGAGGCGGACTACCAGGCGGCACGCGTGCTGCTCGCCAGCAACATCGTGCGCCAGTACGTGCAGCTCGCGCGGCTCGACGATCAGCGCGAAGTGCTCGAGCGCTCGCTCGCCCAGCGTGAGGAGATCCTCGGCCTGACGCGCCAGCGCGTCGCCGGCGGGCTCGACAGCACGGTCGAGCTGCGCCTCGGCGAAGGTGCGGTGCCGGAAATCCGCGCACAGATCGTGGCTGTCGATGGCCAGCGTGCCCTCTCCCGCCATGCGCTCGCGGCGCTGAGCGGCCAGGGACCCGATGCGCTGGCCGACTGGGCGCCGCGGCTTTCACGGGTCCGTCTGCTGCCGCTGCCGGCTGCCGTTCCCGCTGATCTGCTCGGACGCCGTGCCGACATCACCGCCGCACGCTGGCGCATCGAGGCCGCGGCGAAGGATCTGCAGGCGGCGCGTGCGGAGTTCTACCCCAGCATCAACCTCGTGGCCTTCGCCGGCTTCACCAGCATCGGTCTCGGTCAGCTCGTCGAGGCCGGCAGCCGCCAGTACGGCATCGGGCCGGCGCTGCGCCTGCCGATCTTCGACGCCGGCCGTCTGCGCGCCAACTACCGCGGCAAGGCAGCGGACGTGGACGCCGCGGTGGAGACCTACAACGACGCGATCCTCGATGCGCTGCACGAGACCGCCGATGCGCTGAGCTCGTTGCAATCGGTGGAACACCAGCAGCGCGAACAGGCGCTGGCGCTGGCCAGCGCGAACGATGCCTATGCGCTGGCCCTGCAGCGCTACCGCGCCGGCCTCGGCTCGTACCTGAGCGTGCTCACCGCCGAGACCAACGTGCTGGCGCAGCGCAGCGCCGACAGCGACCTGAAGGCCAAGGCGCTGGACTCGCAGGCGCTGCTGGCGCATGCGCTCGGCGGCGGCTACGGGCCGGCCTGAGAGTCTGAAGCCTTGATCAAGCCGACACCCCCTCGTCAACATCCAGGAGACCCCTCATGAGCTCGCCCACCGGCAACGCCGCCGCCCCCGCAGTCGTTCCCAACGCCGTTGCCGCGGCCTCCCCCGTCCCTGCTGCAAAGCGCCGGCGCCGGCTGTGGCTCGGTGCGGTCGCTGCCGCGGTCGCCGTCGCAGCCGGCGCCTATGGCGCTTACTACGCCGCGGTGAGCAGCCACTACGAGTCCACCGACAACGCGTATGTCCAGGGCAACCTGGTGCAGATCACGCCGCAGGTCGGCGGCACGGTGGTGGCGATCGGTGCCGACGATACGGACTTCGTGAAGGCCGGCCAGCCGCTGGTGCGGCTGGACCCGATCGATGCCCAGGTCGCGCTCGACCAGGCCGAAGCCCAGCTGGCGCAGACCGTGCGCGAGGTGCGCTCCCTCTACGCCAGCAACGGCACGCTGGCCGCGCAGATCAACCTGCGCCAGGCGGACGTCGCCAAGGCGCAGAGCGATGCCGCCAAGGCCGAGGACGACCTGCAGCGGCGCGCGGCGCTGACCAGCAGCGGTGCCGTCGGCCAGGAGGAGTTCAATCATGCGAGCGCTCAGCTGACCGCGGCGCGCAGCGCCGTTGCAGGAGCGCAGGCGGCGCTCGCGGCCGCGCGCGAGCAGTTGGCCACCAACCAGGCGTTGACCGACAACACGACGGCAGAGACACATCCCAGCGTGCAGCGCGCCGCGGCACGCGTGCGCGAGGCCTACATCGCGCTGCATCGCACGATACTGCCGGCGCCGGTCGATGGCTACGTCGCCAAGCGCGGCGTGCAGGTCGGCCAGAAGATCAATGCCGGCGCGCCGCTGATGGCGGTGGTGCCGCTCGACGGCGTCTGGGTCGATGCCAACTTCAAGGAAGGCCAGTTGCGCAAGCTGCGCATCGGGCAGCCGGTCGTGCTGGAAGCGGATGTCTACGGCCGCAAGGTCGCCTACCACGGCACGGTGGAAGGCCTGGGCGCGGGCACCGGCTCGGCCTTCTCGCTGCTGCCGGCGCAGAACGCCACCGGCAACTGGATCAAGATCGTGCAGCGCGTGGCGGTGCGCATCGCGCTGCAGCCCGATGAATTGGCCGCGCACCCGCTGCGCGTCGGCCTGTCGATGGACGTCAGCGTCGACGTGCACGAGCTCGGCGGCCGGACCTTGGCCGATGCGCCGCGCGCCAAGCCGGTCGCCAGCACCGATGTCTTCGACGACCTGCAGCGCACGGCCGACGACGAGGTGCGCCGCATCATCGCCGGCAATGGCGCGGCACCTGACTCGGCCAGGAGCGCCGACCCGGCCCGCAGCGCCGGCAACCCCGGCCGCGTGATCGCGATGTCGAAGGCTTCGCGTACCGCAAGCGCGCTCTGACGCGAAGGGAACCGTGCCATGTCTGAAGCTACCGCTGCGCGCCCCCTGTCGGGGATCCCGCTCGTCCTGGGCACGATCGCCCTGTCCCTGGCCACGTTCATGAACGTGCTGGACACTTCGATCGCCAACGTCTCGCTGCCGGCCATCGCCGGCAACCTGGGGGCCAGCCCGAACCAGGGCACCTGGATCATCACCAGTTTCGGCGTCGCCAATGCCATCTCGGTGCCGCTCACCGGCTGGCTGGCGCAGCGCGTCGGCGCGGTGCGCCTGTTCACCGCCAGCGTGCTGCTGTTCGTGCTGACATCGTGGATGTGCGGCTTCGCGCCGAGCCTGGAGCTGCTAATCGTCTTTCGCATCCTGCAGGGCCTGGTTGCCGGCCCGATGATCCCGCTGTCGCAGGCGCTGCTGCTGTCGACCTATCCGAAGGAGCGCTCGGCGCTGGCGCTGTCGATGTGGTCGATGACGACGCTGGTGGCGCCCGTGGCCGGCCCGCTGCTCGGCGGCTGGATCACCGACAACGTCTCCTGGCCGTGGATCTTCTACATCAACATCCCCGTCGGGCTGCTGGCCGCCGCCGTCGCCTGGGCCATCTATCGCCATCGCGAAACGCCGACGCGCAAGCTGCCGATCGACGGCGTCGGCCTCGGCCTGCTCGTGCTCTGGGTCGGCGCGCTGCAGGTGATGCTCGACAAGGGCAAGGAGCTGGACTGGTTCCACTCGCCGGCGATCGTCGCGTCGGCGCTGGTCGCGGCCATCGGCTTCGTGGTCTTCGTCATCTGGGAGCTGACCGAGGAGCATCCGATCGTCGACCTGCGGCTGTTCAAGGGGCGCAACTTCTCCTTCGGCGTGGCGACGCTGTCGCTGGCCTGGCTGGTCTACTTCGGCAACGTCGTGCTGCTGCCGTTGTGGCTGCAGCAGTACCTCGGCTATACCGCCACCGCCGCGGGCTTTGCTCTGGCACCGGTGGGCGTGCTCGCGGTGCTGCTGTCGCCCTACGTCGGACGCATCCTGCCGAACGTCGACCCGCGCTGGATCTCGACGACCTCCTTCGCCATCTTCGCCGCCGTGCTGCTGCTGCGCGCGCAATACACGCCGCAGGTCGACCAGTGGTCGATCATGGTGCCGACCTTCATCCAGGGCGCGGCGGTGGCCTGCCTGTTCACGCCGCTGGTGTCGGTCATCATCTCGGGGCTCGACCCGTCGAAGATCCCGTCGGCGACCGGCCTGAGCAACTTCGTGCGCATCACCGCCGGCGCGTTCGGCACCTCGATCACCACCACCTTGTGGGACAACCGCGCGACCTTGCACCACGCGCACCTGACCGAGTCGATCACCCAGGCCAGCCCGGAAGCCGCGCAAGGCTATGCCACGCTCGGCACGCTCGGGCTCGACCCGCAGCAGGTGGCGGCGCAGCTGAACCGCATCATCGACCAGCAGGCGTTCACGCGCGCGGCCGACGACATCTTCCTCGGCTCGGCGCTGCTGTTCGCGGCGCTGATCGCGGTGGTCTGGCTGACCCGGCCGGCACGCGTGTCCGGGCCGGTGGATACCGGTGGTGCGCATTGATCGGCGCAGCCCCGCTTCGGCCGCCTGCGATTCGAGGCCACGGGGTATGTCCGTCCATTCGCTATTCGCCCATGCGAACCCGCATGACCTGGAAGCGACCGACCCCCTCGCGAGACGGTCGGCCGACGGCTCGGGCCCCGGTTGCCGTCGCGGATCCCGCGTTGCGATCGCTCCCCGCGATCCGGATCCAGGCTCGGCTCGTCGAGCCAGAGTCGTTGACGCTCAAAGTCGCCTCCGATAGCATTGCCCCCGCATCGAAAACCGGGGATGGGAGCGCGCAAAAAAGTACGATGAAGCTCGGGTAACCAGGTATTGAATTGCCGACAAATCGAGTTGTGCGAATGGCAGTCCGCACACCGTAGTCAGCGCGCCACCTTCGATGCAGCACGGCGAGACGCGCCGGTTGGGGCTGACACGAGGGGGCGGGGAATGACAGGCGACCTGGCATTGCAACTGATGGGCGACACCTTGCTCGCAGCACTCGTCATCGGGGCGCCGATTCTGGGTTTCAGCATGCTGGTCGGACTGGTCGTCAGCATCCTGCAGGTCGTGACGCAGATCCAGGAAATGTCGCTGACCTTCGTGCCGAAGCTGATCGCAGTCGCGGTCACGATGATCGCCTTCGGGCCGTGGATGCTGAAGAGGCTGCTCGGCTTTGCCACCCACCTGATCGCCAGCATCCCGGCGTATGTCTGAGCCGGCATCGCTGAGCCTGGGTCTCGACCCGCGCTGGCTGAGCGCCGTGTTCCTGTTGTCGCTGCGGCTCGGGCCGCTCTTCGTGCTGGCGCCGGTGTTCGGCACGGTGGATTTTCCGGTGCGGCTGCGGGTGATGCTGGTCTTCGCCTTCGCGCTGCTGATGGTGAGCGCGGCCGGCAGCGCAGGTTCGCCGCTGCCGCTCGATGCCGGGGCGCTGTTGAGCGCCGCGGCCGCAGAACTGCTGATCGGCAGCGCACTGGCCTTCGGGCTGCTCGCCGCATTCGGTGCATTCCAGCTCGGCGGGCGCTTGCTCGATATCCAGATCGGCTTCGGCGTCGCGACGCTGTTCGACCCGACGACGCGCAACCAGTCACCGTTGCTCGGCACCGCGTTCAACCTGCTGGCCACCGTGCTGTTCTTCGCCGTCGACGGCCATCACGCGATCGTCCGCGCGGTCGCCGATTCGATGCAGCGGGTGCCGCCCGGCGCGGGCCTGTCGCACATCGGCGTGGATGCGGTGATCGCGCAGTTCGGCGCGATGTTCGGCTACGCGCTGGCGCTGGTCGCACCGGCGATGATCGCCCTGCTGCTGCTCGACGTGGCCCTCGCGGTGGTCGCCCGCACGATGCCGCAGATGAACATCTTCATCGTCGCGATGCCTCTGAAGGTCGCCGTCGGCTTGTTCGTGATGGCGCTCGCGATGCGCGAACTCGCGCCGCTGATGCAGCGCGTCTTCGGCGCCCTGCCGGCCTACTGGCGCGCCGCCGTCTTCTGAGTCCCCCTCCATGGCCGAACAGGAACAAAGCCGTACCGAGGAGGCGACGCCGTTCAAGCTGCAGGAGGCGCGCCGCCGCGGGCAGGTCGCGAAGAGCCTGGAGCTGAGCTCGCTGCTGGCGCTGCTGACGATGCTCGTCGTCATGCTGCTGTGGGCGCGCGGGCTGCTGGAGCGGCAGTTCCGCTTCGATGCAGCGCTGCTGGTGCAGGCGCACCAGCTGAGTTTCGACAGCGCGACGCTGCTCGCCTGGGGGCGGCACGTCATGCAGGACATGGTCTCGCTGCTGCTGCCGCTGATGTTGCCGCTGGTGGGCGTCGCGATCCTCGGCGGCCTGCTGCAGAACGGGCCGATCTTCAGCTTCCATCCGTTGAAGCCCGACATCGACCGCATCAACCCGGTCGCCGGCTTCAAGCGGCTGTTCTCGATGCGGCTGCTGTTCGAGACCGGCAAGAACATCGTCAAGCTGCTGCTCTTCGGCCTGGCGATCTGGCTGCTCGCGCTGAGCCTGCTCAGGCCGATGCTCGCGCTGCTGCAGATGCCGCCGCTGCGCCTGCTCGACGTCGCGCTCGCGCAGTCCGTCGACATCGTCTTCAAGCTGGTGCTGATCGCCGCGCTGGTCGCCCTCGCAGACCTCATCCACACCCGCTGGAGCTGGCACGACAAGCTGAAGATGAGCCGCCGCGAAGTGCGCGACGAGACGAAGAACCGCGAAGGCGACCCGCGTGTGCGCAGCCGCATGCGCGAGTTGCGCCGCGAGATGATGAAGCGCGCAGCCGCAGTGCGGCGCTTGCCCGAGGCCGACGTGCTGATCACCAACCCGACCCACCTCGCGGTGGCCCTGCTCTATCAGCGCGAGAAGATGGCCGCGCCGCAGGTCATCGCCAAGGGCAGCGGCGAGATGGCCGCCCACATGCGCGCAGTGGCACGGCGGCACGGCGTGCCGGTGGTCGAAAGCCCGACGCTCGCGCGGGCGCTGTTCGCCGCTGCCCGAATCGACGAGGCCGTGCCGGAGCGCTTGTTCGGGCCGGTCGCGCGGCTGCTCGTCTGGGTCTACGCGATGCGCGAGCGCCGCGGCGGCCGCGGGCCGCACGCCGCGCCGGCAGCAGCGTCATGAACGGCCTGAAGAAGTTCTTCGGCAACAACAGCGACCTGGCGCTGGTCGCGGCGATGATCGGCATCCTGATCGTGCTGTTCACGCCGATCCCGCCGCAGCTGCTCGACGTGCTGCTGATGAGCAACCTCAGCTTCGCGCTGCTGATCCTGCTGATCACCTTCTACGCGGCCAAGCCGGTGGAGTTTTCCACCTTCCCGTCGCTGCTGCTGATCGCGACGCTGTTCCGCCTCTCGCTGAACATCGCCGCCACCCGGCTGATCCTCGCCGACGCCGATGCCGGCCGGGTCATCGCCGCGGTCGGCGCCTACATGGTGCAGGGCAACTACGTGATCGGGCTGATCGTCTTCCTGATCCTCGTCGTGGTGCAGTACGTGGTGATCACCAACGGCGCGCAGCGGGTGGCCGAGGTCGCCGCCCGTTTCACGCTCGACAGCATGCCCGGCCAGCAGATGAGCATCGATGCCGACCTCAACCTCGGCCTGATCGACCAGGCCGAGGCCAAGCGCCGGCGGCGCGACCTGGAGAAGGTGGCCAACTTCTACGGCTCGATGGACGGCGCGAGCAAGTTCGTCAAGGGCGATGCGATCGCCGGCATCGTGATCCTGCTGATCAACATCGTCGGCGGCCTGGCGATCGGCGTCGCGCAGCGCGGCATGCCGTGGGTCGAAGCGCTGCAGACCTATACGCTGCTGACCATCGGCGACGGCATCGTCACGCAGATCCCGGCGCTGGTGATCTCGGTCGGGGCGGGCATCATCATCACGCGCTCGGCGAGCGACGAGCGGCTCTCGCTCGAGGTGCTGAACCAGGTCACCGCCTACCCCAAGACGCTCGGGCTGGTGCTGCTCGCGCTGCTCGCGCTGCTGGCGCTTCCGGGCATGCCGCTGCTGCCGGCGCTGCTCGTCGCCGTGCTGGTCGCGCTGCTGGCCTTTTTCGCGACCCGCCGGCGCCGCGCGCTCGACGCGCAGCAGGCGGAGGAGCCGCCGCCGAGCGGCGATGAAGACGTCTACGCCACGCTCGGTGTCGACGCGCTGGAGCTGAAGGTGGGGCAGAACCTGGTCGGCCTGGTCAACGGCGCCGATGTGCAGCTGCTCGAGCGCATCGTCGCGTTCCGCAAGCAGTACGCGCTCGAGATGGGCTTCGTGGCGCCCAAGCTGCGCATCCGCGACGACCACAAGATCGAGGCCAACGGCTATCAGATCTGCGCCTTCGGCGTGACCGTGGCGAGCGGCACGCTGATGCCCGAGCGCACGCTCGCGATCCACCCCGGCGGCGAGCGGCGCACGCTGCAGGGCCTGGCCACACGCGAGCCGGCCTACGGCCTGCCGGCCTTCTGGATCGCTCCCGACGAGTTGCGCACGGCGCGCGAGAACGGCTACACGCTCGTCGATCCGACCACCGTCGCGATCACGCACCTGTCGGAGGTGATCCGGCAGAACGCCGCGCTGCTGCTCACCCGCGCCGAGACCGAGCGGCTGATCGCGCGCCTGCGGCCGGCGCAGTCCAGCCTGCTCGACGAAGTCATCCCGACGGTGCTGACGATCGGCGAGATCCAGAAGGTGCTGCAGAACCTGCTGCGCGAGAAGGTGTCGATCCGCAACCTCGAAGCCATTCTCGAGGTCCTCGCCGACAGCGGCCGCGCCACCAAGGATGCGGAGCAGCTGACCGAGCTCGTGCGCCAGCGCCTGGGCATGGTGATCTGCCAGGGCCTGGCGAACAAGGCCGGCGAGCTCTACGTGCTGACGCTGGATCCGGCGATCGAGAACCAGCTGGCGACCAGCCTGCGCGCTGTCGATGACAAGAGCACGCTGGTGCTCGAGCCGCGCTTCGCCGAGCAGGTCATCGGCAAGATCGGCGGCCAGGTCGAACGCATGATGAAGGGCAACGTGATGCCTGTGCTGCTGACCGCACCGGAGCTGCGCCGCCACCTGCGCCGCGTCACCGAGCGGGTGCTGCCGCACCTGTCGGTGCTGTCGATGGCCGAGGTGCCGAACACGGTCAGCCTGAAGGCCTTCGGGTCGGTGAGCCTGTGAAGGTCGACGCCCTCGCCGGCCTCGGTGCGCAGCTGGCGCGCGGCCAGGGTGCGCTGTCGATTCCCGACGGCGGCGACTTCGCCGCCAAGCTGACGCTCGGGCAGATCATCAAGGGACGCGTGCTGCGCAGCTACGAGGGCGGGCGTTACGCGGTCGACTTCGGCGGCGAGGAGCACGTGGTCGACAGCAGCGTGCCGCTGCGCACCGGGGAAGTGCTGCGTGGGCGCGTTGTCGGTCTGGGCGAGCGCGTCGAGCTGCAGAAGCTCGCGCCGTCCGCCGGCGATGCGGCACCGCCGCGGCCGGAGCCGAGCGATGTCGGGGTGCGGGCGAACGGGCGCGGCGACGAAGGCGTGCGCGCCCTGTTCGAACGCTACGCGGTGCGCGTGGATGCGGCGGCCCTCGAGTTGCTGCAGCAGGTTTCTTCGCGCCTGCCGCCCGCGGAGGCCCAGGCCACCGCGCTGGCCGGGCTGGTGCTGGCCAAGCAGGGCGTGCCGATCTCGGCCGAAGCCTTGCGCCTGGTGCAGAGCCGGCTCATCATGCCCGCCGAAGGGCAGGCGGCAGCGCCGCCCGACCGGCGGCAGGCCTTGAGCCTCGTGACGGCCGAGGCGGCTGCGCCCACAGCCGCCGCCGAGCCCCAGGCCGCGCTGCCGGCGGTGCTTCGATCCCTGCTGCTCGATCAGCCGCAGGCGGCCTGGCGCAACGCGCGCGACGGCGCGCTGGCCGCAGCCGGCAGCGAGCCCGCGGCCGGCGGGCAGGCCGGCGGCGCCTCGCCCGGCGAGGGCCAATCGACCGCTGCCGAATGGATCCTGAACGGCCAGACCGGAGGCAGCGTCGCGCACCGGCTCGGGCGGCTGCCGCTGGTGGTCGACGGCAGGCTGCTGGAGCTGGACGTCGCGCTCTTCGAGGAACGGCGTGACGATGACGAGCGCGCGCCCGACGGCCCGGCACGCCACCGCCAGATCGTTCTCTCGCTCGACACCGCCTCGCTCGGCCGCATCGACGTCAGCGCCCGGCTGGCCGGCACGCACATGCAGGTGCGGCTCGCCGCGCCGTCGAGCGAAGCGACCACCCGGCTCTCGCTGCACAGCGCCCGGCTCGAGCAGGACTTGCGCGGCCTCGGCTGGCAGCTCGACGGCCTGGCCTACGAAACGCGCAGCGCCGGGGCCGTCGGCGAGCCCGGCGCCAGCGTGGTCGAGCACATCATCACGCCCGGCAGCGTGAGCCGCCTGGTCTAGCCGTCATGGACCGATCCGCCGCCTCGCCCGCCCCGTCGGCGCCGCCGATCCCGCGCGTGGTCGGCCTGCGCTACGCGCCCGATGCGGGCCTGCCCCAGGTGATCCTGAAAGGCACCGGCCCGCTGGCCGAGGAATTGCTGCAGCGCCGCCCCGGCCGCCGCACGCCGCCGGTGGTGCACGACGCCACGCTGCTGCAGGCGCTGTATCGCTTGCCGATCGACTGCGCGATCGGCCCCGAGCTCTTTCACGCGGTCGCCGTCATCCTGGCCCACGTGCTGAGCGTGGACGCGGCGGCGGCGCGGCCCCCCTTCGATGCCACCGGAGAAGCCCATGGCTGACGCCCTCACGATCGCCGCGACCAGCATGGGCTACGACATGGTCAAGCTGACCTCGCTGAGCAACAACCTCGCGAACGCGACCACCACCGCCTACCGCCGCGAGATCGTCTACGGCCGCCCCTTCGCACAATGGCTGGGCGGCAGCGCAGCGGGCTTCACGTTGAACGTGACGCAGCCGCAGGCGCGGCTCACGGTCGACCCGTTGCAGGGTACGCTGCGCAACACCGGCGCGCCGCTCGACGTGGCCTTGCAAAGCGACGGCTGGTTCGAGCTGCTCGCGCCGGAGGGCCCGGTCTACACCCGGCAGGGCGATTTCCAGATCGACGCGCGCGGCCGCCTCGTCTCGCACCAGGGCCTGCCGGTGATGGGCACGAGCGGCGAGATCACGCTCGGCGGCGGCGCGCTGCGCATCGACGACCAGGGCCGGCTGTTCGAGGACAACAAGCCGGTCGGCCAGCTGCGTGTGCTCAGCTTCGCGCAGCCGCAGGCGCTGGAGGTCATCGGTGGCGGGCTGGTGCGGGCACCGGCGCAGGCCGGCACGCCGGTCGCCGATCCGAAGCTGCGCCAGGGCTACCTGGAGAACTCGAACGTCAGCAACGTCAACGAGATGGTGCGGATGATCGAGACGATGCGCCACTTCGAGGCCAACCAGAAACTGATCCAGAGCTACGACGACAGCATCGGGCGCGCCATCCGCACGCTCGGCGAGTTCTGAGGAGACACACGACCATGCTCGATTCCCTCTACATTGCGGCCACCGGCATGAACGCCCAGCAGCTCAATGTCGACACCATCTCGAACAACCTGGCGAACGTCAGCACCACCGGCTTCAAGCGGCAGCGCGTGTCGTTCGAGGACCTGGTGTACCGGCAGATCCCGCAGAGCCTCAGGCTGCTCGGCAGCGACACGAACCGCTACGGCACCGGCGTGGCGGTCGGCGGCACCTCGCCGATCTTCGTTGCCGGCGACCTGAAGAAGACCGAGCTCCCCTACGACCTGGCGATCCGCGGCAACGGCTTCTTCGAGGTCACGCGCAGCGACGGCAGCCGCGCCTACACGCGCAACGGTGCCTTCCAGCTCGACAACGACGGCAACCTGACGACCGCCAACGGCCTGCTGCTGGAGCCGCCGATCCAGATCCCGAGCGATGCCACCAACGTGCTGATCGACGCGAACGGCAAGGTCAGCGGCACGCTGCCGAACGAGGCGCAGCCGGCCGAGTTCGGCACCATCGAGCTGGTCAACTTCAGCAACCCGAGCGGCCTGAAGAGCGAAGGCGACAACCTCTACACGCCGACGGAGAAATCCGGCGACCCGCTGCCCGGCAAGCCGGGCGAACAGTCGCTCGGCAGCCTGGCGCAGGGCTTCCTCGAATCCTCGAACGTCAAGCTGGTGGACGAGTTCGTCAACCTGATCGTCGCGCAGCGCGCCTACGAGGCGAGCTCGAAGGCGATCCAGGCCGCGGACGAAATGCTCGGCATCACCAACAGCCTGCGCCGCTGAGCCATGCACACTGCCTGCCGAGCGATCGCAACCGGCGCCGCGCTGCTGGCGCTGGCGGCGCCTGCCGCTGCGCTCGAGCTGGTGCTGCGGGATCAGGCCGACGTGCGCGGCCCGGGCTACACGCTGGGCGAGATCGCCGAGCTGCGCGATGCCGATGCGCCGACCCGCGCCAGGCTGGCCGCGCTGACGATCGGCCAGGTGCCGCGCGAGGGCCAGACGGCCATCGTCACGCGCGACGCGCTCGAGCCGCTGCTGCGCCACCTGGCGATGCCGCAAGCCACCTGGAGCGGCGCCGCGCAAACGCTGGTGCGACCGGCCGGCGTGCTGCTCGATGCCGAGCGTGTGACCGACAGCGCTGCCGCGGCGCTGTTCGCCGCCTGGGCCGGATCGCTCGAGGGGCTGGAGGCGCGCCCGCTAGGCCCGCCGCCGGCCGTCAGCGTGCCGCCGGGCAGCCTGCGCCTCGAAGCGCGGCTGCCTGCCGACGCGGCCGTGGCGCGGCGCGTGCTGGTGCATGTCGACGCGAGCGTCGACGGCCGGCCGGTCGCAACGCTGCCGGTGTGGTTCGCCGTCCGCGCCTGGCGCTCGGTGCGGCTCGCGCGCGTGCCCCTGCAGCGCGGCGACAGCCCCGGCGAGGCGAGCTTCGTGCGCGCACTGCGCGAGGTGACGGCCTATCCGACGATGCCGCTGCCGGCCGATGCGCCGTTGGCCGGGCTGCGGCTGCGCACCGCCCTGGCGGTCGACATGCCGCTGACCGCGGCCTGGGTCGAGTCGCGGCCGGCGGTGGCGCGCAACGAATCGGTGCACGTGCGCATGCAGGCGGGCACGGTGCAGCTCGACACCATCGGCATCGCGCTCGCCGACGCCCGCATCGGCGAGCAGGTGCGTGTGATGAACCCGAGCAGTCACGATGCCTACTCCGCGCGCGTCGTCGCCGACGGCGCGGTGCTGGCGAGCGAAAGGTGATGCGATGAACAGCAACAGATCCCCGATCGCCTGGCCGCTGGCGCTGGCGCTCGCCGCCGGCCTGGCCGGCGCGGCGCCGATGCCGGCCCCGGCCCAGAGCCTCTACAGCGAGACCAGCTTCCAGGCGCTGACCAACGACCGGCGCGCCTACCGCGTCGGCGACGCGCTGACGGTGCTGGTCTACGAGAACGCCAGCGCCACCGCCAGTGCCAACACCACGACCGAGAAGAACAACAGCCTGAACCTCGGCATCACCGCGGACAGCCACGACCACGCGCTCAAGTTCAATGCCGGGGGCGACAGCACCGGCAAGGGCCAGATCCAGCGCTCGGGCCGGCTCGCGGCGCAGATCACGGTCACGGTGACCAGCATCGCCCCCAACGGGGACCTGCGCGTCGCCGGGTCGCAGCAGATCCTCGTCAACGGCGAGACGCAGCTGCTGCAGGTCGAAGGCCGCGTGCGCCCGATCGACGTCGGCGAGAGCAACACCGTGGCGTCGACACGGCTGGCCGATGCCAACATCACCTACGTCGGCGACGGCATCCTCGCCGAGAAGCAGCGCCAGGGCGTGGTGGCGCGCTTTCTGTCATGGCTGGGGCTGATGTGAGCGCCCGGCTCCGATCCCTGCTCTGTGCCCTCGCCTGGCTGGCGTCGGCGGCCTGCGCTGCGGCCGAGGCGGAGCGCGGCTCGGTCCGGCTCAAGGACCTCGGCCGCATCGAGGGCGGCCAGGACAACGCGCTGGTCGGCTACGGCCTGGTCACCGGCCTGGCCGGCACCGGCGACTCGCCGCGCAGCCGGGCCACGCGCCAGTCCATCGCCAACCTGATGTCGCAGTTCGGCATGAACGTGCCGAACGACCAGGTGCAGAGCCGCAACGTCGCCGCCGTGATGGTGATGGCGACCCTGCCGGCCTATGCGCGCGCCGGCTCGCGCATCGACGTCACCGTGACCTCGATGGGCGATGCGCGCAGCCTGCTCGGCGGCACCCTGGTGCTGATGCCGCTGAAGGGCCCGGACGGGCGCGTGCATGCGCTGGCGCAGGGGCCGGTCTCGGTCGGCGGCTATCGCTACGACAGCCTCGGCAACCTGGTGCAGAAGAATCACCCGACGGTGGCGATGGTGCCTTCGGGCGCTTCGGTCGAGCTGCCGGTCGCGGCCAGCGACGTGTCGGCCGACGGCCGCGCGGTGTTCGCCTTGAGCACCCCCGACTACACCACCGCCAGCCGCATCGCCGAGTCGATCAACCGCAGCTTCGGCCAGTCGCTCGCGCGGCCGCGCGATGCGGGTTCGATCGACATCATCGTGCCGGTCGCCGCCGGCGACAGCTCGGTGCCCTTCCTGACGCGGCTGGAGAACCTCGCGGTCGAGCCCGACCAGCGCGCGCGCATCGTGATCAACGAGCGCAACGGCCTGGTGGTCTCGGGCGGCGACGTGCGCATCACGCAGGTGACGATCTCGCATGGCGACCTGAAGGTCTCGGTCGTCACCGACTACAGCGTCTCGCAGCCCTATCCCGGCTTCGGCGCAGCGCCGCAGCCGGGGGCGCGCACGGTGATCGTGCCGGAGACGCGCATCGATGTCAGCGAGCCCGAGATGCAGTCGGTCTCGCTCGCCGGCAACAGCACGGTGGGCGACCTGGTGAGGGCCCTGACGCGCATCAAGACCAGCCCGCGCGACATGATCTCGATCCTGCAGGGCATGAAGACGGCGGGCGCGCTGCACGCCGACCTGATCATCCAATGAGCGGAGTCCAGCCCCGATGACGACCGAATCCACCACCCTGTCGCTGCTGCGGCTCGCGCTCGATGCCGCGTCGATGCGGCACCTGGCGATCGCCGACAACATCGCCAACGCCGGCTCCGCGGGCTACGTGCCGCAGCAGGTGAACTTCGAGCAGCAGCTCGGCTTCGCGCGCCAGTCCCTGGCCGCCGGCCTGCCGCTGCAGGCCGGCTCGCTCGACGCGGTGCAGCCCTATCTGGAGCCGGTGCCGGGCGCACACCTGTCGTCGACCGCGACGCTCGACATGGAGGTGGCCCGCCTCTCGCAGAACACGCTGCACTACCAGAGCCTGCTGCGCGCGCTGAGCCGGCACACGGCGATCCTCTCGACCGCCATCAACGAAGGGAGACGCTGATGGACTATCAATCCGCGATGGCGATCAGCGCCTCGGGCATGGCCGTCGAGAAGACGCGGCTCGACGTGACCGCCCTCAACCTCGCCAATGCGAGTTCGACGCGGGCCGGCGGCGCGCTGTACCAGCCGCTCACCGTGATCTCGGCGCCGCGCCAGTCGGCAGGCTTTGCGCGCGCGATGGCGGCCTGGGGCCGGACCATGCCGGCGGCGCTGCCGCGCGGCGTCGAGGTGGTCGAGGTGCGTGCCACCGGCGTACCGCCGAGGCTGGTCTACGAGCCCTCGCATCCGGATGCCGATGCGAAGGGCTACGTCGCCTATCCCGGCATCAACCCGGTGACCGAGATGGTCAACATCATCGCGGCGACCCGCGCCTACGAAGCCAATCTCGCGGCGATGAACGCCGCCCGCACGATGGCGCAGCGCGCGCTCGACATCGGAGGCACGCAGTGAGCAGCGTCGATCCGATCGGCTTCCTGCCCGCGCTGCAGGCGATCGACGTCGACGGCGGTGCGGCCGCGGCGGCGTCCGGCAACGACTTCGCCGCCTGGTTCTCGCGCGAGATGGCCGCCGCCAACAGCAAGCTGGTCGAGGCCGACCGCCAGGTGCAGCGCCTGGCCGCCGGCGAGACCAGCAACCTGCACCAGGTGATGATCGGCCTCGAGGACGCGCGCCTCTCGTTCCAGTTGCTGGTGCAGGTGCGCAACCACCTGCTCGACGGCTACCAGGACATCCTGCGCATGCAGGTCTGACGCAGGAACAACGCCACGATGTTCGAGAACCTCGGCCGCATGTGGAACGACGCGAGCCTGCGCGCGCGCCTCGGCTTTTCCTTCGGCGTGCTGCTGATCGCCGCCGGCCTCGTCTATGCGCTGACGGTGCTGCTGCGCCCGGACTACCGCAGCCTCTTCACCGACCTCGATCCGCAGGACACCGCGGCGCTCGTCGGCGAGCTGGAACGGATGAAGATCCCCTATCGGCTCGGCGGCAACGAGAGTTCGATCCTGGTCGAGGAATCGCAGGTGCTGCCCACCCGCATCAAGCTGATGGGAAAGGGCACGACGCTGCGCGGCGGCGTCGGCTTCGAGATCTTCAACAACAACGACTTCGGCATGACCGAGTTCGCGCAGAAGATCAACTACCAGCGCGCGCTGCAGGGCGAGTTGACGCGCACGATCGCCTCGCTCGACGAGGTGCGCAGCGTGCGCGTGCACCTGGTGATGCCGGAGTCGGGCCTGTTCCGCCAGTCCGGCGTGCGGCCGAAGGCGGCGATCACGCTGGCGATGAAGCCGGGCCGGCACGTGCAGCCCGAACAGGTGCTCGGCATCCAGCGGCTGGTCGCGGCCTCGGTGCCCGAGATCGAGCCCTCGTCCGTGACCATCGTCGACGACCACGGCCTGACCCTGACGCGCCTCGCCGACCCGCAGGGCAACGACGGCAGCGACGCCCGCTTCTCCGCCAAGGGCGAGATCGAACAGTACTTCGCGCGCAAGGTCGTGGCCGTGCTCGACAAGACCTTCGGCCCGGGCCGGGCGATCGTGACGATCGACGTGACGCTGAACCACGATCAGGTCAAGGTCACGCGCGAAGACGTGATCCCGGCCACCGGGCGCGCGGCCGAGGCGAGCGGCGCGCTGACGCGCAAGCGCACCACGACCACCCCGGGCGGCGCCGGCGACGACGGCGCCAAGGGCGGCAGCTCGAGTGCCGAGGCCGAGTACCAGAACGGGCGCCGCGTCGAGCAGGTGGTGTCGTCGCCGGGCGGCATCCGCCACCTGAGCGTCGGCGTGATGCTGCCGCGCGGCATTGCCGCCTCCCAGCTCGACGAATTGCGCCAGGTGATCTCGATGAGCGTGGGCCTGAATCCCTCGCGGGGCGACGAGATCGCGATCTCGTCGCTGGATCAATTCAGCGCGCCCGCGACCGCCCCCGGACCGGCGGGCGATGCATCCGCGTCTCCGCCGGACGAGTCCGGCGCCGCGCCCACGAGGCCGCTGCCTGCTGCCGCGGGCGACACGCACCGACCCTGGCCGGTCACGCCCTGGGCCTGGGCGCTGGGCGCGGTGCTGCTCCTGCTGCTGGTGGCGATCGTCGTGGCGGCGGCGAACCGCCGGCGCCCGGCGGTCAAGCCGCTGAGCCCGGCGGCGCGAGAGCGCCTGCTGGCCCAGATGCGCGAGTGGCTGGCGGGTGAAGGGGTGCACCAATGACCGCCCCCTACCGCCGTGCCGCCCTGACCCTGCACGCGCTGGCGGCAGCCGATCGCCAGTGGCTGTTGAGCCGGCTCGCGCAAGAGCAACGCGAGCGGCTGCAACCCTTGCTCGACGAACTGGCCGGCCTCGAAGCGCGGTTCGACCCGAGCGACATCGCCACGCTGACGGAGCCCAGCGTCGACCTGCTCCCGGCGCAGGCGCCGGCGCCCGTTGCGGAATCGGACGTGCTGGCCGGCATCGACGAGCATGCGCTCGCCGCCACGCTGGCCGGCGAGCCGGACTGGGCGATCGCCGCGCTGATGCAGGGCGCGGCACCGGCGATGCAGTCGCGCCTGCTGGCAGCCTGCAGCGCGCACCGCGGCGCCGCGATCGGCGCGCTGGCGCGCAACGGGCGTGCCCCGACCGCGAGCGCCCAAGCCGCCCTGGTCTCGGCGCTGCTCGAGCAGGCGGCGCTGCACGACGAGGCCTCCGGCTCGACTGCCCCGCCCTTCGCCGCCGTCGCGGACCGGCAGATGCCGCCGCCGGCGACCGGCCCCTTGCAGAGGATGCGGCGATGGCTGAGGTGATTCGCGATGCTCCGCTCGGCGGCGACCCGGTGCTGTTGCGCGCCGGCGCGCCGGCCGTCATGCCGGCAGCCCGTGTGCTGTCGCCGGCCGCGATCTCCCGGCCGCCGGCACGCGGCCCGCTGAACGGTGCGGCGGCCCCCGCCGTGGTGCCGGCGCCGGTGCTCTCCGTGCCTCGCGCCGACGACCGGGCGGAGCGCGAGCGCGAACTGCGCGAGGAACTCCAGGCCGAGCGCAGCCGCGTGCTGGAGCAGGCGCGCCAGGCCGGCCACGCGGCCGGCATGGAAGCCGGCCGCGCCGAATGGAGCGCACGCATCGAGGAGCTCGACCGGGTCATCGCTGCCGTGCACGGCGGCATCGAGGCCGGCCTGGCGGATGCCGAGGACGTGATCGTCGAACTCGCCTTCGAGTGTGTCGCCAAGCTGATCGGCCAAATCGCGCCGGGCCGCGACGGCGTGCTGGCGCTGGTGGCCGAGGCGCTGGCCGCCACGCGCGAGCATGAAGGGCTGGTGCTGCGCCTCGCGCGCCACGACGTCGCGATCGTCGAAGCCGCACGCGCCTCGCTGCAGCAGACGGCGAAGCTGCGCACGCTGGAGATCGTCGCCGACGACCGCATCGAACTCGGCGGTTGCCTGATCGAAACCGCCGGCGGCGGGCTCGATGCCCGCCTCGAGACGCAGCTGGCCAGGCTGCGCGACGTGCTGCTCGCCGCACGCCAGGCGGCTGGGGGCACGCCATGAGGCACCCTGTGTCAACCCCTGTCCGGCGGGCCGAGCGCCGGGCCGCCAATGGCCAGAGGCCATTGGCCTTCGGCAGGCACGGACAGTCCGCAGGGACTGTCTGTGTCCGGCCTCAGCTCGCCAAGCCGGCCCGCACCAGCCGCGAGACGCGGCTGGTCTTCGTGCCGTCCAAGTCCGCGCAGGCGGACTTGGAGCCGCGGCACTCAGCCCCCTTGGGGGGCCGAGCCCGGACACGAACAGTCCAGTGGACTGTTCGTGCCTGGCGAGGGGCTGGGCCACTGGCCCAGCGCGGCCTGCAAGGTCGATCGGCGTACTCGACGATCGGGGGGCAGACAT
>Ga0105237_10000403_pt1 | contig 61490 bp, 59 predicted proteins | sample KBSC24metaG_FD_81520 | JGI IMG/M metagenome (GOLD analysis project Ga0105237, IMG submission 81520) | Corn rhizosphere microbial communities from Kellogg Biological Station, Michigan, USA - KBS C2-4 metaG | ecosystem: Host-associated > Plants > Roots > Rhizosphere > Soil | place: Michigan, USA... | reverse complement strand
GCTCTTGATGACGCCCTCGATCACCGCGTCCGCGCCTTCGCGCTCGCCCTGCACGCGCAAGCCACGGCCACGATGCACGAGTTCACGCATCACGGCGTCAGTGAAGCGCGACTCGATCTTATAGCGCAACGCCTGGCTTTCCATCTGAAACGCCGGAACGGCGACGGTCTTGATTCGTGATGGAAGCTGGTTCTTCGTCACCGGTTTATAGCACTCGGCAAAACCGGAAACGAACGCAAGCATCAGTATGAAGAGGGAAACGCGGAGAAGCTTGGTCATCGGCGAGAGATTTTCTCACGCAAAGGCGCAAAGGCGCAAAGTAGTCTTCAGATCACTCTTTGCGCCTTTGCGCCTTTGCGTGAGAACCAACGTGGATTGACTCGGCAACGCGGATGGTCTCGACTGCTGCCTTCACGTCGTGGACGCGGACGATGTGAGCGCCGTGGAGGATGGCGGCGGTGATGGTGGCCATGGTGCCGTGGAGACGATCTTCGGCGGGGGCGGGTGTGCCGTTCTCGTCCGAGAGGATGCGGCCGATGAAGGATTTTCGAGACGTGCCGATCAGGAGTGGATAGTCAGGAAAGGCGTCGATGAGCTGATCCAGCTTCGCGATCAGCTCGAGGTTTTGTTCCTGGCTCTTGCCGAAGCCGATTCCGGGATCGATTACGATCGAATCGCGCTTTACACCTCGACGCTCGGCCATGTTGATACTCGCGCGGAGGCTGTGTGTGACTTCCTCCATGATGTCGGCGACTGGCGGCAGGCGATGCATGGTCGCGGGTGTACCGCGCGAATGCATCAACACCAGCCCGGCGCCGGCACGCGCCACGGCGTCGGCGACGTAGAAGTCAAAACGAAGCGCGGAGATGTCGTTGACGATTGCGGCGCCCGCATCGAGTGCTGCTCGTGCGACTTCGGATTTCGTTGTGTCGACCGAGAGCGGAGTGCCGGTTCGAACAGCCAGAGCCTCAATCACGGGGACGACACGCTCGATCTCTTCTTCGATCGAAACAGGCTCGCCGCCCGGACGCGTTGATTCACCACCGACGTCGATGATATCGGCGCCCTCGGCGATCATCTGCTCGGCACGGGCCACCGCGCTGTCTAAAGTGAAGAATTGACCGCCGTCGCTAAAGCTGTCAGGGGTGACATTAAGAATGCCCATGATCAGCGTGCGCTGACCGATGGGCATTCGGTGGTTCTTAATTTGCCAACCGTTCGTAGCCACGAGAGCTACGCCGGTTGCGGATTGCCGCCGGTGATCGGTGGCAGAATCGGCTTGAGCGGTTTCGCAGTCGGCTCCTTCAGTTGTGGCCGGTCTTCGTCGTTACCGGAATCGACCGCCGGCGGATTCTCGTCGAGCGGCAAACCCGCGACGATCCGTCGAATCTCAACTCCGTCCAGCGACTCACGCTCCAACAAGCACTCAGCCAGACGAATCATCGTGTCGCGATTCTCTTCGATGATGGCCTTCGCTCTTTCAAACTGAGCGGTGACGATCTTCTTAACCTGCTGATCGATCTTGATCGCAGTGTCTTCAGAGAAATCGCGGTGTTGAGCAATCTCGCGTCCGAGGAAGATCTGCTCTTCCTTCTTGCCGAAAGTCAGCGGACCCATCTCAGACATGCCGTACTCGCAAACCATCGCACGCGCTAATTCGGTCGCACGCTCGATGTCGTTTGAAGCCCCGGTGGTGATGCTGCCGAGGAAGATCTCTTCCGCGATGCGTCCACCCATCAGGATCGCGATCTGGCCCAACAGGTATTCCTGACTGTAGTTGTGCCTGTCGCCTTCCGGAAGCTGTTGCGTCACACCGAGCGCCATGCCGCGCGGAATGATAGTGACTTTGTGAACCGGATCCGCATTTGGCACTTTCAGACCAACCAGCGTGTGACCCGCTTCGTGGTACGCAGTGACGCGCTTCTCCTCGTTCGAGATCACCATGCTCTTGCGCTCAGCGCCCATCAACACCTTGTCTTTCGCCAACTCGAAGTCGCCCATCGCGACGAGCTTCTTGTTGTAACGAGCAGCATTGAGAGCGGCTTCGTTAACAAGGTTGGCGAGATCCGCGCCTGTGAATCCGGGAGTACCTCGCGCAATCACGGAGATATCAACGTCTTCACCGAGCGGAATCTTGCGTGTGTGAACTTTCAGAATACCTTCGCGTCCACGAACATCCGGTCGCGACACAACCACGCGTCGATCAAAACGCCCGGGTCGGAGCAGCGCCGGGTCGAGAACGTCCGGACGGTTTGTCGAAGCGATCAGGATCACGCCGTCGTTCGACTCGAAGCCGTCCATCTCAACCAGCAACTGGTTCAACGTCTGTTCGCGTTCATCGTGTCCGCCGCCGAGTCCTGCGCCACGATGACGGCCCACCGCATCGATCTCGTCGATAAAGATGATGCACGGCGCGTTCTTCTTGCCCTGCTCAAACAGGTCGCGCACACGCGAGGCACCGACACCTACGAACATCTCGACGAAGTCTGATCCGGAGATCGAGAAGAACGGAACGTTTGCTTCACCAGCAATCGCGCGGGCCAGCAAAGTCTTGCCCGTTCCCGGCGGTCCCATCATCAAAACGCCCTTCGGTATGCGTCCGCCGAGCTTCTGAAACTTCTGTGGCTCCTTGAGGAATTCAATGATCTCCTGGAGTTCTTCCTTCGCTTCTTCAACTCCAGCGACATCCTTGAACGTCACGCGTTTCTGCTGGTTGTTGAGCAATTTCGCTCGCGACTTCCCAAACGACAACGCCTTGTTGCCGCCAGACTGCATCTGGCGCAACATGAAAATCCAAATAGCGATTATGAAAAGTAGTGGAGCCCACGTGATGAGCATGGGCCAGATATAACTGCTGCTGGATTCTTCCTGGACCTTCGTAACGCGCGGCTTGCCATTGACCAGTTCGCGCGCAGACTTGAGCAAGTCATTTTTCGCGGCGTCGTTCGACAACGCCACTCGATATTCCTGGTTGTTTACATCAATCGCGACGCTCTCAGTTTGTTTCACGGTCAACTCTTTGATGTTGCCGCTCTGCATCAACTGATCGAGCCTGGTCAGGTCGACAGTCTGATAACTGCTGCCACGCGGATTAACCAGCTTGTATAGTAAGACTGCCCCTGCAATTATCAGGAGCCAAAAAACAATCTGTCTCGCCGTAGAACTCAAATTCATTAACGCCTCCGACCCCCGATAATACCTTATCAGGGCGTCATTTGTCGCCGTCCATGGGGACGGGCTTTTCCAAAAATCGACTCAATAAAAAGAACTCGGTTCCTTTGATGCACATCCGCAACTAAGGTTCCCTGTTGCAGCTACATACGCGAAAAAAACCCGGGCGAGCGATCGCCCTCCAAGGACTATAGGGTTTGACACGTGCTTTTTCAATCCCTTTGCACCTCAAACACCAGCCGATGTTGCCGCCGGCTGACGCGCCCGCCTCCCGGTAATTCCACTACGCGCCCGCCCGCCGTGCCTTCCAGAAGCTTTTCAACCGCCGAAAGATGCACCATTTCCAGCCTTCGCGTACCACCTCTGGCCTCAGACAGCCACTGCCGCAACGCCCTGCGTCGCAATGCAGGCGGCGCTTTGGCCAGCACCTTTACGTCGAGTGCAGGCGTTTTAGTTTCACTTTCCTCGGGCGAAAGCGACGCTTGCTGCAAGAGGGCGCCGGAATTATTGAACAGCACCGCACCGTCCTCGCGAAGTTGGGTCGCCGTGCGCGACAGAGCCTCGACGATCTTGTTATTGAACGACTGCATCAACGGCAGAAGCTGTTTGCGCACTTTCACGCGAGCAAACTTTTGATCGTCGTTCATTTCGTCCGTCAGAAACTCGACCCGGCGCAGGCGGCAGTAGTCTTCAGTTTCAATGCGGCGTGCCCACAACAGCGGGCGGGCGAGTTTGATCGAACTGTGTTTAGCGAGCGGGCGAAGGGATTCCATTCCGCCGAGACCCGCGCCAGCGCTGCCGCGCATCAGTCGTAGTAGAACCGTCTCGGCCTGGTCGTCCATCGTGTGCGCAGTCAAAACGTAGTTGGCGGATACTTTCTTCGCCGTTCGTTCGAGAAAGGCATAGCGCGCTTCTCTCGCGGCCTGCTCGAGGTTGTCGCTGCTTTCTGCGGCGTTTTCCGCAACTTTGCTGCGGCCGATCACACTGCGAAAGCCTAATTTCGTCGCCAATTCCCGCACCCATTTGGCGTCTTTCGAACTCGATTTTCGCAGTCCGTGGTCGAGGTGAGCGACGCAAACGTCGACGAACAGTTTATTACGTGTTTTAAGTTCTTCAATCGCGAGCAGCAGCGCCGTCGAGTCCGCGCCTCCTGATACGGCGACGACGACGGTCTCGCCGGAAGTTGGGAGCCTGAGTTTGCGCCAATCGACGAGCAAAAGCCTTGGGAATTGGTTGATCCGCATGACCCAGGATTGTGAGGTTCCCCACCAATGAGGTCAATAGTCCGGAAGAGTTTGAGCCGCAGATTTACGCGGCTCAAACACGAACCCGCCATACTTTATTGAAACAATCGCATCGTTTGTCGTTTAGAAGATTCAGCGCTCTAAAAACCCGACGGCAGTAAAAATCAGGGGGGATTTCATGAGGGTCGAAAAACAAAGCCGGTTCAACGAGTGGCTCCTGGGTTCGACAATTCTATGTCAATCGTGCGGTTGTTTGTGGCTGGTCCCGGCCGCGCAGCAAAACGACAGCTATAATTGCCGTCAATGCGGCAGCTCAGCGACCGTGAAACCTAAGCCCGCTGCCGGCGAGCCGCCGAACAAGCGTTCGCACCACAGCTAATCCTCACGGCCGCAGGCCTTCCTAATGTCACAAAACGTTGAGGGGTGGTGTTTACCTCACAGGACCTAGTATTCTGCTTACTTTTCTGAACCTTTGGAGTGCGCGCCCCGCACTCCAATGCAATTTCTCACTGGAGGAAGCCAATGAAAATCCGCTTTGTCGCACTGTTTGCCGTTTTAATGCTGCTTTTCGCTTGTTATCGAGCGTCAGAAGTCAGCTACTCAACACCTCAGGAAAATACCGTCCAGCAATGGATGATCGAGTTCAAGACGACAAAAGCGGAAGTCCAGCTCTCGCTGCGGGTGCAACGCGAACGGGACGGCGGCTTCAACCACAGCAGCATGGGATTCGGGATCTCGCCGGATCAACTGATCGGACTGACGCGCGAACAAGCGATGTCAGCAGCCGGAACCAACGTCAGTTTCCAACTCAAGCGCGACGCAGGCACATTCAATTTCGAGGGTTGGTTCAAACAGGGAAATGGCTCGGGCCATTTCACATTCAGCCCGAACAGCTCATTTGCCAGCGAGCTTGCCAAGCAGGGCTTCGGCACACCGACCGACGAACAACTCCTGTCGCTCGCCATGGCTGACACAGGCCTCGCGTTCATCAACGAACTCAAGGCACAGGGCTACGACACCACGACGGTCGATCAGCTCGTGAGAATGAGTCATCACGGCGTCAGATTGGAGTACCTGCAAGGTCTGAAGTCTCTCGGTTACTCGGTCAAGACCACCGATCTGGTGGTGCGGATGAAGGACCACGGCGTCAGCTTGAATTTCATTCGCGAGATGACGGGACTGGGTTACACCAACATCACCACCGAAGAACTCGTCCGAACAAAAGACCACGGCGTCAACGCAGCCTACATTAACGAGTTCATGAACGCTGGTTACAATCGCGCGACACTCGACGAGTGGATCCGTTTGAAAGATCACGGCGTCAGCATGACGTTCATAAGTGAGCTCAAAGAACTCGGGTATGAACGCGTTGCACTCGATGAACTGCGGCGCATGAAAGATCATGGCGTGAGCGCCAGTTTCATCAAAGAGCTCAAAGACCTCGGCTATCAAAACCTTACTACGGACCAGCTAATCCGGCTGAAAGACCACGGCGTGAGCGCGAGCTACATTCGGAAGATGCAGGAGAAGGGCTACAGCAACCTGCCGATCGACGAATACATCCGGATGAGAGATCGAGGCGAGCGCGAAAAGTAATCTGTGCATCACACTGATTCGCAGTTTCACCGAATTGGGTGTAATCTGCTGGTTTCCTGGTATCAAATATTTATGTTGAAGGATTGGACATGAAATTCAGAAAATTCCTCTGTGCGCTGGTCCTGGCGCTGTTTGGTTTACAAACCCTTCATATTACTGCATTTGCAGACGAAGGAATGTGGACCTTCAACAACGTCCCGCGCGCAGAGATCAAAAAGAAATACGGGTTTGAAGTCACCGATGAGTGGCTGAACAAGGTGCGGCTCGCCTCCGTCAGATTCAACAACGGCGGCTCGGGATCGTTTGTCTCGCCCAACGGTCTCGTACTCACGAACTATCACATCGTCGAAGATATCGTCGGCGAGGTAAGCACGCCTGAGAAGGATTACGCGAAAGAGGGTTTTGTCGCGAAGACGCGCGCCGAAGAGATCAAGGCGCCCAGCCTCGAGCTAAACGTGCTGATGAGCATCGAGAACGTGACCGCGCGCGTGAATGGAGCGGTGAAGGCAGGCGCGACTGATGCCGAAGCCTTCGCAGCCAGACGCGCGGAGAGCGCCGCGATCGAAGCGGAATCGGTGAAAGCGACTGGAATGCGGTCTGACGTGGTCACGCTCTACCAGGGTGGTCAATACAATCTTTATCGTTACAAGAAATACACCGACGTTCGCCTCGTTTTTGTTCCGGAGTTTCAGGCCGCATTTTTCGGGGGCGACCCTGATAACTTCAACTTCCCGCGCTTCAACATCGACATGGCCCTGGTCCGTGTTTACGAGAACGATCAACCCGTCAAGCCGCAAAACTATTTCAAGTGGTCCACGGCGGGCGCGAAGGAAGGAAGCCTCGTATTCGTAACCGGACATCCGGGATCGACTTCCCGACTCGATACAGTTGCGCATCTCGAAGAACTACGCGACACGAGCATTCCGATCATCATCCGCTTGCTGGAACGACGTGAAGAGATGCTCAAGAAATACATGTCGCTCGGCGAAGAGCAAACCCGCCAGGGACAGAATGAACTCAACAGCGTGCAGAACGCGTTGAAGGTCTATCGCGGCCAGCTCAAAGGACTCAAAGACCCTGCGTTGATGGCTCGCAAGACCAAAGAAGAGCAGGCGCTGCGAAAGGCAATCGCGGCGAATCCGGAACGACAGAAGTTGTACGGCGAAGCGTGGGACGCGATCGCCGCGGCGCACAAAACTTATCCGACCTACATTCGCGAGCGCAGGATCTTCGAGCAGGCAGGTGGCTTTAACAGCGGCTTGTTCACTTTCGCGCGCATGTTAGTGCGGCTCGCAGCCGAGAGCGAAAAGCCAAACGCCGAGCGGCTGCCTGAATACACGGATGCGCGTCGCGCGTCGTTGGAGCTCGCGCTCTTTTCGCCCGCGCCGATTCACGAGGACTTCGAAAAGTTGAAACTGGCGGATTCGCTCGGTTTCATGGTCGAGCTTCTCGGCGCTGACAATCCGCTCGTCAAACAGGTGCTCGAAGGAAAGACGCCGGAAGCGCGTGCGAATGAGTTGATTTCAGGTACGAAGCTGAAGGATCCGGAGTATCGCAAAGAGCTTGCGAAAGGTGGGAAGGCCGCGATCGACGCTGCGACGGATCCGATGATCGTCGTTGCACGCGAGATCGATGCGAAGGCTCGCGAAGTGCGCAAGCGCTACGAAAACGAAGTGACTGGCGTCGAGCGCGCGAACTACGCGAAGATCGCACGTGCGCTGTTCGAGACTGAAGGCACTAAGCTTTATCCCGATGCGACCTTCACGCTGCGACTGTCATACGGTGCAGTTGAAGGCTACATGGAAAACGGCAAGAAGGTTCCGCCGTTCACAACGCTTGGTGGTCTGTATGCGCGGTCTGAGTCGTTCAAACGACAGTTCCCGTACAACCTGCCGGAGCGCTGGTTGACCAAGAAGAGCGAACTGAACCTGAATACGCCGTTCAATTTCGTGTCGACGAACGACATCATTGGCGGCAACTCAGGATCGCCGACGATCAATCAGAACGCGGAATTGGTTGGACTGATTTTCGACGGGAACATTCAATCTCTTGTCGGCGACTTCATGTACGACGGTTCGGTGAATCGCGCGATCTCGGTGGATTCGCGAGGCATGCTGGAGGTTTTGAAGAAGATCTTCGGCGCGAATGATATCGTCGCGGAGCTGACTGCTGCTACATAAACTCCAACGGTAACACGGATTAGAGCGGATCTAATCCGTGTTATGCCTTCTCCAGGCCAGCGTACTTCTCGACTAATTTTTTCTGGCCGTAGCCCGGGAAGCTCACTGTTAACTTTGCAGTTTCTCCGGCGCCCTCACGTCTCAACACAAGCCCGCGACCATATTTCGAATGTCTCACGTACGAACCTGGCGTGAACTCATTCGACGGTGGACCGGCCACTGGTTTCGAAATATTCGGCAGACTGCCTGACGTTTGGCCCATCTGCCTATTGCGTTGTTTGAAAAACTCCGCGATCGATTCAGCGTTGTCGTAAGTCTTACCCATGTATTTCTTCTTCTCTTTTCGATACTCGCCCTGCTCGTAGTCAATCTGCGACGAACCGCGTGCGAACGAAAGCCACGACTTACCGAGGCTGAGATCCTCCATCAGATCGATCGGCATTTCATTCAGAAACGGCGACGGCTCAGACGCGAGCTCCTCGCCGTACACACGACGCTTCATCGCGTGTGTCACGTACAGGAAACGCTCGGCGCGCGTCATCGCAACGTAAGCGAGGCGACGTTCTTCTTCGAGCTCTGCGCGATCGGTGGCTGATCGCGAATGTGGAAACAGTCCGTCTTCGAGTCCAACAATGAAGACTACCGGAAACTCCAAACCCTTGGCGGAATGTGCGGTCATGAGCGTCACCGGCGCATCGCGCTTGTAGTCGTCCTGGTCGGAAACGAGTGCCGAGTGGTCGATGAATTCGCGGAGTCCTTCAATGCCTTGTTCATCGTAATCTACGGCGGCATTGACCAACTCCTGCAAGTTCTCGAGACGCCCTTCAGCCTCGTCCGTTCGCTCGCCGCGGAGCGCGTTTTCGTAACCCGTCTCAATGATCGCTGCGCGGACGATGTCAGACACAGGCTCCTTACTCGAATCATCCGATGTTTCAGCCATCGTCGCGAGCTTGTTAACCACGCCGCGGAAAGTCTTCAACGCGGCGATCGCTCGCGATCCCAGATTTTCAGGCTGCTCGATGATCGCCGCGATCGTTTCCCACCACGTCAGCCTGGATTCCTTTACGCGACGCTCGATCTCATCAGTGGTCTGTTTGCCGATACCGCGGGGTGGGCTGTTGATCACGCGCTGCAACGCGATCGAGTCATTCGGATTCAGCGCCAGCTTCAGGTACGCGATGATGTCGCGCACTTCCATGCGCTCGTAAAACGAAAAGCCGCCCACGATGTTGTATTGCAGACCAGCCCGCCGCATCGCTTCTTCAAAGACGCGCGACTGCGAGTTGGTGCGATAGAGCACAGCCGCGCGAATGTCGAATTCATCGCGCCGGTGCCCGACGATCTTGCTCGCGACCCAACGCGCTTCGGCGTCAGCGTCGAACGCCTGGTAATAACCGACGCGCCCGCCGCGTGGATTTGACGTCCAGAGAGTTTTGCCTTTGCGCTCGAGATTGTTCTTTACGACGGCGCCCGCGACGTCGAGAATCGTCTGCGTCGAGCGGTAGTTCTGCTCGAGCCGAATGATCTTTGTGTTTGGGAAATGCTTTTCGAAATTGAGGATGTTGCTGATGTCCGCGCCGCGCCACTTGTAGATCGACTGATCTTCGTCGCCCACGACGCAGATGTTTTGACTCTTTTCAGTAATCAAACGGATCAGCGCGAACTGGAGCGCGTTGGTGTCCTGGTATTCGTCGACGAGGATGTAGCGAAACTTGTTGTTGTACTTTTCTCTGACTTCTGGGACGTCGCGCAGGAGTCTCACGGTTTTAATCAGCAGGTCGTCGAAGTCGAGCGCGTTGTTTCGGTGCAAACGGTCTTCGTACATCTTGTAGACCGAACCCATCACCGCGCGTCGTTCGTCAACGTACTCGGCTTTGGCTGCGAAGGCTTCCGGATCCTCGCCGCGATTCTTTGCGGAACTGATGGCGGATTGCGTCGCGCGCGGAGCGAGATATTTCTCGTCGAAGCCAAGCTCGCGGATGGATTGCTTGATCAAGCGCAGCGAGTCGTCCTGATCGTAGATGGTGAACCGGCGCGTGTACGTGTCGTTTAGCTTCTCGACATCCTGGCGCAGAATGCGCACGCAGAGACTGTGAAACGTCGACAGCAGCGGCAGGCTCGCTCGTTCCTGCGTACGCAAAAGGCGTTGCACGCGTTGGCGCATCTCGTCGGCGGCTTTGTTCGTAAACGTCACCGCGAGGATGTTCCAGCTAGGGATATTTTTTTCAGCGATCAGGTACGCGATGCGATGAGCGATGACGCGCGTCTTGCCCGAGCCGGCGCCGGCGAGGATCAGCAGCGGACCCTCTGTGGCAAGGACAGCCTTCCGCTGTTGTTCGTTTAGTTGTGACAGAAATTCCGAATCCACTGTGTGGATGCATTTAACCACAAGCATTGAGAGAGACAAAATGCGGAAAAATTTCCTCGCAAAGACGCAAAGGCGCAAAGAAGGTTCAAAGATTTTCTTTGCGCCTTTGCGTCTTTGCGAGCAAATCTTCCTCAGGCACTTTGACCGCAAGAACCAGATAGATGCACGATAACTCGTCGCATAAAATTGCGGCATGTTAAGAATGAACCGAATTTCAAACGACGAACAACTCTGGCAGGCCGTGGTTTCGAAGGACGCGCGATTCGACGGACAATTTGTGTTCGCCGTCAGCTCCACAGGAGTCTATTGCCGCCCTTCATGTCCATCACGTCGCGCACATCGCGAACGCGTAAGCTTTTTCGATCTGCCTGAAGCTGCGGAACAGGCCGGCTTTCGCGCGTGTTTGCGCTGCCAGCCGCGACGCGCGCGTGTGCTCGATCCGCAGATGGAGTTGGTGCAGCGCGTGTGTAGTCTCCTCAACTCGAGTGACAGCGAGACAGTGAAGCTCGCCGAGCTTGCGTCGCACGCGGGTGTGAGCGTGTTTCACCTGCAACGCACGTTCAAGCGCGTTATGGGGATCAGTCCGCGACAGTATCTCGCCGCGCGCAGGTTCGGAAATTTCAAAGCGCTCGTGCGCAAAGGTGATTCCGTGACGACGGCGCTTTACGAGTCGGGTTTTAACTCGAGCAGTCGTCTCTACGAATACGCTTCGGAAGAGTTGGGAATGACGCCTGCGACTTACAGTCGCGGCGGCCGAGGTGTGAATATCAACTACACGATTGTGGCTTCGTCGATGGGTCGTCTGCTGGTTGCGATGACAGAGCGCGGCGTGTGTGCGGTGAGAATGTGTGACACGGACGCGGAGCTCGAAAAAGACCTGCGCGACGAATTTCCACATGCACAGATCAATCGCGGCGATTCAGCGCTGAGAGAGCAGGTACAAAAGATTCTCAACCATCTGGACAACAACGAACCGCGTCTCGATTTACCGCTCGACATCAGGGCAACCGCATTTCAGCGCCAGGTTTGGGACAAGCTACGCGCGATTCCGTACGGGCAAACAGTGTCGTACGGCGACGTTGCGAAAGCGTTGGGCAATCCGGGCGCGGTTCGTGCGGTTGGACGCGCGTGCGCGACGAATCCCGTGGCGCTGGTGATTCCGTGCCATCGTGTCGTGCGTGAAGATCAAAGCCTCGGTGGTTATCGCTGGGGACTCGATCGGAAGAAGAAGCTGCTTGACCGCGAAAAACGTTGACGGGGAGACACGGAGACGCGGAGACACGGCGAAGATCCCCGCGTCTCCGCGTCGCTCCGTCTCCCCGTCTTCGTTACGTCCTTTTTGTGGCTTTATTCGACTGTAACTGATTTAGCTAGATTGCGTGGCTGGTCCACATCGCAACCGCGACGCACGGCTATGTGATATGCAAGTAGCTGAAGCGGAATGATCGAGAGAATCGGAGAGAGCAGATCGCTCGCCGCCGGAATCTCGATCACATGATCTGAAACGACTGACGAAACCGAATCACCCTCCGTCAGCACAGAAATGACGATACCCTCACGCGCCTTAACTTCCACGATATTCGAGTGCGTCTTTTCGTAACGCAGCTCTGAAGAGCGATTGCCTTCCTCGCGCGTGTTGATGAAAAGCACCGGCAAGCGCTCGTCGATCAGCGCGTTTGGTCCATGCTTCATCTCGCCCGCCGGATAACCCTCCGCGTGAATGTAGGAGATCTCCTTGAGCTTCAACGCGCCTTCGAGCGCGACGGGGAAGTTGATGCCACGGCCGAGATAGAGAAAGTCTGTCGAGCGGAAGAACTCTTTCGACAACTCCTCGATGCCGTCGGAATCGTTTAGCAAGTGTTCGAGTTTGACAGGCAATTCCGCGAGCTCCTGCGCGTGAAAGCGTGCTTCATTTTCTGAAAGCGCACCGCGCACCTGCCCGAGGTACAAGCCGAGCAGGTAGAGCGCCACCATCTGACCCGTAAACGCTTTCGTCGAAGCGACGCCGATTTCCGGACCCGCGTGAGTGAGAATCGTTCCATCCGCCTCGCGCACGATCATCGAACCCTGAACGTTGCAGATCGCCAACACCTTCGAGCCGAGCTCTTTCGCTTCACGAAGTGCTGCGATGGTGTCGGCCGTCTCGCCTGATTGGGAAATGACGAGCAACAGTGTGTCCTCGTCCATCACCGGATCGCGATAACGGAACTCGGAAGCGTAATCGACATCCACCGGTATTCGCGCGAGCTGCTCGATCATGTATTTCCCGGCGAGCCCGGCATGCCACGACGTGCCACAGGCCGCAATCTTGATCGAGGAAAATCGTTTGAAATCCGCTTCGGTGATGTTTGCCATCTCGTCGAGAAAGACGCGGCCGGTGTCGAGCGAGATTCGTCCCTGCACGGTGTCGCGAACGGAGCGCGGCTGCTCGTAAATCTCCTTGAGCATGAAATGCTTGAAGCCGCCCTTTTCCGCCATGATCGGATCCCAGGTGATTCGCTGAATCGAAGGTTGGACCGAGTTGCCTTCGAAGTCGGTAACACGAACCGCATCTTTGTTGATGATCGCGATCTCGCCGTCGCCGAGGAAGAAGACGTCGCGCGTGTGCTGGAGAATCGGAGGGATATCGGAAGCAACGAAGAACTCGCGGTCGCCGAGACCGATCACCACGGGCGGTCCCTGGCGCACGGCGATGATCGTGTCGGGCTCGTCGGCGTTGATGATCGAAAGCGCGAAGATGCCGCGAAGCTCTCTGACCGCCGAGCGCACTGCCTGCTCGAACGAAGAATCCTGTTTGAGGTATTCCTCGATGAGGTGGGCCATGATCTCTGTATCGGTTTCAGTGACGAAGCGGTGATCCGATTTGCGCAGACGCTCTTTTAGTTGGAGGTAGTTTTCGATGATGCCGTTGTGAACTACGACGACGCGCCCGGTACAGTCGCGATGAGGGTGTGCGTTCTCTTCCGTGGGACGGCCGTGTGTGGCCCAACGTGTGTGACCGATGCCGTACGTGCCGTCGAGCGGGCTTAGACGAATCGTCTCTTCGAGATTGCGGAGCTTTCCTTCGGCGCGACGGATCTCGAGTTCGTGTCCTTCATTGACGACGGCGATTCCGGCGGAGTCGTAGCCGCGATATTCGAGCTTACGCAGCCCATCGATAATCAGCGGGACGACTTGTTTATTTCCTACGTAACCAACAATTCCACACATGCGTAACTATTAACTCCTCTTTCTCTGCGGCTCTCTGCGTATCTCTGCGATCTCTGCGTTAAGATCTTTTCAACGCAGAGATCGCAGAGATACGCAGAGGGCCGCAGAGTTATTTCAACTTCTTCTTTACTTCAGCCGGGACGCCGGCGACTAATGAATCCGGTGGCACGTCTCGCGTTACCACTGACCCGGCGCCGGTCACCGAACGAGCGCCGACGCGCACGGGCGCGACGAGCATCGTATCCGAACCAACCTTAACATCTTCTTCGATGATTGTTTCGTGTTTGTGGGTGCCGTCGAAGTTACACGTCACCGTGCCGGCGCCGATGTTTGTTCGTTCACCAATCGTCGCGTCGCCGAGATACGTGAGATGCATCGCCTTCGTACCGCGCTTCAGCCGCGACTTCTTGACCTCGACAAAGTTTCCCACCGCAGCTTTCTCTTCGAGCGTCGCGTTCATCCGCAAGTGTGCAAATGGGCCGACAGAACAGTTCGCCCCCACGTCAGAATCGACGATCACCGAGTGATCCTTCACGACGACGTTGTCTCCAAGGCGCGAGTTCGTAATGCGGACGCCTGCACGAATCACACAGTTCTCGCCGATGATCGACTTGCCTTCGATCGTCACGTTCGGGTGGATGATCGAGTCGCGTCCGACTTGTGCTTCAGCGCTCACGTAAGAATGAGACGGATCGATGAAAGTCACGCCGCTTTCCATCATCAGCCGCCGGATCGCATTGCGGCGTACGAGGTTTTCGAACTCCGCCAGCTCGGCTCGCGAGTTCACGCCGTAAACCTCGCGCGCGTCGTTGTGCACGTAGACGCTGACTTTCCCGCCACTCGCCATAATGATTTCAGGAACGTCCGTCAGGTAGTACTCGCCCTGATCGTTTTTCGGTTCAACCTTACTGAGCGCCTGAAAAAGCTCCTGGGCTTCAAAGCAGTAGATGCCGCTGTTGATCTCTTTCACCTGGCGTTCTTCTTCGCTCGCATCTCGCTGTTCGACGATTTTCCGGAACGAGTCGTTCTCGTCGCGAATGATGCGTCCGTAGCCAGTTGGATTTTCAAGTCGAACACTCAGGATCGTGCACGCAGCAGCGCTGTTTTGATGAAGCTCGATAAGGTTTTTCAGCGTCTCGACTCTGATCATCGGGACGTCACCGGAAAGAACAAGCACCAGCGAATCTTCGTGTTCGAGAAGTTTTCGCGCTGACTCGACCGCGTCACCGGTTCCACGCTGCTTCGCCTGAATGACAAAGCTCGCGAGTTCGCCAACCTCCGCCAGCACAGCTTGCTCGACCTGCTCAGCCTGGTGCCCCACGATGGTGATAATCGAGCGCGGCTCCAGCGCCTGTGCTGCTCTCGAGACGTGCGCGATCAGCGGCACGCCACCCAGTTCGTGCAGCACCTTCGCGCGGTTTGATTTCATCCGCGTCCCGAGGCCTGCCGCCATGATTAGAATGTTAAGTGGTTTTGAAGATATGGTTTTTTCAGACAAAGAAAACCTCTCACACTGCAACGGACGATAGCGCTTGTTTTCGACAGTTGAGCACGACCTGGGCGAGCCGATCGGAGTTGTGCCGGACTTTCTCGCCATCGTACAACAGGTCCGCGCGCACGATCTCCGTGCCTTGATCTATTGCGTCGTCGAGCGAACCTGCGATGCCGATCTGATAAGCACCTTCGGCGGCGTAAAGCTCGGCCTGCTCCTTGCTGATCCTTCGATCGTTGACGACGACATAGTCGAAGTGAATCTCCGGCGCGTACTTCTTGATCGTTTCGAGGTGCTTTCGCGCGCTGTAACCGTCAGTCTCGCCGGGCTGAGTCATGAGGTTGTTGACGAAGACCTTCGTTGCCCGCGTTTGGCCGATAACGCGAGCCACTTGAGCAACTAGAAGATTCGGCAGGATGCTCGTGTAGAGCGAGCCTGGTCCAACCGTGATGATGTCGGCAGCGCGAATCGCTTTCAACGCGCCCGGCAGCGGCAGACATTGTTCCGGTTCCATCCGGAGGTTGCGTATCGGAACTTTGGACGCTGAGATCTGCGTCTCCCCGTTCGCCACCGTCCCATCCTCGAGCTCCGCGACTAAATGTACGTCGCTGATGGTTGCTGGATAAATATGACCCTTGCTCGCGAGGACTTCAGACGACAACCGGATCGCCTCAGTGAAATCTCCAGTGACCTCCGTAAGCGCCGCGAGGAACAAGTTTCCAAAACTGTGCCCGCCAAGCTCACCGTCCCCTCGAAAGCGATAACGGAAGAGGCGCGACAATAGAGTCGAGTCTTCCGAGAGCGCGATCATGCAATTGCGGATGTCGCCGGGCGGAAGCATCTGCAATTCGTCACGAAGACGCCCGGAACTGCCGCCATCATCGGAAACTGTGACGATCGCGGAGAGACTATCGATCCAGATCGGCTCCTCGGTCTTACCTACGAGTCGTTTGAGACCGGCGAGAAGTGTCGAGAGTCCCGTACCGCCGCCGATGGCTACGAGCTTCTGACCACCTGTGATTGTTCGTTGTTGCAAGGTCAAATCTTATCTTAATTTGAAGAATTGTCTCCTCGCAAAGGCGCAAAGACGCAAAGCAATACTTTTTCCAGTTTTTTCTTTGCGTCTTTGCGCCTTTGCGAGGAAACCTGGTTGGTTTCTTAAGAGGGCTGGCTAAAGATCAGCCGGTCGAAGTCGGGATCGTTGCGCAGTGGATTCAGGTCGTGATCGTGTTGTGCACGCACGCGCAGATTGGGTTGCAGGTTAAGTGCTTTCTGTAGCGACTCCAGCGCGAGGTCGATGGAACCCAGACGAGCACGAGTCGCAGCCAGGCCGTAGTGAATGTGCGCGGCTTCGGGCTCACGCTTGAGCGCGCGCTCAAACATTTCCTGGGCTGCCACATACTCGCCTCTGTTGAGCTCGATAACTCCACGGTCGTAAAGCGAGTCGGCATCGCGGGGAAGAATGCTTTCCGTTCGTAGGCGAGATTCAGCGATCGCGAGATACGTGCGAGCGCGCGCTGCAACCTCGGACACCTGCGAATACTTGTCTACGAGAATTCGAAACTGATTCCGCGCCTCGGCAAACCGGCCGCGAGCAAATTCCTTGTGAGCACGTTCGAAAGCTAGCAGTGCCGCGGACTCATCCTGCGTGGGTGGACGCGGCGGCGGTGGTACTGGAGCCGGTCTGACTGCTCGGACAGCCGCAAGCTTCTGCGTCTTTTTGACCCGAGTGTCGACCTTCTTTGGAGTAGCTTTGCGAGCTAGCGGTTTGGGTGCAGCTTTTCTTGCTTTCACGGCCGGGCGGGCCTTTGCCGCGGCCTTTTTCGCAGGACGGGTCTTGACCGCCGTCTTGCGGGCGGGCGGTTTGGCAGACGTCGCTCGTCTCGCTTTCGCCTTGGCAGAAGCGTTGGCTTTGACAACGCGCTTCGCGCTTTTCGCCGTCGGTTTTGCCTTTGAACGCGATGTTGATCGTCTCAGACCTTTTGTGAGACTGCTACTCATGGGTGGAATCTCAAAAAGGCTGCTCGCATTGATTGCGAGCAGCCGCTGGGAATGTCGGAGATTACCATAGATGCCCCTCTAAATCAACGAGCACAACTATTTGCGGGTGCTTTACGGACCTCCCAATCGTCTCACTTTTGACAAAGGTATCAACAAAGAAAAACACTTGCTGCACATTGTTGGCTATGTTAAAGTGCGTCTTGGCTTAAGGAGGCATAATCCACCTCGGCAAAGAGCCCCAACCGAAGTAGTAACCTCATTTAGTTTCAAAAACTTGCAATCCGCGGAACAGGCGTTTCAGGTTTTTAACTCTCCAGGAAACACACCCGCCCCGGCCTTCAGCAAAGAGTCGCACAATGGCAGACACACCAATCCTGTTGCGTGAACAGCAATACCACCAAATTAAGGCTGTCCTGGCGCGATTGCGGATGGACGCCTCAGCCAAGGTGGTGTTTCTGGTAGACAAGGACGGTCAGGAAATCGCCTCCCAGGGTGAAGTGGGAAATCTTGACACAACCAGTTTGGCATCCCTCGCTGCCGGCAACGTTGCGGCGACGGGCGGAATGGCTCAACTGATCGGAGAGAAGGAATTCCCGACGCTCTCCCATGAGGGCGAAAAGGAGAGCATTCATATTTCAGTGGTCGGCAGGCTCTTGCTCGTGGTCGTCTTTGATGACCGCTCGAGCCTCGGACTAGTGAAACTCCGCAGTAAACAGATTTCTCAGCAACTGGCAGCGATGTTTGAAGAAATTGCTGCTGCAGATTACGACGAGCTCGATTCTCCCTTCGCCGGAATCACCGACGAAGATATCGACAGTCTTTTCAGCTAACGGCACCCGCTATGACCTTTATTAACTACGCATCAAGAGAGATCAACTGCAAGATCGTCTACTACGGCCCAGGTTTGTGTGGTAAGACGACCAATTTGCAGTACATCTTCGATTCGACCGCGCCCCAGGCGCGCGGCAAGCTCATTAGTCTCGCGACCGAAACCGACCGCACGTTGTTCTTCGATTTTATGCCGCTGGAACTCGGTACCGTGCGTGGGTTCAAGACGCGATTTCACTTGTACACAGTGCCCGGTCAGGTTTTTTACGACGCGTCGCGCAAACTGATCCTGAAGGGCGTTGATGGCGTTGTGTTTGTCGCGGATTCGCAGGAAGAGCGAATGGACGCGAACATTGAGTCGTTGTACAACCTCGAAGAGAACCTCCGGTCGCAGGGGTACGACCTGATGAAGCTCCCTTACGTGCTTCAACTCAATAAGCGCGACCTGTCGAACATCGTTAGAGTTGACGATTTGGCTGCTGAGCTACAGCGGAAGGGTGAACCTGTGGTCGAGGCTGTCGCCTCCACGGGTCAGGGGGTTTTTGATACGTTGAAAGCCGTGGCGAAGCAAGTATTAACTGAGTTACGCAAGGGGTAAATTTTCCTCGCAAAGACGCAAAGGCGCAAAGAGGAGTGTGTTTCTTCTTTGCGCCTTTGCGTCTCTGCGAGGAAATCAGCTAATCGAGAGACTTCAGCATCAACAGCCCGTCGCCGCCGTTTGAATAGTATTTCGGAAGTCGTTGAGTGATTGTGTAGCCGAGGCTCTCGTAGAGTTTTTGAGCCGCGGTGTTGAGAGTCCTTACCTCGAGCCGCACCAGTCTAACGTTGCGTTTGCGGAACCCTTCCTCCACCTGCCACATCAATCTCTTCGCCAGATTCCGCCGCCTGTGTTCCGGCGCGACGCCGACGGTCGTTACGTGTCCGGTGTGATCCGGCTCGATGAGTCCGATTACAAACCCAGCCATCACGCCGCCGCTTGTGACCGCGCGGAACGAAACTGATTCCGGCGCTGTCAGAAGGTAGTCGAATGTCTCACGGCTGTAGGCTTCGCCGTCGATGAAGCAACGCTGATCGAGGCGCCAGCATTCGTCGAGCTGCGAGATGGTGAGCGGACGTATGTCGTAGCTCATGCCCCAGGATGGAGTGGCTGTCTTCTCTTTCTTCTCTGTCTCGTATTGCAGATCCGACTGAGACCACCAGCGGGAACGAAATTTCTTTAGTACAGCCATAACCTTTGTGATGCGGAGAAAATCGACCGGGTCTAGTTTACCATCGAGGTTTTTATAATGCCTACAGGATTAAGTTGCAATCCCCGTAACTGTAAAACCGGTAGCGCTGTGCGACGGCGTGTCTGTAAGCGCTGAGAACAAGCTCGCGACCGGCAAAGGCGCTGACTAGAAGCAGCAGGGAAGAGCGTGGCAGATGAAAGTTAGTTAAGAGAGCGCCGGCGATTCGAAATTCATACCCGGGTTTTATCGTAAGTGTTGCTACACCGCTGCCGGGTTCGACTTCGCCATTCTCGTTTGCCGCAGACTCGAGTGCTCGCATCGTCGTGGTCCCAACCACGATAACTCGACCACCGTTTGCACGAGCGTCGTTGATTGTCTGAGCAGCAGACCCGGAGATCTCGAAACGTTCGCCGCTGACCGAATGCTCTGCAACGTCGTCAACGCGAACAGGCTCGAAGGTTCCGTATCCGACGTGAAGAGTAATCTCTGCGAGTGACGCGTTCCGCTTAACTTCGGCGAGCACCTCGGGCGTGAAGTGCAGACCCGCGGTCGGCGCCGCGATCGCGCCGCGATGTTTCGAGTAGATCGTTTGATATCGCTCACGATCCTCGGCAGAGGCGCCCGAAGGACGTTTGATATACGGCGGCAGTGGAGTTGATCCGATTTGTGCCAGGAGATCGTCAAAAGAGCCGTCACAGTAAAAGCGAACTCGACGAAGTTCGGCGCCTGGATCGTCCAGAATTTCCGCGGTCAGCTTGCCCTCGCCAAAACTGACCTTCGAACCTTGCTTCAATCTGCTGCCGGGTCGGACCAGCGCTTCCCAAATCTGATTCTCGATCTCACGAACGAGAAAGATCTCAACCTGTCCACCCGTCTCGCGATTGCCGGTCAATCGTGCCGGAATGACGCGCGAGTTGTTTACAACCACAACATCATTCGGACGAAGGTAGCGAGTGAACTCCTTAAAGCTCGAATCAATCCACGACTGCTCGCGACGATTGAGCACAAGCATCCGCGAAGCGTCTCGGTGTTCGAGCGGTGTCTGCGCGATTAGATCTGAAGGAAGGTCGTAATCAAAGTCAGAAATGTGCATTTACTCGGCATTTTGGGGCTTGGTCGGATGTTCGCGGTGGAAGACTGCGGTGAGCTGCGCGCCGAAGAGCAGTATCAAACTCGACACGTAACTCCAGCTCAGAACGGCTACGACGGCTCCCACTGACCCGTAGATCTGATCGTAATGAAAATAGTTTACGCTCAAGGCGAAGATGTACTTCGCGATCTCCCACAACAGCCCCGCGAGAAACGCTCCCGGCAGCGTGTCTTTCCACGTAACAGCCGTGCGCGGCAGTAAACGATAGACCAGCACAAACACCGCGACCGTGACCAGGTAGCTGCCGCTGGCGAAGATTACTTGCCAGAACGCACTGCCGACCGAGACCAGCAACGGATATCTCGCAATCTGTCGCGGTGAGAGTCGTCCAGTCATGTCGCGAAGACCCACGAGGATCGACGTCACCAGCACGGAAAACGACAACAACAATCCGACGACGCCGACCATTCCGATTGTCAGCACGCGCCCGTGCCAGAACGTCCGCGAGATCGCTCCCCAGATGCGATTGAGCGCACGCTCCACCACCGCAAACACCCAGGAGCCGGCCCAAAACACGAGAATCACGCACGTCACGATCGTTCCGAACCCGAGATTCGCAGATGCGCCGATCGTGTCGCGAAGAAACTGGCTCGAGCCCGGATAGACGTCGATGGCATGCGTCAACAGTTCGCTTCCGGCGGCGAGCTTCGTGCTGAGCACGAGGAGCAGAAGAAGTGCAGGAAAGAGCGCCATCAACCCGAAGTAACTCATCGCGGCGGCGGAGGTGAAGAGATCGTTTTCGTGAAACTGGTGCAGCGCATGCGAAAGCATCGAGCCCCATGGCGAGCGGTTCCGTACGCCAAATGAATCACGGGAGAATGAAAGAAAGCGCTTCATTAAAATTCAAGAAATATTTTCCTCGCAAAGCCGCAAAGACGCAAAGTAAAAATGGGTTTTCCTTTGCGCCTCTGCGCCTTTGCGAGGAAAGTCTCAACGAGGATCGAAGAGGCTGGGTACTCGAGAGCCGGGGGTCTTGATACCGAAATGATCGTACGCGAGCGGCGTCGCAAGACGTCCGCGCGGCGTGCGATCGAGAAATCCGATTTGAATCAAGTAGGGTTCGATGATCTCCTCGATCGAATCTTTCTCTTCGTGAATTGAAGCCGAGATCGTGCCCAGGCCGACGGGCCCACCGCTGAACTTCTCGATGATCGTCAACAGCAGACGACGATCCATCTCATCCAAACCATACGTATCGACTTCCATTCGGTTCAACGCATCGTTTGCGACGTCTTTTGTGATGCGACCGTCGTAGTCCACCTCGGCGTAGTCGCGCACGCGACGCAGCAGGCGGTTCACGATTCGTGGCGTGCCGCGCGAGCGCCGCGCGATTTCGAGCGCGCCTTCGCCGTCGATCTCGACGCCGAGGATCTGCGCCGAGCGCTTGCAGATGATTTCGAGATCCTCGTGCGGATAGAAGTCGAGGTGAAAGACCATCCCGAAGCGACCACGCAAAGGCGCTGTGATCAATCCCGCGCGAGTCGTCGCGCCGATCAAAGTGAACTTCGGCAGCGGAAGTTTGATCGACCGTGCCGCCGCGCCTTGACCGATCAGCAAGTCGAGTTCGTAGTCTTCCATCGCCGGGTAGAGTTTTTCTTCGAGCGCCGGAAGCAGACGATGGATCTCGTCGATAAAAAGAACGTCGCCTTCCTGCAAGTTCGTTAGCAGCGCTGCGATGTCGCCGGCTTTCTCGATCGCCGGTCCCGCTGTCGATCTCAACTCGGCGCCCATTTCGTTCGCGATGATGTTGGCGAGGGTGGTCTTCCCGAGTCCTGGTGGACCAGTCAACAACACGTGGTCGAGCGCTTCTTTCCGGCCGCGCGCGGCTTTCATGTACACGCGCAGGTTTTCTTTAACCTGGCGCTGACCGATGTACTCGTCGATGCGAGTCGGGCGCAGCGTGAGATCGAGTTGGCGATCCTCGTCGCTGGCGAAACTTTCTTTCACGCGCGCTGATATTGACTCAGGAGCCATGTGGTTTTCAAACTCTGGCTAGTTTCTTGAGAGTGCGTCGCAAGACTGACTCGACCGTCATCTCACCTTCTTCTTTGAGTGCGGCATCGATCGCTTTTTCCGCTCCGGATCGCTGGTAACCAAGATTGAGTAAAGCTGAAAGAGCGTCGGCGCGAACAGCGTCTTCCGGAGCCCCGACGCTGACTTCCGATTTTGCTCCAAACTCCTCTTCGATCTGAGCTGACGAGAGATCGGCGACCTTCTCGCGCAGCTCCATTATTAAACGTTCCGCAGTCTTTCGACCAACTCCGGGAATCAGTGTCAGTCGAGCGAGGTTGTTCGTCCTGATCGACGCAATCATCTCGTCGGCGCTCATCCCGGAGAGCAGCGTGATGCCGAGTTTTGGACCAATACCAGTGACGGAGATGATCTTGAGAAACAACTCGCGCTCGCGTGCGGTCTTGAACCCGTAAAGCTGCAATGCATCTTCACGCACGTGCGTGTAAATGCGAAGCTGAACGATCGAACCGAGATCTTCGAGGTCGTAAAAAGTTGAGAGCGGGATCGTGACTTCATATCCAACGCCGCTCACGTCAACAATCACCGAAGTCGCTTGTTTCGAAAGCAGTTTGCCGCTCAGATGCGCAATCATTCGGGCGGGATTGTAGCAGAAACTATAGTAGAGATATGACCTATATGACAGATAGCGCTATACTGATGCCGCGAATGAAGTCCGAGAAAATATCAGAACTGACAACCAGCAGGTTGAGTGTTTACCTTCGTTGTCTCAACGCGCTTCACGCCGCTGGAATCAAGACCATCTCGTCGCAGGCGCTGGCCGAGCAGTTCAACCTGAACTCCGCGCAGATTCGGAAGGATCTGGGTTACTTCGGCGAGTTTGGCGTGCGTGGCGTGGGATACTACGTCGCAAATCTGCGCGATCACATCACGAAGATTCTTGGTCTCGACAGCCCGCATCGCGTCGGTATCGTCGGCGCGGGGAGATTGGGAACAGCGCTCGCGAATTACAACGGCTTCGAAAGATCGAACTTCGCGGTGGTGGCGTTGTTTGATAACGACCGTCAGAAGATCGGTCGCAGGATCGGCGACGGCCGAATAGCGGTGCACGACGTCGACGAACTCGCGAAAGTAATTCGCGAAGAGTCGATCGACGTGATGGTGATCGCCGTTCCCGCGAAAGCCGCGCAGAGAGTTCTGAACCAGGTGATGTCTGTCGGCATAAAGGCGGTTCTGAATTTCGCGCCAGTGTCGTTGACTTCGCGACGAGGCGTGAAGGTCAAGACAGTCGACCTGACGACGTCGCTGGAGTCGTTATCGTATTTCCTTTCCCAGCCTTCGAACAGTACGGTCACTCAGCCAAGACGAAGAACTTCCAGAAAACAAGCATGGATGAGCAAACAACAAAACGAGATCTGATTCGAGTTTGCCACCTGATGTACGAGCGGAGTTACGTCGTCTCGTCTGACGGCAACGTCAGCGTACGTATGGATGACGGTCGCATCCTTGCAACGCCGACGATGACGTGCAAAGGACGCATGACCGAGGATTTGATCGCGATCACGGATCTCGACGGCAGAGCGCTCAACGATCGTCGCCCGTCGAGCGAGCTGGCGATGCACCTTTTGATCTATCGCGAGCGCTCGGACGTCAAAGCAGTTTGTCATGCACACCCGCCGCACGGGACGGCGTTTGCCGTCGCCGGACTCGCAATCGATCAGCCGATTCTCTCGGAAGTGATCCTGACGTTGGGCTGCGTGCCGCTCGCGACGTATGGAACGCCGTCGACCGAGGAACTCACCGAGGCGATGCAGCCGCTGGTGAAACATCACAATGCGCTCCTGATGGCGAATCACGGCGCTGTCGCTTACGGCGCGGACCTCTGGCAGGCGTGGGATCGTCTGGAAACGCTCGAGCACACGGCGAAGATCGCGATCCTTTCGCGCGTGCTCGGCGGTTCGAAAAACCTTCCCGCGGATGCGATCGAAAAGTTGATCAACGTGCGCGAGGCCGCGGGTTATCTCGGAGAGTCGGCGCGCGGACAAGCTTGCGGATACCTGCGGGAGACTCCAGTCGAGAACGGCGAGAGTAAGATCTCACTCAGCCGCGAAGAACTAGTCGAGTTGTTAAGCCAGGCAGTAAATGGTAAATAGAATCCGTCTTTTCTGTGTTATCCGTGGCAAAAAATAGATGAGGAGCATCTGAATGCAAGAAGCACTCGGAATGGTTGAAACAAAAGGCCTGGTTGCAATGATCGAAGCTGCCGATGCAATGGTGAAGGCTGCGAACGTTACGCTCGTTGGTTACGAGAAAATCGGCGCAGGCTTCGTGACGGCGATCGTGCGTGGCGACGTTGCGGCAGTGAAGGCTGCGACAGACGCCGGCGCAGCCGCTGCGCGACGCGTGGGTGAACTGGTCAGCGTACACGTGATACCACGCCCGCACGGTAGCGTCGACGAAAATCTCCCGATTGGTCTCGATCGATAACCGCGCATGATCATTGCTCGCATTCTCGGGTCTGTCGTCTCCACGCAAAAGGACGAACGGTTAAGCGGAAAGAAGTTGCTGATCGTGAGACCGATCAATGTAGACGGCAGTGATACAACCGGCTACGTGGTCGCGGTTGACACAGTGGGCGCGGGTTTTCACGAACGGGTGCTGGTCGTCGCCGGCTCGAGCGCGCGACTGGCCCAGGGGATGAAGGACGTGCCCGTGGATGCGGCGATTGTCGGAGTGATTGATACAGTCGACGTAGTCAGTGATTGAAATGCAACTCGCGCGCGTCATCGGCACAGTGGTTTCGACCGTCAAGAACGATTCGTTGGGCGGACGAAAGTTGCTGGTCGTGCAGACTGTCGATAAGAATTTGCAGGCGACGGGAAAGCCGATGGTCGCAGTCGACGCAATTGGAGCGGGTGTTGGTGAGCTGGTGTTCTGGTGTCGTGGCAAGGAAGCGAGTTTTTGCTTTAAACGCGAAGACACGCCGACCGATTGCACGATCGTGGGCATCGTCGATTCTGAGCAGCACGTAACAAGATGATTCTCGCGCGCGTAGTCGGAAACGTCGTGGCGACGCAGAAGAACCGGCGTTACGATAATGCGCGTATGATGTTATGCCAGCAGATCACGCCGGAAGGTGATGAGACGAGTTATTCAGTGCTTGCGCTCGATTCGGTGGACGCTGGTGTTGGCGATACGGTCCTGATCGTGCAGGAGGGTTGGAGCGCATCGACCGCGGCGACGGGCGAGGCAGGCGCTGCGATTGATTCGGCGATTGTCGGAGTTGTTGATCGGATCGATCTGTTATAGCGATGGAAGATCAGGCGAGAGTGATGGCTGAGAGGATCGCGCGGCGCGTGGCTGCCGCGCCGAACAATACCGATCTCGCATCAGAGCTCGCGGCGATGCGCGCGAGTCTCAACGAACTGCAAAACCGGTTGGTCCAGATCGAAGGCAAGGTAGGAAATGTTCCGCGCGTGCATTCACCATGGCATCCGAGTTTGGATCGTTTCGGTGTGGAAGAAGCGACGGTTTCTGAGTTAGTTGATTACTTTCAGAACGAGAAGACTTGCAGCATCGAGCCAGGTGGGAAACCGTGTGACCACTGCGCGATGTGTAGTTCGAGGGGCTTTTAGTTCCGCGGATAACACAGATTGAAAATCCGGATCGACATCCGTGTCATCCGCGGTATTAACCCTTATTTGGCTGGCTGGCGCAGGGAATTAGAGTTGATCTGTGGCACTGCTCGCGCGCCTTCTTCTGCTCTGAAGTAGGGCTCTTCCCTGAACCCATAAAGTTTCGCACTGATTACGGTCGGGAATTGCGCGCGGGTTGTGTTGTAGTCCTGCACCGCGCCGTTGTAGTCGTTTCGCGCGGTGGCGATGCGGTTTTCGGTGCCTGCGACCTCGTCCTGTAGCTTTAAAAAGTTTTCATTCGATTTCAGTACCGGGTAATTCTCCTGCAAGACCAGCAGCCGTCCAATCGTCCCTCCAAAACTGTTTGACGCATCGATCACGGCCTGCTTTTGTTCGGGCGACTTGTCACCTGCCTCACCCTGTGGCGCCTGGTTGGTTGCATTCAGCAATCGCGACCGTGCCTGCGCGATCGTGCCGAAAACTTCCTGTTCCTGAATTCCTGCCAGTTTCGCTGATTCAACCAGATTGTTAATAAGATCCGCGCGGCGCTGTAGTTGCGCTTCGATACCGGCCCATTTGCCTTTTACGTTTTCGCGCTTCGTCGTCAGCGTGTTGTAACCACATCCACTCGCGCTTAATGCGATCACAGCCACAGCAACAAGAATTGCCAATCTTCGGGTCTTCATTCTTAAATCTCCCATATTAGAAAATTACCTCTCTTCACCAGTGGGGCTCGGATGAGTTGGACCACCGTCGCGTCCAAGCTCGTCAACTGTTTCAACAACCAGCTCGATCTGAAACATGTACGCACCAAAAAGTTCATTAGCTTCTTTTTCCGACGCGGGGAGATTGCCGCCGGCGCGAAACTCAAAAATTCTTTCAAAAGGTGTGACGTCGAGCTGCAACACTCTTGCCGTCTCGCGCACGCAATCGGGTTTTGCAACCGGCGCTTCCTTACCAAGCAACAGCAACACGGCCCTGAATAACGCTGCGAAGCTCGACAGGCTGTCGCTCATCAGGTGGCACAAGTTGTCGATCGAAACTGAAGCGGGAATGTATTGGCGACGCAACTGGATCAACTTGCTTCGCAACTCGTACTCGGTTTGATGGCGCAGGTTTGCGTCTGAGAGTTTTACAAACTCGAAAGGATCGTGACCGTAAAGAACGATGCGTGCGTTTGCCATCTGGTGAAACTCGATCGGAAATACGTCAGCAGCGTCGGAGAGTTCCTCGACGGTGAAATAGACCGGCAAGGGATGGCCCAACCGTTGCCACTCGCGCATCGGCGCCTGTGCCTGGCGCAAGTCTTCAGGCGTGATTCGATGCAATGCGATCAGCAGGTTGTAATCTGAACGCAACTCGATCTGATCGCCAGCCGCCGCCGAACCGTAGACGACGACGGATGCGAGATTTGCGCCATGCGTCGCGCGCAGATCGTCGATAAGTCCGCCGAGTGCTTCTTGTACGATTGACTTAACCATAATTGTTTGGAGAACTGCTAAATACTAGCAGAGTTTTTCCTCGCAAAGTCGCAAAGGCGCAAAGGAGGATTGTTCCAAAGGTCTTCCTTTGCGTCTTTGCGCCTTTGCGAGGAAATTCTTTACCAACTACCACCAGCACCTCCACCTCCGAAGTCACCGCCTCCACCGAAACCACCACCAAAGCCGCCACCGCCGCCACCAAATCCACCGCCGCCGAAGCCTCCACCTCCCCAGCCGCTGCTCGATCCCCAACCGCGGGAGCCGCCGCCCAGATTGCTAAACAACGATCCCAGGAACAATGCGTCCAAACAACCACCCCCGCCACAACCCCCGCCGCCTCGTCGAACGCCCCTGCGCGATGCGGAAGAAAGCAGGAACACTATGAACACGAGGATCGCGATTCCGACACACACACTGCCGAGAGCTCTTTGGTTTGGCTCCGCTTGTTGCGGAGGACGTTCGCGATACGCGTAACGCTGATCGATCCCCTCAACATTGAACCCACGCTTTGCTCCGAGCGTCGCGACGTAAGATTGAATCGTGTCAAGTATACCTTTGCTGTAGTTGCCCTGCCGGAACTGCGGCACGAGTCGTTCGCGCTGAATCTGTCCGACAAGACCGTCGTTCAAGTCACCTTCAACATGACGGCTCACCTGTGTGAAGTACTTCCGATCCTGGATCGCAACCACCAACAGAAAACTCGCTTTGTCTCCGTTCTTTGATCCGATTCCCCAGCCTCTGGCTATCGCGAGCGAGTAATCATAAATGTCGCGGTCGCCAGTCGTATCAACCGTGACCACGGAGTATTCGATGTTCGCGCGCTCTTTCAAGCCGAGATAGATCGCCTCGAGCCGTTGCCTGGTCTCGGCATTGATCACACCGGCGTTATCGACAATCGGGTTGAAGGGAACTGGCAGGGGTACGGGAGACGTAGGTGTTGGCTGCGCTCTTACCTCAACGGTTAACAGCGCAAAGACCAATGTGAAAAGGCCGAAGCCAATCCACCAGGTGTCGGGTTTTCTAAAAAACAAGCGCAACGGCAGAATCGTCAGTGCTAACCCTCTATCAAACGATGCAATAGATAAAAGAGCGCTACCCCTCCAAAAACGACAATTGAGACCGTGGGGTTTCTTTCTTCTTTATGATTCACTTCGGGGATCAAGTCGCTTGCAGCTACATAGAGAGTCACCCCCGCAGAGAACGGTAACGCGTAACTCACTGCATCTCCCATTCGTGCATCAAGCAAAGTCACACCAATCACGCCCGCCAGTGTCGCCGCACCAATCGCGGCGGTCGCAATCAGAGCCGTCCGCGAAGAACGCCCTGAAGCTAGCATGATCGATGCCACAGTAAAGCCTTCGGGCATCTTGTGCAGCAAAATCGCGATAAAGACCAACACACCGACGTTGAAATTCACCAGGAAAGCGGATGCTATCGAGACACCGTCGAAAAAAGTGTGAATCCAAAGTCCACCGACGGCGGCGTAGGCGGCTGAGGGTCGCATGAACGATTCCGGATGAGTTTCGGCGCCGAAGTGAAAGTGCGGCGCGAGCGTGTGTTCAAAAAACTGTATCGATAAATAACCGAGGAGAAGCAGCGTCATCGCGCCGGCGACTGCTTCTGCGGGCGCCGTCTCGCGCGAGGCGTTTGTCCAAAGCCCGATGGTTGCGGGGAGGATCTCGATGAAGATTGCGGCGAGCATGAAGCCGGCGCCGAGCGCGACCAGGTATTTCAAGAAACGCTCGCCCATGCGGTGAGCGCCTGATTTAACGAGAATCAGCCCTCCGAGGACATTGGCGGCCGCAGCCAGCAATCCAAACAGAAGAATCGATGACATTTATGGTGGGCCAGTGTACAGCGCGCCCACGGCTATGTATATAGGACCAATTGGTCCCATAGGACCCATCAAAGGCCGACAGAAGGCGATCAGCAACGACTGTATTACCTATTGACACTCCCGGAGGCGCGGCGTAGTATCCGGCCTTGGGTGGTCAAAAGTGGTCGGAAGTGGGTCCAACCTCGTAGCAACGCCGATCATCAGCAACACTTTTCCTTTAGGCCACCCACCAATGCTCTCTCGTCAGGTTAGCCAACTATGCTGCGAGGAAACTACACGGCGCGAATCGATGTAAAGGGGCGTCTCAAAGTTCCGACTGAATTTCGGCGCCTGATCGAAGAGAAGCACGGCAAAGACTTTTATATCACGAGCCTGACTGGGGAGTGTGTCCGGATTTACCCGCTGCCGGAATGGGAGTCGATCGAACAGAGACTCTCATTACTTCCGACGATGGACCCGGCACGCAGAAAGTTCCTTGACAGAACGAATTACTACGGTCAGCAGGCCACGATCGACGGCCAGGGTCGCGTTTTGATTCATCCGTTGCTGCGAAAGAGTGCGGAAGTTCTCGGTGACGTTGCCGTCCTCGGTTACCTGACCTACTTGGAAGTTTGGGAGCTCGACAAGTTCAAAGCTCGCCTGCTTGCCGATCCATACACGGAAGAGGACGAAGCGGCGATTGCCAGGCTTGGTATTTAGCGCTCTGTACTTGGTACTTTGTACTTTGTGAAAAAGAACAAAGCACAAAGAACAAAGCAGAAAGCTCGGAAGTTCTTTGAACGAGATCACGGGGCGGTGGTGTTTGCTGCGCCTTTGGGGGGCAGAGGCGCGCCCCATCGCCCCGTGCTGCTTGGAGAGACACTGAAGTTTCTCGCTCCTGAGCGAGGAGGTCTCTTTATAGATTGCACAGTGGGCCTCGGCGGACACAGCGAAGCAGTGCTGTTGTCTTCGAGTGACACTCGCGTAATCGGAATTGATCTCGACACTTCGGCGCTCGAGTATGCCCGGCAACGATTAGCGCCTTTCCGAGAGCGATTCCGCGCATTTCAAGCCAACTTTCGCGCCGTCGCAGAAGTGCTGCGGCAAGCAAATGAGCGCGATCCATCAGGAATACTCGTCGATCTAGGGGTTTCTTCACTGCAGTTTGATTCAGCGGAGCGTGGGTTTAGTTTTCGTTTCGATGCTCCTTTAGATATGCGGATGGATCCAACATCGGGGATCACCGCAGCCGATCTTCTACAGCAACTTCCCGAATCGGAAATTGCCAGAATCATTTTCGAATACGGCGAAGAACGACACTCACGACGCATCGCCCGTCGCATCGTGGAACGTCGCGAACAAGGGAACGCAATAACAACCACGACTGAGTTAGCAGACCTCGTGCGACTCGCCGTCGGCGGTCACAAGCGAGATCAGATTCACCCGGCGACTCGGACGTTCCAGGCATTGCGGATCGCCGTCAACAATGAACTTGAAGGGCTGGGAGAGTTTGTTGAGTCAGCAGTCGATCTTTTAAAACCCGACGGCCGGTTCGTGGGGATTAGTTTTCACTCGCTCGAGGATCGGATACTCAAACGTGAGCTGAGAAAACTTTCGGGGCACTGTGAGTGTCCACCACGTTTGCCGGTTTGTGAATGCGGCGCACGCGAAGTTGTAGAGGTGTTGACGCGGCGTCCGGTGGTTCCAGGCGCGAGCGAGCTTGAAGAGAATCCGCGCGCTCGGAGCGCGAAGCTTCGCGCCGCGCGAAAACTCGAGAGCAATCATGAAAAGATTTCCTGAGCATCAGCTAAACGCAAAAATTCGTCGCAGTCGTGATGTCAGCGCGCTGTCGCGACTCGCGATGTTGTTGTTCTGTGGTTTGGTCCTTGCCGGCGGGTTTGTATTCGCAGCTAAGCAGCACTTCGCAGCGGTGCAGTTTGGTTACGAGAACGAGACTCTGCGCACGGAGCGCAAGAGGTTGATGGAAGAGAACCAGCGACTCGCGCTCGAAAAGGAACGCGCAATCGCGCCCGATAAACTCGAGCCCGCCGCTCGCCGCCTGGGATTGAAGCCAGCACGACCCGGACAAATCGCGACCATGACGGCGCAGGAAAATCTCTCGCAAAGGCGCAAAGACGCAAAGCAAACCGAATAATTTGTCTTGGCGCCTTTGCGCCGTTGCGAGGAAACAAACAGCGTCCTCATCACGCTACTGGTAAGGAGGGGGATTGAAGTAGGTGATGTTGGCACGCCTCGTTGCTCGATCGAAATCCAGACCAGATGTATCGCCAGGCCGCGCGCTTTCCGTCGCGGCTTTTATTGGCTTTTGGATGCTGGTTGTGTGCGCGAGATTGGTTTACCTCCAATTCTCACAACACGAAGTTCTCGTCAACCGCGCGCGGCAACAGCAACAAAATGCAATCGAAACGTCTCCTCAACGCGGCGAACTCCTCGACCGGCAAGAGCGACAACTCGCACGCAGCGTGCAGACAGTTTCCCTGTTTCTCGATCCTGACGGTCTCGACACGCCGGCGTTGGATCGCAACGCCCAGCAGATAGCCCAGTCGCTCGGTTTGAAGCAGGCGGAACTGACAAAACAGTTTCGCGAAGCTCAAGAAGAAAAACGCCGCTTTCTCTGGATCGCGCGACGTCTCGACGCCGATCTCGCCAACAAAGTCGTCGCGATGAACCTTCCGGGCATACATGCGCAATTCGAACCCAAACGCTATTACCCGAATGGTTCATTGGCCGCACACATCCTCGGATACGTCGGACTCGACGGCCAGGGTCTCGGCGGTGTCGAGCAGTTTTACAACTCCAAGATCTCGGGCGAGCCGGGCCAGTTGTTTCTCGAGAAAGACGCGAGCGGCAAGCCGTACGAGAGTTATGAGATCGCGTCAAAGCCCGGACAGACTGTCGTGCTGACGATTGATCAGTCGATCCAGTACCAGGCAGAGCAGGCGTTGCAGGCTGCCGTGCAGCGTACGAGAGCAAAGTCGGGAACGGTGATCGTGCTCGATCCTCGTAGCGGAGAAATACTCGCGCTCGCCAACGCTCCGACGTTCGATCCAAACAGAGTCGCCGACGCGAAACCTGAAACGAGATCCAACTGGGCACTTCAGAACATTTACGAACCAGGCTCGACGTTCAAGGTCGTTGCTTTCTCCGCAGCGCTGGAGAAACACCTCGTGAAACCTGACGATCACATTGATTGTCAGATGGGCGCGGTCACCGTCGCCGGCCGCGTGATCCACGATCACTCGAGGTATGGCACGTTGACGATTTCCGAGGCGCTCGCGAAGTCGAGCAACGTCGCTGCGATCAAGTTAGGTGTAAGAGTTGGCGACCCGACGATGTACGACTACATCCGCCGCTTCGGTTTCGGATCGCGCACGGGAATCGAGTTGCCGGGAGAGACTGCGGGCCTGCTGAGAAAGGTCGAACGTTGGCAACCGTCGTCGATCGGTTCGATCGCGATCGGCCAGGAGGTCGGTGTCACGCCGGTGCAGATGGTCGCAGCGTTTGGCGCGCTTGCGAACGACGGCGTCAGGATCGCGCCACACTTGATTCGCGAAGTGCGCAACGCCGGCGGAACAGTTGTGTATCGCGCACAACCCGAACAGCGACGCGTGATCAGCTCCGAGACAGCAGTCGCGATCCGGGGAATGCTTGAAGGCGTGACGCTGCGAGGAACTGCAAAAGCAGCGCAGTTGGATGGTTACTCGGCAGCCGGCAAAACCGGAACCGCGCAAAAGATCGATCCGAAAACACGTAGCTACTCCGCGACCAAGCACGTCGCTTCATTTGTCGGTTTTGCTCCCGTGAGTAATCCGCAAGTCGTGATCATCGTCGTCATGGACGAACCGGCGGGCGCTTATCACGGCGGTGATGTTGCAGCGCCGGTATTTCGCGAAGTCGCCGAACTGATCCTGCCGGGACTCGGCGTGATGCCTGACATCGAGGTGAAGTCGGTGCCGGAGCTGGTCGCACAAGTCACCGACGATCCGGAACGCGCTGCGAAGCTGCGAGAAGAGCAGGCGCAAAACGAAGAGCAGCGGAAAGCCACAATGCCAACCGTGGATAGCAACGGTGGGCGAAGCGGAGAAGTTGTCTACGCAGTAGCGACGGGAAAGGCGATGCTAATGCCCGACCTGCGCGGGCGCAGCGTGCGCGACGTCGCCCGGACTTGCGCGCAGCTCGGTTTGCAGGTTGAAGCACGCGGCGAGGGCAGAGTCTTGAAGCAGAGTCCCGAGGCGGGAGCGGAAGTGAACACTGGGCAGCTCGTATATGTTGATTTTGGGAGGTACCAGTAAAGTTGTTACACGCCGACGCGACAATGGATGAAGAAACTCTCGCAGATGACGTAAACTACGGCATTGCTGACTGCAGAAAACGACTACGCAGCCAGCGTTCATCTCTCCGGGCACAACATCATCCCCCAAAAGATGGCTCGAACGGTGACGTGAGATCTGCCACTGGTCGTGTTGGGAGCTATGCCGAGATTCTGGCTATTTCGATGAGCCAGAGTTCGCTATCGAGATTGGTTGAATGCTTGCTCGAACCGGCAAGCACAGACACGGCCAGGCAGGAGGAATCGATTGAGCGGGAAGAGGCTGTAATAACGTGAAGGTTCGAGAGGCCGCAGCTTTGATGGGCGCGGATGCGACAAGTGTCAGCGCCGAGATGTTTGACAAACAGATTAAAGATTATTCCATCGACTCGCGTTCCGTAGGCGCGGGCGAACTCTTTTTTGCACTCTCGCAACAGGATTACGCCCGCGCCGGTTTCAACGGCGAGTTTGTCGACGCACATCGCTTCATCGCCGACGCGTTTCAGCGTGGTGCGATTGCGGCTGTAGGGCGGGCGGATCGCGTGAACGGTGATCCCGATCTCGAGCGGCTGAAAGATCGTCTGTTGTTGGTTGACGACGCGATCGCTGCGTTACAACAGCTCGCGCATCGTGTGTATACGGCCTGGGGAAAACCCGTGGTGGCGATAACCGGCAGCGCGGGAAAGACAACGGCGAAAGAGTTGACTGCGCACGTGCTTCAAGCTGCCGGGCATCGAGTCTTAAAAAGCGAGCGTAATTACAACAATGGTCTGGGACTGCCGTTGTCGGTGTTGCGCATGGTCAGTGAGGATCGTTCACCGGATCAATTCGATCTCGCAGTGTTGGAGATGGGGATGTCTTCGCCTACGCACGAGATTCAAAGACTCTGTCGTATCACGCCGCCGGACGTTGCCGTGGAACTGATGGTGGCGCCGGTGCATCTCGAGTATCTCGGCACGATCGAAAACATCGCCGCCGCCAAGGCAGAATTAATTGAAGGCATGAAACCGAGTGGCACCGCAATTCTGAATGCCGACGATCCGTTGGTGATGAAGATGCGTGAGAAGCACCAAGGCAGGACGTTGACGTTCGGCATCGACAACCGAGCGGATGTGTCCGCAAGTGAGATTGATACCAGCTCGCTCGGTAGGATCGATTTTCGATTGCGAACGCCATTGGGAGAGTCGCGTGCGTCGTTGTCGATGAGTGGTCGTCACAATCTTAGTAATGCACTCGCCGCATCAGCAGTGGGAACGGCGTTCTCGTTGACGGCGGAACAGATTGCCGAGGCGTTGAGCACGGCGCAACCTCCAAAGATGCGTGGTGAAGTCTTCGACTTCGCCGCCGGGTTTACGGTTATCGACGACTCGTACAACTCGAATCCGCGTTCGTTGCTGAACATGGTGCGGACAATGGCTGAAGGAGGTCAGGGACGTAAGCGCCTGGTTGTAATCGCTGGCGAGATGCTCGAGCTCGGACCGGATGAAGTTTCGTTGCACAGAGACGCCGGCAGAGAGATCGCGTCCAGTGGAATCAACGTGCTCTGGGGAGTTCGTGGTCTGGCGAAAGAAATTGTTGCTGGCGCAAGTGACGCAGGTCTTTCGGCAACGAAATTTTTCAACTCTTCCGACGAAGTTGCAGCGGAACTGGCGAAGGAAGTCAAAGAGGGCGATCTGATTTTAGTGAAAGGCTCGAGAGGCGTCGCGACTGACAAGGTTGTCAAAGCGTTGCGTGAGCGGTTTCCGTTGGCAGGTGAAGACGAAGCGTAAATGATCTATTACTTCCTTTACGAACTCCTCTACTTCCACTTCAGGGAGAAGGACTGGTACGTCGTAAAGGCCCTCAACGTATTTCAGTACGTTACGTTTCGCACCGCTTACGCGACGATCACTGCGTTGCTGATCTCACTCTTCTTCGGCGGCAAGCTGATCGACGCGTTGAAGGGCTGGAACATCGGCCAGCAGATTCGCGAGGAAGGCCCACAGGCGCACCAGGTCAAGCGCGGGACGCCGACGATGGGAGGCGTGCTGATCGTCGGCTCCGTTTTGATCTCGACTCTCCTTTGGTCGCGACTCACAAGTGTCTACGCCTGGACAGCGATGATAGCGACACTCGCTTTTGCAACCATCGGTTTTATCGACGATTACTCGAAGATGGCGAAGTCGCGCAGTCTTGGATTAACGGGCCGGCAGAAGTTGCTGGCCCAGTTGCTGATCGCAGTAGGGCTTTGGGCAGTGCTCTTCACGGCGACGAAGCTGATCGGCGGCACCGGTTATTCGTGGAACCTGAGTATTCCGTTTTTGAAATGGACCGCCGATCCGGAAAAGAGCTTTATCGGTCCTTACCTTTACCTGGTTTTGATCGTCGTCGTGTTGCTCGGATCGTCAAACGCCGTGAATTTGACTGACGGGCTGGATGGGTTGGCGATCAGTGTCACGTTTATCGCGATGAGCGCGCTGACCGGTTTTACCTATCTCAGCAGCGACAAGCGTTGGGCCGATTATCTCGAGTTGACACACCGGCCGGAGGCGGCGGAGCTGACGGTCTTTTGTGGCGCGATGGTAGGAGCGAGTCTTGGCTTTCTCTGGTACAACGCGCCGCCCGCGCAGGTTTTCATGGGCGACGTGGGCAGCCTCGCCATCGGCGGCGCGATGGGGACTGTCGCTGTGCTAACGAAGCAGGAGTTCATGCTGGTGCTGGTGGGGGGAGTTTTTGTCCTCGAGGCTTTGTCGGTAATGCTTCAAGTCGGCGTCTTCAAGATGACGAAACGCACGACGGGAACAGGGAGGCGTTTATTCCGCATGACGCCTTTGCATCACCATTTCGAAATGCAGGACTGGAAGGAGTCGAAGATTGTCTTTCGGTTTTTGATCCTGGCGATTCTGTTTGCGTTGTTGAGTCTTTCGACATTGAAGTTGCGTTAAGCGAGTGGAACTAGCGGGCAAGAAAGTTTTGATAATCGGGGCGGCGCGGAGCGGGATCGCTGCGGCAAGATTTCTGTTGGGCCATGGCGCGATCGTCGCGCTCACCGATCAGAAGCCGATTGAAAACTGGACGCCGGATGCGCTGGCGTTGAAAGAGTCGGGCGTCGGGTTGTTACCGGGCGAGGCGCCGAGTTGGTTGCTCGATCAACTGGACCTGGTGGTCGTTAGTCCCGGGGTTCCGGCGAACATCATTCCGATTCGTTACGCCGAACGGGCGGGCGCCGAAGTCATCGGAGAGGTCGAGCTCGCCGCACGATATTTGAAAGGACGCATCGTGGCCGTCACTGGCAGTAACGGCAAAACGACGACGACGTCGCTGATCGGTGAGTTGTTGCACGATGCCGGTTTGCAGGTGCAGGTGGGAGGCAACATCGGTAAAGCGCTGATCTCGATGGTTGAGAGTTCAACGCACGATGGCTGGACGGTCGCCGAGCTTTCGAGTTTTCAGTTGGAGACTATCAGCACGTTTCGACCGTCGATTGCAGTGGTGTTGAACGTGACTCCGAATCACATGGATCGTTACGAGACATTCAACGACTACGCCGCAGCCAAGCATCGCATCTTCATGAACCAAACGCCGGAAGATGTCGCGGTGCTGAACGCGGACGATCCGACGGTTTCATCCTGGGCGAGTGGGTTGCGAGCGAAGGTGATGTACTTCAGTGTCAGGAAAGAGCTCGACAACGGCGTGTTTCTGCGAGGGCGTGAACTTGTTTGGCAAGGACGGGTTTTGCTTCGTGTCGATGAGATGAAATTGCGTGGAATGCATAACGTTGAGAACGTCGCGGCGGCTTTTGCGGCAGGGCTTGCTGCTGGAGCAGGCATTGAGTCGATGAATGCGACTGCGAAGCGCTTCAATCCGGTCGAACACCGGCTGGAGTTTGTGACGGAGATCGAAGGAGTGAAGTTTTACAACGACTCAAAAGCCACGAGCGTCGATGCGACGTTGAAGGCGCTCGAGGCGTTCGCGCAAGAACCGGGGAAGGTTGTGTTGATTCTCGGTGGTCGTGGGAAGAAGGCTCCGTACGCTCCGCTTGAATCGCTTGTGCGCGAGAAAGTCAGAAAGCTGGTGCTCATCGGCGAGGACGCAGAGACGATCGCGACTGAGTTGGGTGGTGTCGCACCGTTCGAACGCGCGTCAGACATGAAAGACGCGGTGGCGCGTTCGTTCAAAGCGGCCGAGAAGGGTGATGTGGTCTTGCTCGCGCCTGCATGCGCGAGCTTCGACATGTTCGAGAGTTTCGAACACCGTGGAAAGGTATTCAAGGAAGAAGTTTCCTCGCAAAGGCGCAAAGGCGCAAAGAAAGAACATAGAGTGGATAGTTAAGATTTCTTTGCGCCTTTGCGCCTTTGCGAGGAAAAATTTGTAAGGGAAATGGCACGTAAGCTGGCTCCAGATAAATGGCTTTTCGCGGCGACGACAGGTCTCGCGCTGTTCGGCGTCGTGATGGTCTACAGCGCTTCAGCCGTAATCGCGCAACAGGAGAACGGAAACCAGTTTTTCTACGTGATCAAGCAGGGCGTTTGGGTCGCCATCGGCTTCATCGTCATGTTGCTGGCGATGCAGTTCAACTACCAGCTATTGAAAAACCGTCGCATCGTCTACGGACTTTTGATTCTCTGCACGATCGGTTTGCTTGGCGTGTTTGCATTCAGCGCGATTAACGGCGCGCACCGCTGGCTGAAGCTTCCCGGCTTCAATCTTCAGCCGTCGGAAATGTCGAAACTCTCTTTGATAATTTTTCTCGCGTACTTTCTCGAAAAACGCGCCGGTGAAGAGGGCGATTTCTGGCGAACGTTTCTGCCGTGCGGCGTCGTGACTGGTTGGCTCGCCGCGCTGATCGTGATCGAGCCTGACTTCGGGACGGCGATGATGCTGGCATTGATATTTGTCGTCGTCATCTACACCGCGGGCGCGCGCGTGCTTCATCTCGCGATGGCGGCGGCGCCGGCATTCGTAGTCGCAGCGGGGTTGCTGATCTTCGTGCCGTGGCGATTGAAACGTCTGATCACGTTTCTCGATCCGTGGGCGGATCAACAAGGCGCGGGTTTTCAGGTTGTGCAGTCGTTGATTGCGATCGGATCGGGCGGCGTCGAGGGACTCGGCTTCGCACAAGGCAAACAGAAGATGTTGTTTCTGCCATTCGCTCATTCGGATTTTATTTTTGCCGTCGTGGGCGAGGAGCTCGGACTCGTTGGCGCGCTAGCCGTCGTAGCGGTGTTTGCGCTTTTTCTGTGGCGTGGCATTCGCACTGCATTGCTCGCGCCCGATCGGTTTGGAATGTTGCTGAGCCTGGGAATCGTTACCAGCATCGTGGCTCAGGCGCTCTTTAATATTAGTGTCGTGCTTTCGCTGGTGCCGACAAAAGGGATTCCGCTGCCGTTCATCTCGTACGGCGGCTCGTCTCTGGTGCCGACGCTCGCAGCCGTGGGCATCCTGCTCAACGTGTCGCAACATGCGAGCGGAAACATCGGCAATCGCCAATGAGAGTACTGATCGCTGCCGGTGGCACAGGTGGACACATTTATCCGGGGATTGCGGTGGCCCAGGAGATCATGCGGCGCGATGCGAATTCGAAGGTGCAGTTCGTCGGCACCGCGCGCGGACTGGAAACGCGGCTGGTGCCGCAAGCTGGTTTTGAGTTGATGCTCATTGAAAGCGCCGGGCTGAAAAACGTGAGTCTCGGCGCACGTATGAAAGGACTCGCGATCCTGCCGAAGAGCTTTGTTTCGACGCGGAAGCTGTTGCGACAGTTTCAGCCGGACGTGGTTGTTGGCGCTGGGGGTTATGTTTCAGGTCCGGTTGTGTTGACTGCGGCGCTGACGAATCGACGCACGTTGGTGATGGAATCGAATGCGTTGCCGGGTTGGACCAACCGGATGCTGGCGCGCTTTGTCGATTGTGCGGCGGTTTCGTTTGAACAGGCGCTGCCTTACTTTCGCGGGAAAGCGAAAGTGACGGGCAATCCCGTGCGGCGAGAGTTTTTTGACATACCGCCGAAGCGACGCGAGCCGGGAAAGTTTTCGCTCCTGGTGTTTGGTGGTTCGCAGGGCGCACGGGCGATCAACGAAGCGATGGTCGCAGCTTTGCCGAAGTTGAAAGAGATTCCGGGCTTGCTTCGGATTAAGCACCAGACGGGCGCCGCGGATTTTGAGAAGGTGAAGGCCGCGTACGCGGATCAGGGGTGGGGCGAAGGTGCTGACGTGCGTAGTTACATTGACAACATGATGGCGGATTTCGCCGCCGCGGATTTGGTGCTGTGTCGTGCTGGAGCGACCACGACGGCTGAATTGATGGCGGCTGGAAAGGCATCGATCATGGTCCCATTCCCGCAGGCCGCCGATGATCATCAGCGCAAGAACGCGGAGGCATTACAGTCTGCTGGAGCTTCGCGAATGATCTTGCAGCACGAGTTGAGTGGGGAGAGGTTGGCAGCAGAAATTGAGAAGCTCGTACGGGGGCCAGAAGACCTGAATCACATGGAAGAAGCGAGTCGAAAATTAGCGCACGGCGACGCGGCAGCCGCAGCCGTCGACATGATTGAAGAACTGGTCCACAAAAAGGCACAAAAGGCACACAAATGACCTTATCTGTTTTGCGACTTATGTGCCCTTAAGGCACAAAGGAACACAAGTGACCTTACCTGTTTTGCGACTTATGTGCCCTTAAGGCACAAAGGCACACAAGTGACCTTACCTGTTTTTGTGACTTATGTGCCTTTTTGTGGCGAAGGATTTAGCCTTTGTTCTTTTCTGCCCTTTCGTGGCGAAGCATTGATTATTTAGCCTTTGTTCTTTTTTGTGCTTTCTGTGGCTTATGTTTAGGCGAATTCAACACGTTCATTTCGTAGGCATCGGCGGCATCGGCATGTCCGGCATCGCCGAGGTGCTCGTCAATCTCGGGTTCCGTGTTTCGGGCTCGGATCTCAAACGATCCACTGTCACGGATCGCTTGCAACAGATGGGTATTGAGTTCTTCGAAGGTCACAGTTCCGAGAACGTCGGACATCCGCACGTCGTCGTTCGGTCGACTGCTGTGCGTGACGACAATCCGGAGATCGTCGAAGCGAACCGGCATTCAATCCCCGTTATCCCGCGCGCCGAAATGCTCGCGGAGTTGATGCGACTCAAACCACACACAGTCGCCGTCGCCGGTTCACATGGAAAGACAACCACCACGTCGATGGTTGCCACCGTGTTGGGCCACGCCGGACTCGATCCGACGATGGTCGTCGGCGGCGTCGTCGGCGCATTCGGCTCGAACGCACACCTCGGCACCAGCGATCTCATGGTCGTTGAAGCCGACGAGAGCGACCGGTCTTTCCTGATGCTGACGCCGACGATCGCAGTCGTCACAAATATCGATCGCGAACACATGGACTACTACCACGACATGGACGACGTGCGTGCGTGTTTCGCGAGTTTTGTGAACAAGGTGCCGTTCTACGGTTCGTCGGTTCTTTGTCTCGACGATCCGAACGTGCAGGCAATCATTCCGCTGCTCGAGCGCCGTCGTCTGACGTACGGCCTGAGCGCGCAGGCCGATGTTTCAGCGCACGGTATCCGGCACGATCACAACTTTGGATCGTCGTTCAATGTATGGCGCGGCACTGACGTCGTCGGCGAAATGATTCTGCGTGTGCCGGGTGTTCACAACGTTTACAACGCGCTGGCCGCGATCGCTGTTGGCTTCGAGTTGGAAGTGTCGTTTGAAAAGATCGTCGAGGGTCTGCACAGCTTCACGGGCGCGGGCCGCAGGTTCCAGGCGAAGGGCGAAGTCAACGGCGTTCTCGTTGTCGACGACTATGGACATCACCCGACAGAGATTCGCGCGACGCTCGCTGCCGCGAAACTCGGTTCCGGCGGCAGGCGCATCGTGGTTTTGTTTCAGCCACATCGTTACACCCGAACTCACGACCTGATGCAGGAGTTTGCGCGTTCATTCAACAATGCCGACGTCTTGTTCATCACCGACATTTATGCGGCGAGTGAGGATCCGATTGAAGGTGTGACGGCTGAGGCGCTGACTGCCGCGATCAAGCGTTTCGGCCACAAAGATGCGAACTATATCGGCGCTCTCGATAATGCTGCCCCAGCATTGCGCGACTATGTGCAGCCCGGCGACCTCGTGTTGACACTCGGCGCCGGAACCGTGAATCGCGTTTGCGATCAACTGCTGTTTTTGATGCGAGAATCCGCGTCGTCTGTAGCTGATAGATGACAGAAGGAACGAACAAGCTGGCAGAACGCGATCGCGCGCTCGAAGAGATCGCCGCGCGACTCGGCGTGCGCGCCGAGCGTGGCAAACGCTTTGCCGAGTTGACGAGTCTGCGCGTGGGCGGCTCGATCGATTGGGTTATCGCGCCTGACACCGAAGAGCAGGCTGCACAGATCGTTCACGAGTTGGACCAGGCAGGTATCGGCTGGCGACCACTCGGTTCCGGCAGCAACGTGCTCGCGGATGACGGAGATCATCATTACGTGGTGCTGAATCTGAGCAACATGAAAGGCGAGGTCCATATCGACGGCGATCTCGTTTCTGTCAGCGCAGGCTATTCCCTGCCGCGACTCTGCATCGACGTCGCGCGAAGCGGACTTTCCGGAATCGAGGGGCTCGGTGGGATTCCCGGAACAGTGGGCGGTGCGCTTTGGATGAACGCCGGAGCATACGGCCACGAGATCGGAACCGTTACTCAAACAGTGCGCGTCGCGCGTGAGGGAAAAATCGTAGAGATACCAGGCGACAGCATCCAGTGGAACTATCGCCACACGTCATTTAAAGAAGGTGAACTACTGCTCGGCGCGACATTGCGTCTGGCGCCAGACGACCCCGAAAAGATCAAGGCGCGAATGGACGACGCGAAGAGCAGGCGTCTTTCAACTCAGCCACACGGCTCACGATCCGCGGGTTGCTTCTTCAAGAATCCTCCGGCGAGCACGGTCGGGACCGGGAAGATGATCGACGAGCTGGGAATGAAGGGTCAGCGACGTGGGAGCGCAGTCGTTTCTCCGGTACATGCAAACTTCATTGTCACCGAAGGTGAGAACGCGCGCGCCGAAGACGCGCTCGCACTGGCAGAAGAGATTCGCGAACGCGTACGACGCGAGCAGGGCATCGAGCTGGAATACGAAGTCGAGCTCTGGCGCGCAAATGCAGACACATCTGACGAAGAAAGAAAGGAGTGAGCTATGAAAGACCCGATCGTAGCTCAGAAAGTTGGTAATCGTAGCGGCATTGGTAAAGGCCGCTCGGGAGTCAGCCAACGTCCGGCGAAGCGTGAGAATGGTGAACCGTTCGCAGTGCGGATCAAATCTCTGTTGACGTACGTACCGCTGGCCCTGCGGATCGCGGTCGTTGCCATCGTCTGTTTGATCGCTTTTGTCGGTTACCGTGCTGCTGCTTCGGCGAGTTTCTTTGCAATCCGAACGATCGAAACGAAGGGCGCGTCGCGCGCGTCGCTCCTTGATATTCAAGCTGCTGTGCGTCGCCATGTGAATCAAACGGGCGTGTGGCGTGCTGACCTGAAGGATCTCAGCAAATTGATCGAGCGGCTGCCGTGGGTGCGCACGGCGGTTGTGACTCGCGTGTTGCCTGACGGCATTCGAGTTCGAATCACAGAACGCGAGCCGAAAGCGGTAGTGCGAAATGCAGCGGGCCGATTCATCTGGGTTGATGATGATGCCGTTTATCTCGGCGAGTTGTCTCCGAGCGACCAGATGCCGGTGTTTTTCCTGCGTGGTTGGAACGAAGATGGTTCAGCCACCGCGCAAACAGAAAATCGCGAGCGGGTCGCGAAGTTTCTCGAGTTGCAGCGCGACTGGAATGCGCAGGGGCTTTCGGAGCGTGTAAGCGAAGTCAACTTGCTCGACCTCCGGGACGTCCGCGTGCAGCTTGCAGGCGACGATTCGCAGATCGAGGTTCGACTCGGATCGCAGGACCAGGGACCACGACTCACGAAAGCGTTGACCGTGCTTGACGCTCAACGCCAAACGTCACGTGGACCACTCATCAGTTACATCGATCTCACGCAGGGTAAGCGAGCAATCGTTGGTTTGGTCACAGGCAATCGTACGGTAGCTGAAAGCACACATGAATAAGAAAGTTTCTCGCGCAAAGGCGCAACGGCGCAAAGAAAAAGGCGCCCGGCTAATCGAGCACTCTTCTTTGCGCCTTTGCGTCTTTGCGCGAGAGATTCTTTAACTCAGGAACCCGACACATGGCCAAGCGTACACAACACACGATCGGTCTCGACATCGGGACAAGCAAGGTCACGTGTATAGCCGGAGAACCCGGTGAAGGTGGACTACTCGAAGTCGTCGGCATCGGAGAAGCCGAAGCGCGTGGGTTACGCAAAGGAGTGATCGTCAATCCGGATGCAGCAGTCGACGCGATCAAGAGAGCCGTCGAAGACGCGGAGCGAATGAGTGGACTCGAAGCAGAAGAGGTGACGATCAATCTCGCGGGTTCGCACATTCTCGGTTTCAACGGACAGGCGATCGTCGCCGTGTCAGGTCGGGATCGCGAGATCGTTCCTGAAGATGTGCGACGCGCGATCGACTCAGCATGCGCGATTCAACTTCCCGCGGGACGTGAGATTGTCGATCGGTTGCCACAGGAATTCATCGTCGACGATCAGGACGGCATCAACGATCCGGTCGGAATGATCGGCGCGCGGTTGGCAGTGAAGGTACACATCGTGACCAGTCCGGTGACTGCACGTCAGAACGCAATCAACGCCGTGAATCGCGCGGGTCTTGTCGTCGCCGATATGGTCCTGGAGCAGTTGGCCGCCGCCGAAGCGTCGCTAACTGAAGATGATAAAGAGTTTGGAGCCGCGCTCGTGGACGTCGGCGCGGAAACGACTGGGCTGATCATTTACCAGCGGGGAGCGGTGCAGCACACAGCGGTCTTCCCGCTCGGCGGCTCGCACTTTACGAACGACATCGCTTTCGGTTTGCGAACGCCGATTCCGGAAGCTGAGAAGATCAAGAGAACAGTGGGCTGTGCGTGCAGCAGTTCTTTGAGTGAGATGGAACGTGGCGAGCTCGTCGATGTGCCGTCAGTGGGTGGACGGCCTCCACGCCAGCTCTCGCGACAGATTCTTTGCGACATCCTTCAGCCTCGTGCGGAGGAAGTTCTGATGCACGTCGCCGACGAGATCAAAGACGCCGGTTGGGAGCGACAGCTCTCGAGCGGCGTGGTGTTGACCGGCGGTGGAGCACTGCTGCATGGCATGACCGAGATCGCCGAACAGGTTTTTGATGCACCCGTGCGAATCGGATATCCCGAACGAGATCGCTTCGGTGGTTTGGTCGAAGACATTCAGAGTCCGGCGTGGACTGCGGCTGCTGGTCTGGCATTACTCGCGCATCGCACTCAAGCCGCCGAGATACGCACAGGAGTGAGTAGACGTGGTTCTACAGGTAAGCTGACGCATTTTGTATCAAGATTTCGAAATAGATTCGGTAGTATTTTCTGACAAGTTGTTGTATGCTTGCGCCCCGGTTGCACAAGATATTGTCCGCAATATATCGAGGCCGATGGCTCAAGAAACCCAACATAGAAGGAAGAGGCCTTGGAAGCCATCCCGTTTTGGGAGAGAGGAACTAACTATGACACCGGACACTCGTCAACCGGCAGCAGGCATTAATATTTTCATTGATGATGATCCGCCACTCACCGGAGCCCGAATAAAAGTGATCGGCATCGGCGGTGGCGGCAGCAACGCAGTCAATCGGATGATCGAAGCGGGGATCGAAGGTATCGAATTCCTCGTCGCCAATACCGACCTCCAGGCCCTCAAGCGTTCGCGCGCGCCAATCAAGATTCAACTCGGGAGTCGTCTGACGAAAGGACTTGGCGCGGGCGCAGATCCCGGCGTCGGTCGTGAAGCGGCACTCGAAGACACTGACAAGATCATCGAAGTGCTCGAAGGCGCCGACATGGTCTTCGTGACGACGGGTCTCGGTGGTGGGACAGGCACTGGCGCTGCGCCCATCATCGCGTCGCTCGCGACGGAGCTCGATGCGTTGACAGTCGCTGTCGTGACGAAGCCGTTTCATTTCGAGGGACGGCGTCGCATGCAGCAAGCCGAGCAGGGATTGCGAGAACTGCGCGAGTGTGTCGACACGGTCATCACGATTCCAAACGAGCGACTCCTGCACACAGTCGATCGTGGAGTGTCACTTGCCGACTCCTTCAAAGTTGCTGACGACGTTCTGCGCCAGGCAGTGCAGGGCATCAGCGATCTGATCACCGTGCCGGGGTTGATCAACCTCGACTTCGCGGATGTGAAGTCGATCATGCAGGGAATGGGTATGGCTTTGATGGGCGCCGGGCGCGCGACTGGCGAGAACCGCGCGATCGAAGCGACTCAGCAGGCAATCTCGTCGCCGCTGTTGGAAGAAGCAACGATACAGGGCGCGAAGGGTGTTTTGATCAACATCACTGGCGGACCCGATCTCACGTTGTTTGAAGTGAACGCTGCTTCCTCGATCATTCGCGAGTCGGCTGACGATGACGCGAACATAATCTTCGGCGCAGTGATCGATGAGAACCTGACTGACGAGATGAAGATCACTGTGATAGCTACGGGGTTTGATAGAGAAGCCTCATCTGTTGTGTCTGCCGCTGCAACAACGGCGATTCCCGCGCCGCCGCCACGTTACGTACCAAGGCCGGCCGACGACCTCCCGCGGCCGATGATGGGTAGTCGTGTTGACGATCTCGACGTTCCCACTTTCATCAGAAAGAAAGCGGATTAAGTAGATTTTTTTGGGCCGCAGATGAACGCAGATGAATGCGGGTTCCTGATCCGCGTTCATCTGCGTTCATCTGCGGCGAGAAAAATGTCTTTGCATCGTTTCTTGCATGTAAATCTTTGAAATCAGCACGTTTTTCCCCTTTGCTTTTTCTTCTCTTGTTGTGTAGCATGTCGTTCATTCCTTGCAGGAAATTCCATTACGGGTATGTTTCGTTCCTCTCCTCGGATGGGCCGCAGCCTGCGAGAGTTTTGACACTGATCTGAACATCTAAGCCCTGTGTCCTATACATCGATAGTTTCCCGACCGGGTGGCACCCACCCTGTCATAGATTTTTGGAGGTACTAATCACGTGAATCGCAAACTCATCAGAACCACACTCGCGGAGGTGAAGGGCAAAGCCCGAGAAGTTCCGCAGCCCAGAGAACGTTCGAATGGGAGTTCCCGCGCCTCAAACGACGGCGGCCAGGCACGCGCCGCACAACAACACGCTTCTTCGGTCCAGGTTAAGAAAAGAGTTCCACCTCCCAACGAAACCAACGCCGAGATCTTTTATTACAAGAAACAAATCGACGCTCATACGCCGATGGTTATTGTTTTACTTGACGGCGAAGAGATTGAAGGTACGATCGAGTGGTACGACCGCGGCGCGTTGAAGGTAAACCGAAAGGGAGCACCCAATCTGCTTGTTCTCAAGCGAAACATCAAGTACATGTTCAAGGCGGACGAGCGGGTTGAAGCAGCCAGCGCATAGGAAAATGAAAACAGCCTCGCCCTGAGTTCCTCGCCCTGGACAACAGGTGCGGCGCCTCCAGTAATGCGACACTCAGAACAAAGCTCAACTAACCCGGGACCTCGACCCCGGAGAGTTTTGCCGCGCATCGGCATCACGATGGGCGACCCTGCGGGGATTGGTCCGGAAGTCGTTCTCAAAGCAGTTGCTGAAGACGAAGTCAGACGAGTCTGCGTGCCTGTGATCATCGGCGATGCACAGTTGCTGGCCCACACGGCACGTACTCTCGATCTTCAGTCTGGCTACGACATCGTTCGCGTCGACGAAGAGTTTCCGGACCCGCTTTCCGAACCCGTCATCTATCATCTCGACAACATCAGCGGCCTTATCGAACCCGGTATCGAATCGGGCGCCGCTGGCAAAGCTGCGGGCGGTTACATCGAAGCGGCAGTCGAGTTGTGCGCGGCGGGCAGTATCGACGCGATCGCGACCGCGCCGATCAACAAGCGCGCGCTTTTCCTCGGTGGTTATAGTTTTCCCGGCCACACGGAGTTTCTCGCGCATCTGACCGGCGCAGAGGAATATGCGATGGCGTTCGTGGCGGCAAACCTTCGCATAGTGCTGTTGTCCACACACGTTCCGCTGTCAGAAGCAATCAGGCTCGTCGAGCGCGATCGCATTATGAAGGTCATCAGTCTGACGCATCGCGAGCTTCAGCGCTGGGGTATCGAACGGCCGCGACTCGCCGTCGCCGCGCTCAATCCGCATGGCGCTGAAGGTGGATTGTTTGGAGTCGAGGAGGCTTCGGAGATCTTGCCTGCGATCGAAGGGTCTCGGCGCACGGAAGACATTAACGTGCAGGGGCCGTTCTCAGCAGATACCGTTTTTCTCCGTGCCTCGCGCGGAGAGTTCGACGCCGTCGTCGCTTGTTATCACGATCAAGCGATGATTCCTGTAAAGTGTTTGTCGTTCGGAGAGGCCGTCAACGTTACGTTGGGCCTGCCTTTTATCAGAACTTCAGTCGATCATGGCACTGCCTTCGACATCGCCGGTAAAGGACTTGCTGAACACTCGAGCATGGTTGCTGCAATCAAACTGGCAGCCGAGCTTTCCACACAAGCCGGCGAGAGTTGCCGCGCAGTCGAAGTCTAAACTAAAAGAAGAACACTCACATGGACAATAACGACGCAGTTACAACTGATACCGAAAAGCGGCGGATGCTGGTGGCAGATGACGATCCAGCGATCCTCCGTTTGATAACTACGATCCTCGAGAAGGAAAACTACACAGTCGTGACCGCGCGCGACGGTCGCGAGGCCTATAAGATCTTGCAGGCCGACGCGGACTTCGCCGCTGCGATCCTCGACGTTGTCATGCCGTACATCTCGGGCACTGAGCTGGTACGCTACATGAACGCTGAAGATCGGCTAAAGCGGATTCCGGTCATGATGATGACTGCCGAACAGGATCCCAAGCTTTCGTCCGAGAGCTTCCTGGCCGGCGCACGCGTATTTTTGCCGAAGCCCTTCACCACCGCGCAACTCCAGATCATGTTGCAGATGCTGATTGGTAAAAAGTCTGCTGAGTAAAGATGAGAAATCTGTGGCTCGTTTTTTTGTTCTTAATCCTCTCTCCAAGTCACGCACGCGCAGATCTGAGTAAAAGCCAGGCGCGCAAAGTTATTCAGACGATGGCGGGATGGTCTCTGCCCGGCAGTGCCGTTCGCGTTTCATCGGTCACGTCGAGTGGCGAAGGCGCTGAAGTGAGTGCGGAGATCCAGACGGTCTTTCGCGTGCGAATGAATGAAGGTCGCTGGCAGTTGACCGAGATCAGAGTTGGACAGGATCGTTGGGAGCGATTGGAAGTCATCGCGAAAGCTGCGAACGTGGAGTTGCCGTCAGGTGAATGTGATGTGCCGTCGGAGTTTGCGCGAAGTCGATCCGCGGATGAACTCACGAACAGACGCGCGCGTTGTTTGATTGCCGGTTTGTTAGGAGTCGCGCTGCCGTCTGACGACGTGCGTGTTAAAGACATCTCGTCATTTGGATTGTCGATCGGATCGGGGTCGACAGCGCTGGTCACCGCGCTTGTTCGCGCTGACTTTCGCCTCGTGCGCGGCACTGGCGGATGGGAAGTCGTCGGATTCAAGAGTGGCGCGCGTGATTGGGTGAGGATAGTCGACCTGCCTGCCAGCATCGATCAGATCAAGCGCACGGCCGCGACGGATGAGTTGTCGACAATCGCCAAAGCGCTTTCGGAATTTCAGCGGGACCGAGGTCATTTCGTCGTCTCCGACAAGGAATCAGTACTGATCGATCACCTCAGTCCGAAGTACCTTGCCCGTGTAATCCGCATCGATCCGTGGCACCACCCCTACCATTACGACGGCCAGCAGGACCGCTATTCCCTGCGTTCCCTCGGTCCGGACGGCAAACCCAACACCCCGGACGACATAGTCGTTTCCGGCCCGTAAGCCCAAAGCCAGCTAAAACAAACTCTTGACGCGCGATTCCTGCGGGTGTTAGGTTTTCTTGCGGGGCCTCTTCCCGAGGCCCTGCTTCGACGACATGCCCGCGCCATCCGTGCATCAGCACTAGGCCCCGCCGATGGTGCAATTCAGCTAAAGGGATTGGCTTTGCTAGCTGGACGCAAACTCCTACTTGCCGACGATTCGGCCACCATTCAGAAAGTTATCGACCTTACGTTCGCCGATGAAGGTGTGCGAGTCGTGGCTGTCGGCAACGGCCAGGACGCCATCGATAAGCTCCTGGAAGAGTCACCCGATATAGTTCTCGCAGACGTTTTTATGCCCTCTCCCAACGGGTACGAGGTCTGCGAATACGTCAAAACAAACGAGAAGCTGAAACACATACCCGTGATGCTGCTCGTGGGCTCCTTTGAGCCGTTCGACGAAGCGGAGGCGCGCAGAGTTGGCGCGGATGACATTTTGACCAAACCATTTCAATCCATTCGACGACTGATCGACAGAGTGGGCTCGCTTGTGGGCAGCCCGCCGGTCGCGAAAGAGAGTCCGACCGCCGAGCTTCCCAGGACCGAAGAGCCTGAGGAAGAAGAAGAGCTGTTCATGGACACGGAAGAGTTGGAAGTCACGACGGCGGATACGTTGCCGTTGGACGAGGCAATAGCAGCGGAAGCTTTTGGACGCGAGGAGAACATGGAAACAAAGGTGACGGAAGACTCATCTGACGTGCTATTGGACCTCGGGGACATACAGCCGGTGCATGCGAGTTCGGACGACGATTTTGTATTGGACCTCGACGATGAAGTAGCCGAACCCGCTTACGCCGCGGCGCCGATGCGCGAGTTTGTGGAGCCGCAGGTTAAGGAAGCTGTCGCTGCAGTGGGTTCGTATGAAGTTCACAGTTCGTTTGCAGATACTCAGGAAGTGCCGTACACACCGGAAGTGCATGACGTAGCGGTCGTCGAACCCGAGCCGGAGCCGGTAATCGTCGAACCCGCCCCTGCTCCTGTAGCTGCTGCTGCACCTGCATCCGCGACTTCCATCACCACCGATCAACTCTCCCCCGAAATGATCGACGCCATCGCCCGCCGCGCCGTCGAGTTGATGTCAGACAAAGTAATCCGCGAGATCGCCTGGGAGGTCGTACCTGACCTGGCGGAGCTGCTGATTAAAAAGCAATTGGAGGAGAAGTCGGCGAGCTAGATCCGTTTGAGGTTGCAAATAAGTCGAATTTTGTTGTTCTCATTGTTTGCGGTCACAAATTGTGACCGCAAAACTTTTTGAGCTATTTTTCGGGCGTTTTTTGGGGTTTTTGAGGTCACAATTTGTGACCTCAAGTTTTTCGGGACTGCATTGCGGCTTTAAAACCCGGTTGTGTTGCGCGTGATTGACTCGATAGATGACTCGTTATGCTCTCACGATGATCTCGCGAATGGCTTCATCCTCAAATTCCGGCACGATGCGACCTCGCCCCGGAAACTGGCCCAAATTCCTGGTGTGGTGGATCAGAAATCTGCCAAAGCGCTCGGCCTGGTCAGGATCATCCATTGAGATGTACCTAACGATGTCTTCTATGTCTGAGCGCGCGGAACGTGAGAGTCTTACCTGATAATCCATGAGGGAAGTTCTTGCTCGACTTCTTCCAGAGGAATACTGTCCCCATTATCCAGCTCAGATAAACCCTGTCGGACTGCGGCGATGAATTCGAGTTCGCGCGCAATGTCCTGAAGTGAGGCGTCATCTGGCATTCGTCGAAGCAAGTCTTCAACAATCTCCTTATTCGTCATAGATGTAGTTTGCGCCCGGCGCTCTGTTTTTTCAAGCTTGGTATTAACTAGGGTGGGCGTTGCACAAAAAGTGGCAAATCCGATTTATTTTCTCTGCGGCCTCTGCGTATCTCTGTGGCCCTCTGCGTTGAAAGGCCCATTAACGCAGAGAACGCAGAGATACGCAGAGGGCCGCAGAGGAAAGACTTCCATCCCAACCAGATTTTTTGTGCAAAGACACTAGGGCGGGCTTTGCCTCAAAAGTCTGAAATCATTCTTGGATACAGTCAGTACAGGGAGCGGTAGCGACCTGGTCAGCGATGAGAGTTTTGAGGAAAAGCAACCAGGGCGCTTAGTTACGCGTTTTGAACTTTCCGCAGTGTCTGGCGTAGACTCTACGTTTTCGTTCACTAACACAGAGCACAGAGTTCGCATGGAGATCCCTAAACAGTACGACCCGAAAGAGGCGGAGCGCGACCACTACGAGCGGTGGGAGAGGAATGGGTTTTTTGCGCCGGAGATGAATAAGGATCCGGGGGCGCCGATCTTCAGCATAGCTATTCCGCCGCCCAATGTGACCGGCTCGCTCCACATGGGCCATGCGCTGCAACACACGATGATGGACGTGATGACGCGGCATAAGCGCATGTGTGGGTTTCGCACGCTCTGGCTGCCAGGGATGGACCACGCCGGTATCTCGACACAGTTGGTGGTCTCGCGGGCGCTGAAAGAGGAAGGGAAGTCACGCCACGATCTCGGGCGCGAGAAGTTCGTCGAGCGCGTTTGGCAGTGGAAACACGAATCGGGCGGTCAAATCACCGTGCAGATGCGTCGCGAAGGCGCGTCCGTCGACTGGTCGCGCGAGAAGTTTACGATGGACGAAGATCTCTCTCGCGCGGTTCGCGAAGTGTTTGTACAGTTGTACGACGAGGGAATGATCTATCGTGGCAACCGCATTGTGAACTGGTGTCCACAAGACCAGACGGTGCTCTCCGATCTCGAAGTCGAGAAGCTGCCGCAGGCCGGGAAGCTTTATTACCTCCAGTATCCAATCAAAAACAGCGACGCGCGCGTTACGGTCGCGACGACGCGGCCCGAGACGATGCTCGGCGACACTGCCGTCGCAGTAAATCCCAACGACGACCGTTATCGCGAGCTTGTGGGCCAGACTGTCTTGCTGCCACTCACAGATCGAGAGATTCCAATCGTCGCGGACGAATACGTCGATCCGGAATTCGGCACCGGCGCTGTGAAGATCACGCCTGCGCACGATCCAAACGACTACGAGATGGGTTTGCGTCACAACCTGCCGCAGGTCATCGTGATCGATTCACACGCAAAAATGACTGCCGACGCCGGCGCAAGATTCGCCGGACTCGATCGCTACAAGGCGCGCGAGAAAGTAGTCGAAGAGTTTGAATCACTCGGACTGCTGGAGAAAGTGATCGACTACGAGTTTTCAATCTCGAAGTGCGAGCGTTGCAAGACCGTGATCGAACCCCTGATCTCGACGCAGTGGTTCATGAAGATGGACCAGTTGCGCGACCTCGCGCTCGAGCTCATGTCGCGCGAACACAAACCCCGTTTCGTTCCGGAAAGCTACGAGAAGATCTACACAAACTGGCTCGAGAATCTTCGCGATTGGACCATCTCGCGGCAATTATGGTGGGGACACCAAATTCCCGCATGGTACACGCCCGACGGTGAAGTCATCGTCGCCACCTCAGAAGAAGAGGCGTGCGAGAAAGCCGGCACGAGCGAACTCACGCAGGACCCGGACGTGTTGGACACGTGGTTCTCCTCGGCGCTCTGGCCCTTCTCGACACTCGGTTGGCCCAACGAAACCGATGACCTGAAAACGTTTTATCCAACGTCGGTGCTCGTAACGGGTCGCGACATCATCTTTCTGTGGGTCTCGCGCATGGTGATGCAGGGGTTGAAGTTCGTCGGTAAGGAGCCGTTTGCCGATGTCTACATCACGGGAACGGTTCTCGACGCGCACGGACAGCGCATGTCGAAGACTAAGCGGAACGGCATCGATCCGGTCGAAGTCTTTGACAAATTCGGTGTGGATGCGACGCGGCTGACGCTGGCACAAGTCGGCAGCACAGACATCCGCTGGAATGAAAAGCAGGTTGAGTCGTATCGCAACTTCGCTAACAAGATCTGGAACGCTGCGCGATTCTGTCTGCTCAACTCAGAAGGCGCCGGGGTAAATCCCGCAATACTTCAGAGCAGCACTGCGCTTCACGATCGCTGGATCGTGTCGCGCCTGAACAAGGCAGCGCGGGATCTGAATACAGCGATTAACAATTACGAGTTTCATGGAGCAGTGCAGACTCTGTATCACTTCTTCTGGGACGATTTTTGTGACTGGTACATCGAGCTCTCAAAAGCAGAAGTAACCGCGGAACAGGAAAGCGCCGCGCGCACGGAAGCTCGCACGCGTCTGCTGACTGTTCTCGAACAAGCCCTGCGCTTGCTGCATCCGTTCATGCCGTACATCACGGAGGAGTTGTGGCAACGACTGCCGGGCGAGAAACCGTTGCACGCGGCGTATGCCGGCGCAGAACCCACGGTGATGTTGACAAGCTATCCTCAAGCCGCAGACGAACTGATCGATGAAGCGGCAGAATCGGAGATGCAGGCGATCATCGAGCTGATCTCGCGCGTCAGAAACATTCGTTCGGAAATGAATATCAAACCCGGCGAGCGCATTCCCGTGATAGTGGGATCGCCTGACGAGAATCTGGGCCACGTTTTCTCGGCGGCGCGCGATCAGATCTCGCGCCTGGTCCGTGCTTCGGAGTTTTCTGTAAACGAACGACTCGATGCGCCGAAGGCTTCGGCGCGAGCAGTGTTAACTGGTGGTGCTGAGCTGGCAGTGCCGCTCGAGGGTTTGATTGACTTCGAACAGGAGCGACGGCGTTTGCAACGCGAACAGGAAAAATTGAATGCAGAAGCCGCGAAGCTCGAGGCGCAGCTCGGCAATCCCAACTTCGTCTCGCGCGCTCCCGCTGAGCGCGTGAATGAAGTGCGTGCGCGCATCGCCGACATCGCGCAGCAGACGTCCCAACTTCAGCAAACAGTCGAGAACCTGCAATGAACTGGATCGACGAAGGCGCGCTCTACTCACAAATCGGCCTCTTTCTCCGTGAAGATCTGGGACGAGGCGACATCACGACGCAGTCGATTATCGTTCGCAACACGCGCGCTCGCGCTCGTTTCGTCGCCGGTGAAAACATGATCGTCGCCGGCCTGGAAGCGGCGGAGGAAGTTTTCCTGACGCTCGACTCTCAACAACAACTTGAAGCATTCGTTTCCGACGGTGAAGAAGTCGAAGCAGGCAAGGTGATCGCGCGCATGCTCGGATTTGCTGACGTGCTGATCTCCGCGGAGAGAGTTGCTTTGAATCTCTTACAACGACTCTCCGGCATCGCGACAATCACAAACAAGTACGTGAAAGCCGTCGATGGCACAGGCGCTCACATCGCCGACACACGCGCGACGACTCCCGGATTGCGACTGCTCGAGCGATACGCGGTGGAGCTCGGAGGCGGATACAACAGCAGATTCGGGTTGGACGATGGTGTGGTGGTGACTGCAAACCACATCGCGATCCTTGGTGGCGTCACGAATGCTGTCAAAACAGCGAAAGAGAAGCTCGGGTATTTACACAAAATCGCGGTCGAAGTCTCGAATGAAAACGAGGTAAGAGACGCAATAGCAGCGGGTGGCGATACGATCGTTATCGACGATCTGAGTGCGACGGATTTCGCTCGACTCGCAGCGATCGCGAGAGAGTTGTCCAGCTCTGTCGCGATTGAATGCTGCGGAAAGATCACGCCCGAGAATGTACGCGAGTATGCCGAAGCCGGCGCACAACTAATCCGCCTTGAAGCGCTGACGAGCGCTACGCCGGCGATGAATATCAGTTTCAAGATTCAGCCCTTCTAAGCTCCTTCTGTGTGCAGTTCACAGGTGGCACAGAGAAACCACAAGAGAGCACAAATGAGTTTTCGAGAGAAGACCCGGCAGAGACTTGCAAGGCGGGCGCTCGAACGTCAACTCGAGTACCAGCAACGCAAAGCGGAGCACGTTCGCGGCCGTGAAGAAGAAATAATCGCCGCGATGAAGAAGTCTTCGCGCCGTGTTCGCGAGCTGCTGGAAAGTTTTCAACCAATCGCGCCCGATGCTCGTGTCGTTGAAGTCGGCAGCGGCGCGCACGGATTGATCTTCTACTTTGGTTCGCCACACGGAATCGGAGTCGATCCTCTCGCCGTAAGCTACGGAAAATTGTTTCCACGATGGCAAAGCTGTGCGCGCACAGTTGCTGCCGTAGGTGAGTCGCTGCCATTTCGTAGTCAGAGCTTCGATATCGTTCTCTGCGACAACGTGGTCGATCATGCGGAGTCGCCGTCGAAGATTGTTGCCGAGCTCACGCGCATACTGGCGCCGGGCGGGTTGATGTATTTCACGGTCAACATTCACCACCCGGTGTACGCGGTGGCGGCGGGCGTGCATGCGAGCTGGAGGGCGGTCGGGGTGCCGTTCGAGGTCGGGCCTTTTGCGGATCACACGACGCATCTCACGCTCAACGCTGCCGAAGATCTGTTTCAGAACCTGCCGCTCGAGATCCTGAGCGCGAAGAGTAACGTCGACGAAGCGCGGGCGCGCGCACGCGAACGACCGCCGCGTCACGCCGGCGACCGGCTGAAGCGTGTGTTCTTCAAAAACGCGCTTTATCAGCTAATTGCAAGGCGTACTTAGTTTTGGAACGGGTTGACTGCTGCGGCGTGGAACCCGAAGCATCTGGTTCGAGCTTGATGGCATCTGGATAGGGGGGTATCTTAGGAGCGGCGTTTGAAAAGGAGCATTGTAATGGCTGTCAGGTTTCGTAGTTACATCAAGTTCCTCATAGCCACCTGCCTGGTGGTGAGCTTTTGTTTTGTCGAGGCGGATGCGCAGAGCCGCAAGAAGCGGCGCTCACGGCGCTCTACGAAGCCACCGGTGGAACGGCCCGTGATCACGAACCCTTCGATCGCGCCTGCGGACGGCACTGCTGAGACTGCCACGGGCGACGTCAAAATCATCAGCACCGCTGAGGGTGGACAGGAAACCACGTCAGCCACGGAACCGAAAACCGCGAAGCCCGCTGCGTCTCCCGAGTCGGAAGACATGCAGAAATCGATCAACACGCTCTCCAATCAGGTAAACAAGCTCAACGACAAGCTGACCGCTATGTCGGACGACGATCGCGACCAGCGCGAGATGGAACGTCTGACGCGTGCGGAGCAGCGTGCGGAGCAGTTGCGGACGCAGTTGATGGACATTCAGAGCAAGATCGCCGATTTTGAATCGAAGATCGAACAGATCGACTTCGCTTTGAAACCGGAGAACATCGAGAGTGCTGCGGCTGGTTATGGAAGCACACGTCCGGAAGCGATTCGCGATATGCGCAAGAAGCAACTGGAGAGTGAAAAGTCGAGAGTCACCGCGCAGTTGAAATTGGCGGAGACGAGTCGCGCGCGTTTGGAGACGGCGAGCGCGAATGCTGATGCGGAAGTGGATGCTTTGCGATCTAAACTACAGCAGCGCCGCACGGAGATCGATACCGAGCCACAGGTGGAAGCACCGCCAAAGCCGCCTCGAAAGCCTGAATAAAACCGGTACACAAAAGGCACAAGAAGCCAAGCCACAAAAAGCACAAAAGACAGAACTTAAGTTGTTTGCATGGCCACGGCTTTCCATGCGCCGCCCTGGTTGATGAACGTTAACGTGTAGCGGCCCATCGCTTTGTTTGGCCACTCGCCTCGTATCACAGCAGTCTCACCACCATAAACAGAAATAGTCGACTTCGCGAGGTCCGGTTGGACGTACTTTAATCCGTGTAACCTTACGTTATCGGCCAACTGTTTTATGTTCATCTGATTGGTTCCGATGAGCGCGACGAAGGCTGGATCAGTCAGCGCAGTAAGTTTGTTCAAATCAGCAGTCGCGATCGCTTGATGAAACGCTGCCTCAACGTCCGCGAGCTCGCGTTTGCTCTCTTCTTCCGTCCGCGGCATGCGCGTTGACTGCCAGTTCACCACCTGCCACTTGCCATCACGCTTAACGAACGTGCCGCTGTTCAGAAGGTTTGCGACGTATTTCGTTCCACCACTTTCCGTCGTCGCGACCAGGCGAAACGCGACGATCGCTGTGTGGCCGTATTGTTGAATGCGAATGTCCTCGGCTGTGTAAACGGTTTTCGGATCGGTTGATTTCGGCGGCGGCGCCTCGCGCAGGTCGCGCAGAATGTCTGCCTTACTGATACGCCTCCCAGCGGAACGCGTGTAGATCAAATCGTCGGCCCAGAAACTTTGATGCACGGCCGAATCGTTGCGTGATGCGCCTGCGAGAAAGTCGTTCAACATTTTGGTTAACTCTGCCGCGTCCGGAGACGTTTGTGCAAACACTCCATACGACAGCAGCAAAAGCAGGATTGCAGAGGAAGCAACTCTCTTCATAGTTTTCCTTTACTGTTCCGTTACCGGCTGCACGAACTTTCCATAAAATGCGTATTCGGCCTTTTCACCTTTGACGTCCAATCGCCAGTTAGTGAAATCCTCAGCGTTGTCACAACCATTGCCACGCCCTTGCAGCAGGAGACTGTACTTTGCGGAACCAGAAGTTGCCGCTTTGAAAACTCCTGTGCCGGTGACGTCGCCTTCGAGCCGCCACTCTTTGTAGAGCAATGGTCCACCACCGCCACTGAGCTTACCGTCGTGAATGTCAGCAGAGTGTTGCCACATTTTTTCGGGCAGCAGCAGTTCGAGCACGCCTGCGTTGGCGCCCGCCCGCAGAGTCACTCTCAACATGTTCTTAACGAATGAGCCGCTAACGGAATAATTCCGGCGCGGCTGCTCGATGCCTTTGGCGTCTTCTTCGAGACCGGCTTCAGTCAGGTAGAGCGACGCGTTTCTCGCAAAACGCATTCGCTTCAGTTGGCTGAGCGGGTATTCGTCGAGATCCGTGCTGCCGCTGAAGTAGTGGGCTGGCTCAGCACAGCAGGCGCAAGCCAGCGCGGTGACAGGTGATAAGAACAAGAGTGCCGCGATTGTGAACGAGAAGAATTTGACCATCGGGTCCTCCAAGAGGGGGTTGTCGGGCACCGAATCTTAGATTACACGGATTACACAGATCAACGTGCGGATTGCTATTTGTGTAATGACACTACGGCGTCAGTCACCGGTGTGAGGATTTGATAACGAGCGGCGAGCATCGTTGCGGCCTCGTTCAACGACTCATCTTTCGCTGCCAAAATGCGTGCGACTTCGTCGTTGGCCCAGAGCCTTGCGAGCTGGTCCGAGGTTTCGATTCCTTCGTCCGATTTCGGGAGGCTTTCAATTTTCTTGCTGGTCCTGACCCACTCGAGCGCCGTCATCTGACTCGTGAGTCTTTGAAACAGCTTTCGAAGAGCTACGTCGAGCTGATTCGTACGTGGCACGGTCTTGACCTTATCGAGAGTTTTCAGGATCTCGTCTGAACCGCTCGTGGTTTGAACTGAGTAGAGAGCCGGTCCGTATGGACCACTGTCCCAGCGACGTTTCAGCTCTTCAGTGGAATCAAGCTGTGATGCTTGTGGACCATGCACCCAGACAATCGCGTTATTCCCGGGTTTTTCAGTCGCGAGATCCCACGCTTTAAGCAGCGCCGGTACGTTGTCTGCACCGCCCTCAAATGTAGCGTTACTCAAAAACTCCGAAGCCTCCTTAGCGTCACTGGCGATAACGTAGTGAGAGAGTCCGCTCGCATCGGCGAGCACGAGTTTGAAATCAAACCCAAAAGGGATGGATCGCAATGCGTCGATTAATGCGTACTTCACGTCACCCGTCGCCGCAGACGTGTCGACGACGAGAACTATCCGATACAAGTGGCTCGGCACGCGTGCTTCAAAGGTTTGCTGGATTATGAAGTTGCCATTCTGAAACGGATCTTTGCTCCAGATTGGAGTGTTTGTCCGGCCTATCAGGATCGATGTCTCCGGCTTCGACATTTCCTCTTCCGAAATACGGTCCTGGTGCGCGTAAGTGCCTGGGGTGAACTCGGTTGTCGAAAACGCGCTACTCGCGGAAATTATTGAACTCTGTGACTCGATCCAAACGAAATGCTTGACGTTGTCGGGAATGCGGAAATTTGTATCGAGGAAGTGTGGGAATAAAAGCCGGGCGTTGTTCAAGTCTTCCAGCAAGAGGGGTGTGGTGATACCGATGCGGAGCTTCATTTTGCCGTTATCAGCAGGAGCCGGGAAACATTCGACGAGTATCCGGTCAGGCCCGGACATGGTTACTAAAACCGGATCATCGTCGATCCTCACCTGCTGAGATGCTTCTGTAGCTTTGTCTTTACCGGCGAAGACGGCTTCACGCTCCACGCCGTTAACCCATCGCGTTACACGCGACACGACCGCTCCCGGTGGCAGTTGAATCTCGGCACGAGCGTTGCCCGGCGGTGCAGATTCGTTTGAGAAAACGAGTGTCCACTCCGTGTAGGCAATTCCGCCGTTAGCGTCGGCGTCTGTGTAGAGCCTGGAATTTGCGAGTGAGAGCCCTTCGGTGCTTTGTGGCGGGAATGCAACGCAGGGTTCTCCGGTAACGCGATAGTAGATCTCCTCCGCTGTTTTGGGAGTGACGGGATCTCGAAGCGTGAAGAAATAATTGATGAAATCGGTGGTCCGTGCTTCGCGTCCATAACATGCGCGCAGGAGATACTTTTTGCTTCCGAAGATACGTAGAAAATGAATTCCTTTCGCCCTGGTTTCAGGTGACGAGGAGGCGGCGAGTTTCAGACCGTAGTGCGTGATCGATGCGGGAAGTTCCAACAAGCCGATGAAGACGGCCGTAAGGACGAGACCTGTGACCAGTCCGGCCTTGCGCATCATGAAAAGCTTTTGCGGTGCTGCGATGTGTTTTAGTTGACGTCGCTGAACGATCCCTGCTACCACCGACAACACGGGAGCGAGAGGCAGCAGGCCGAAGATGCCGACAATTGGGAGCACCGCCAACGGCAGCAAAGGGATAAAAACAATCGAATAGAAGATCGAAACTCCCAGGGAAAGGACGTTAAGCCAACTGGCGAGAACAAGGCGTTGGGTAGTTCCGCGATTGATTATGAACCAAATGTGAAGCTGCGCTACGGGGACGAAGATCACGAGTATCAGGTGCCAAACTGAAGGAATTGGCTCGAACAACCTTTGGGCGCAGATGTGAGCGGTGGCCTCGAGCGTGATCGCGATCGCCGGCAGGATGACGCCCGCGAGCAGGGTCAATGATTGGTGACCTTCGTTGGGCGGCTTGTATCGCATCTGGAACTCCCGGCGCTTTGTGCTTTCGTACGTCTGACCGTAGACTGTCGCTACGTTTTAGACAAAGGACAAGGCACGAAGTTCCCAAATGTCAACCATTCCGCAACGCGATCTTTATCGCATGATCAATGACGCAGGTGACTGTGGTGAGCGTGTTGTAGTCGCGACCGTGGCTCACACGCGTGGCTCGACTCCGCAACAGCGCGGTGCGAAGATGCTCTTCTTTCAGAACGGAGACGTGGCTGGGACCGTGGGTGGTGGCTGTATCGAGGCGGAAGTCTGGGCGGAGGCAAAAGCCGCGATGCGCTCCGGTGAATCGAAGCTGCACCACTTCTCGCTGACGGCCGACGAAGCAAGCGAGGAAGGAATGGTTTGCGGAGGCACGATGGATATTTTTGTTGAAGTGTTAGGTTTTTGATTCGTGGTTGGGTTGAGGTGTTTGATTCCTGGTTGGGTTGAGGTGTTTATTCGTGGTTGGGTTGAGCTGAGGTGTTTGATTCGGACTTGGACGAGGTCAGTACCGTAACGCGGTAGCGTCGGGTCTCTCAAACCCTCAGGTGCTGCTTGGACGAAGTCGACCCGACGCTACCGCGTTACGGTACTGACCTCGTCCAAGTGAGATCATCGAGGATGGGTAGGCGGGTACTGACCTCGTCCAAGTGAGACCATCGCGGATGGGTAGGCGGGTACTGACCTCGTCCAAGTGAGACCATCG
>Ga0105237_10000402_pt1 | contig 61603 bp, 51 predicted proteins | sample KBSC24metaG_FD_81520 | JGI IMG/M metagenome (GOLD analysis project Ga0105237, IMG submission 81520) | Corn rhizosphere microbial communities from Kellogg Biological Station, Michigan, USA - KBS C2-4 metaG | ecosystem: Host-associated > Plants > Roots > Rhizosphere > Soil | place: Michigan, USA... | reverse complement strand
GCCCTTAAAAGCAGGGAGACCATTGCTGTACAGGCACTTTATGATATGTATTCAGGAGCCTTACTGGGGGTTATCTCCAGAATTGTCCTGCAACAGGAAATTGCCGAGGATCTTTTACAGGAAACCTTTGTCAAAATATGGAATTCTGCAGAGCAATATGACGCATCAAAAGGTCGTTTATTTACCTGGATGATGAATATTGCCCGCAATCTGGCAATCGATAAGGTTAGGTCTAAAGACTTTAGAAATACCAGTAAAAACCAAGATATAGAAAATAACGTAGATTTTATCGACGCGCAATCAAAAGTAACCTTTAATGCAGATATCCTGGGTTTAAAAGATCTGGTTACCGCATTAAAACCTGAATTTAAACATGTCCTGGACATGGTCTATTTCAGGGGGTATACACATGTTGAAGCGGCAGAGGAATTGGATTTGCCATTGGGGACAGTGAAGACCCGGATCAGAATGGCGATCATGGAGTTAAGAAAGAATTTTAATTAAAGTGGAAGAGGTTAGAGCATATATAGAATCGGGCATACTTGAACTTTACGTTCTCGGTCAGCTGTCGGCTGAAGAGCAACGGGAGGTGGAAGATATGGCTGCAAAGTATGCCGAGATCAGAAAGGAGATTGAGGCTATAGAAATTGCGATGGAAACTTATGCTATGAGCAATGCTGTTCTTCCTTCCGAAGGCCTGGATTTAAAGATTTTATCGGCTATTGAAGTGCTGAAAACTCCCGGAGAAGCACCCTCCCTTCCAACAGCAATAACCGAAAAAACAGTTACCGAACCCGTTCAGGCACCTCTGGTTACTGCGGCATATGATTCCAGGATCAGATCCTTAAGAATAGCTCTGGCAGCTTGTGCAGCTTTGTTGCTGATCAGCCTGGTCGCTTTGTATTCCGCTCACCACGAACTCAGCAATGCACAAAACCAAATTCTGGCGTTGAACAGACAAAATCAAAGCTTTGCAGCTACAGTAGGCTATATGAAACAAAATACAGCAGACCTGCAAAAACTAGCAGATATGCCTGCCGATCCAAATTGGAAAACCGTAAAACTTGCCGGTACAAAAATGGATCCTGCAGCTAAGATGATTGTTTATTGGCATACGACTGGCAAGCACGTTATGGTCGACAATTCTAAAATGGCTTTACCTGCAAATGATCAGAGTCATCAGTACCAGCTTTGGGCCCTGGTTAATGGTAAGCCCGTAGATCTTGGGGTGTTTGATGTAAAACCAGATACCGCGCATATTTTGATCAACATGAAGGAGATCAGCGGTGCACAGGCCTTTGCTGTTACCTTGGAAAAACGTGGTGGAAGTGTAAGCCCGACCATGAATCAAATGATCGTTATGGGTGGGGTCTCTATCTAAAAATTGCTTTTTTAACAACTTCCGGTAAATGTTCGGCTACCTGCGATGCAGTGACGTTAAAATATTTTTCTGCTAAGCTATCTCCGGAGAACCCATGAAAATAACAACCTAGTAGTGCAGTTTCTTCATTACTGTACCCCTGTGCCCTGTAGGCTGCAAGAATCCCGGTCAGCACATCCCCCATTCCTCCCTGAGCCATAGCCGGATTACCAGTTGTATTGATCCATATTTTCCCTTGCTCATTCACCACAAATGTATACTGATTCTTCAGCAGGATCAGGCAATTCAGTTCTTTTGCTTTTTTAACTGCTGTATTCAAACGCTCAAACCAGGTATTATGCTCACCAAAAAGACGATCAAACTCCTTCATATGTGGAGTGAGTATACTGCCCGAAGGAATCCTGGGAATCCATTCCCGATGTGCAGCTAAAAGATTTAAAGCATCAGCATCAATAATCAATGACTTTTTCTGCTCAAGCAAATGGGTTAAAAGTTCAAGACTGGCCGTAACTGTGGACAGGCCCGGACCAATGGCAATGGCCTGATAAGCTTTCAGTCCGGAATCTTCAGCTGCAATCTTTCTATCGAGGTACATAATTTCAGGCAGGCACGTATTTAAAGCCGTTAAACCGCTTTCAGGTATGGACAGAGTTGTAAGACCCGCTCCAGCATAAAGACATCCTTTAGCGCTTAAAATAGCAGCTCCCATGGTCTGTTCTGCACCCGCAAGGATCAGGGCATGTCCATAGGTCCCCTTATGACTGAACAACGGCCTGGCTTTAAAGATCTTCCTGATGGCCGAGGGCTTTACCAATTGACAGGCAGGCTGGTCTTTCAGGCTTTCAGGTGCAGATCTGTCTGGCAGGTAATTGTTCAGGTCCATTTTCATCTCAGGCCTCCATTTCCTTTTTAAGAAATTTCCCTGTTAAGCTGATCGGGTTTTGGATGAGTCCTTCGGGAGTACCTTCAAAAATAATTTTTCCTCCACCTGCACCACCTTCTTCACCCAGATCGATGACCCAGTCTGCTACTTTCACCACATCCAGGTTGTGCTCAATGACCAGTACCGTATTTCCCTTCTCCACCAATTCATTTAATACACCAAGCAGTACATTAATATCTTCAAAATGAAGGCCTGTTGTTGGTTCATCAAGGATATAAAAAGTTCTTCCGGTATCTTTCTTAGACAATTCGGTAGCGAGTTTTACCCGTTGTGCTTCTCCCCCAGACAGGGTTGTTGAAGACTGACCGAGTGTAATATAACCCAGACCGACATCTTTAAGCGTTTTGATTTTACGGTAAATGGCCGGCATATTTTCAAAAAAGTCGCAAGCCTCTTCAATACTCATATCAAGCACATCACTGATGGATTTTCCACGGTAACGGACTTCCAGTGTTTCCCGGTTGTATCTTCTGCCACCACATTCTTCGCAGGGAACCTGTACGTCAGGAAGAAAGTTCATTTCGATCACCTTCATTCCTGCACCCTGGCAGGTTTCGCAACGGCCGCCCTTCACATTGAAAGAGAAACGTCCGGGCTTATACCCCCGGATCTTCGCCTCCGGCAATTGAACATACAGGTTTCTGATGTCTGAAAACACCCCTGTATAAGTAGATGGGTTAGACCTCGGTGTTCTTCCGATAGGCGCCTGATCTATTTCTATTACTTTATCTATTTCCTTTAATCCATTGATCTTTTCATAGGGAAGAGGATGTTTCTTAGCCCGGAAAAAGTGATGGTTTAGGATCGGATATAATGTTTCTGTAATTAAACTGGATTTTCCACTTCCGGATACCCCGGTAACGGCAATGAACTTACCTAATGGAAAATCTACAGAAACATCTTTTAAGTTATGTCCGCTGGCTTTGATAATAGATAATTTATGTCCGGTTCCTTTTCTGCGTTTTTTAGGCACCTCTATTTTCTTCTGTCCGTTAAGGTATGCAGCAGTCAGGGTGTTTGACTTAAGAATCTGTTCCGGAGTTCCCTGTGCAACGATCTGACCTCCTCTGACACCAGCGGCAGGACCAACATCAATCACGTGATCGGCTTCCAGAATCATATCTTTATCGTGTTCTACAACCAATACCGTATTGCCCAGGTCCCGCAGGTTTTTCAAGGCATGGATCAAACGCTCATTGTCCCGCTGATGCAGACCTATACTTGGTTCATCAAGAATATACATCACATTCATCAGCTGCGAGCCAATTTGTGTAGCCAGACGGATCCGCTGAGCTTCTCCTCCAGACAAGGTACGGGCCGTTCTGTCCAGGGAAAGGTAATTCAAGCCTACATCACTCAAAAAGCCCAGCCTGGCCCGGATTTCTTTCAGGATTTCCTTGGCGATGGTATTTTGTCTTTCGCTTAAACGGTCTTCAAGATCAGTATACCATTGTTTGATACTGCTGATGTCCATTTCCGAGACTTCAAAAATATTTTTTCCATCAATCTTAAAATGCAGACTCTCTTTCTTTAAACGTGCTCCGTTACATACCGGACAAGTCTTGAGTTTACGGAAGGCTTCCATATCGTCTACGGCCCCCTCTCCTTTTCGTTCCTGTTGTTCTTCCAGTAGTTTGATCACCCCGTCAAAAGTGATCTGGTAATTTTGAACATTCCATTTATTATATTCAACTGCCACAGAAAGCAACTCATGCGTACCGTTCAGAATGATGTTTATAATATCTTCACCGAGCTTTTCTATGGGCGCAGAAAGAGAGAAATTATATTTTTTTGCCAGCGCTTTCAGCACCTGGAACATCCAGATGTCCCGGTATTCGCCCAAAGGCGCAAGCCCTCCGTTTAGAATACTGAGTTTAGGATTTGGGATAACAGATTCCCTGTCTACAACAAAGATATAGCCGAGTCCATCACAACGCTCGCATGCACCATAAGGTGAGTTAAAGGAAAAACTGTTGGGTTGGGGTTCATCGTAAGAAATTCCCGTAGTGGGACACATAAGGTAACGACTGAAATGAGAAACATTATTGTCTTTATCACTGATCTTGATAATCCCCTTACCAGCTTTCATTGCTGTTTGCAGAGAATCCAGCAAGCGTTTTTTATCCTCACGGTCTATGATCAACCGATCTATTACAATCTCGATATCATGGATCTTATAACGATCCACCTGCATTTTTGGACTAATATCCTGGATCTCTCCATCTATGCGTACTTTCACATAGCCTTGTTTCCGGATTTGCTCAAACAATTCGCGATAATGCCCTTTACGTCCTTTAACCACTGGTGCCAGGATATTAACCGGCATTTGATCGTATTTTTTGAAGATATTCTCTACGATCTGATCTTCACTCATACGCTCCATCTTTTCTCCAGTATTGTAAGAGAAAGCATCTGCAACACGTGCATACAGTAAACGCATGAAATCGTAGATCTCGGTAATGGTGCCGACAGTAGAACGTGGATTTTTACTTGTTGTTTTTTGCTCTATGGCAATAACGGGGCTGAGACCAGATACTTTATCTACATCGGGTCTTTCCATTCCCCCCATAAACTGGCGGGAATAGGCACTAAACGTTTCCATATAGCGGCGTTGCCCTTCAGCATAGATGGTATCAAATGCCAGTGAGGATTTTCCGCTCCCGCTTAAACCAGTAATAACAACCAGTTTATTTCTAGGGAAGGAGATATCAATATTTTTAAGATTATGTACCCTGGCGCCATATACTTCTACATCTTTTTGCTCACCCAGGTCAACGGTATTTTTACTCATATATATATCTAAAACTGCTAAAGGATTTTTCGTTAAGAAGACAGCAAATTTTCAGCCACAAAATTGCTAAAAATTTTATCAAAAGGGAAGTTTTTGAACTGATTTACAATTGCCTTAAAAATATGGCTTTAAACTGTCAAAAAACCTTCGGCTACTTGTTTCTACTCAGATCAGGAAATAAAAAAAGCCGGAATAAATTCCGGCTTTACCCAATTGCATGTCTTTTTGTCTTATTTTACTCTGCATTCATAGCCAGTAGTGCTCTGGGAGCTCTGTAGCCATAACGTGCAGGATCTTCCATAATTTCTTTCATGGAAATCAATTTGTACACATAACCTGCGGTTTCGCGGTTCAGTTTCATCTTGAAATAATTATCCTGGTTTTGTTTGTTCATCTGCTTTCTCATGTGGTTATCCCCAACATTATATGCGGCAGCTACCATGGTCCAGTTTCCGAATACACCATATAGTTCTTTGATGTATTTACAGGCGGCAATGGTAGATTTGCGTAAATTCTTACGTTCATCTACATTGGAGTTTACTTTTAATCCATAGGTACGTGCCGTACCTGGCATAAATTGCCAAAAACCGGCTGCACCTTTTGAAGAAACACCCTCCTTTAATCCGGATTCTACCAGGGGAACGTATTTAAAATCGTTTGGAATACCAAAATCTTCTAAAATGGGTTCAATAACAGGGAACCATTCTACCGCTTTCCGGTGTAAACGATTGGTTTGCAAATTTGCGTAAGAGAAAGTGGCCAATGTGCTCTTCATCTTTTTCTCTACCCGGGGATCCCCCTCAGGAAGGGCTTCATCTGCAAAATTTAAACTGGCCTTTTCTGATTCAGGCTCTTCTTTTTTAAGTGTTGTATTTTTTGTTGTTGTTTCTTCTTTTGAAAGACTTTTTGCTGCTTGGGGCATGTGGTAAGCAAACACTTTTGCCATAACCAATAATGTTAAAATTATCGTACATGTTATTATGTGTTTCTTTATCATTTTCCTCCTTTTTTTGGTTAACAATATAAAACGGCTGCAAACATACGGTATATTTATCTAATTATCAAGCTATTACAAAATAACCTTCAAAAATCGATGTTTAAACATGCCTCAGCACCGATTTTAATATTTAAATGACAAAGTCAGTTTTTGCCTCCAAAACTGTTCAAAAACGGCTGATTTTCCGCGCCATCCAAGCCCGGAAAAAGAAGGATATCTGATAAAAAAAGAACCACCGGCCTGAAGGTGAGAATGCTTTAAATCATAGAAAGTTAAGGAGGTGATTAAGAGTAATATCAGAGAAATCAAAAGGAAGGATTAATCGGCTTGAATCTCTGCAAATAAAACGTAAAATTGCGGTGCACAGACACTTAAAATTGTAAATATAACCAATTTTACCTAACTTTGTACCCCGCATATTTTATGTGGTTAATAGCGTATCATGATCAAAAACAACAACAGGAACAGTCGGGATGACAAGTCCAAGCCGGGAAACCGAAGCACAGCTGGAAAGAGCAGAAGTGGAGAAGAAAGTACTTACAAAGGCAAGAGCAAATTCGGAGACAAAGATAGTAAGGAAGGAAAAGGCGATTTTAAACCAAGAACACCAAGAGAGGGTGATTCTAAATCCTCCAGGCCAGGAGCGCGCAGAGAAGGAGATTTTAATTCAAAAGCAACACGGGACGGAGACAGCAAATCTTTCAAATCGAAAGATTTTAAACCGAGGACTTCGAGAGATGGCGATAGCCGTTCTTTTAAACCAAGAGAAGGAGACAGCAGATCTTTTAAACCGAGAACAGGTGACGACAAGGAATCCAAAGGAAGAGGCTATATTAAAAAAGACAGTTTCAACAAAGAGGAAAAGCCTTACCGTAAATTTGACGACAAAAAAAGTCAGAGCCCAAGGAGTACAGACAGCCGCCCTTTCAGAAAGAGAGAAGATGAAGGTGGCGCAAGACCGAATTTCAGGTCTAATCCTGCAGACCGTGGTGAAAAACAATCTGTTCTTCGCGGAAGAAAAACACCAGTAGCTAAAGATGACGGCCTGATCCGTTTGAACCGTTACATTGCAAATTCAGGGATATGTTCCCGCCGTAAGGCAGATGAGCTGATTGCAGCAGGTGTAGTAACAGTGAATAATGAAGTGGTTTCTGAACTGGGCCATAAAGTAGATCCTGCAAAAGATGCAATCCGTTACAACGGAGAATTGCTGAAACGCGAAAAAAGGGTCTATGTACTGTTAAACAAGCCAAAGGACTATATTACAACAACAGACGATCCTCAGGAAAGACGTACAGTGATGCAACTGGTAGAAAAAGCCAGCAGAGAACGCATCTATCCTGTTGGACGTTTAGACAGAAATACAACAGGTTTATTGCTGATGACCAATGATGGTGATCTTGCAGATAAACTTGCTCATCCTAAAAATGGCATTACCAAAATCTACCACGTAGAACTGAGCCGTGCTTTAAGTCAGGGAGATCTGAACAAAATTCAGTTTGGATTGGAACTGGAGGATGGAATTATAAAACCGGACAGCGTATCTTACGTTGCCGGCGGTAGTAAACGCGAAGTTGGTATCCAGATTCACAGCGGAAAGAACAGAATTGTTCGCCGGATTTTTGAACACCTGGGTTACGATGTGGTAAAACTGGATCGTGTGGTTTACGGAAACCTGACCAAAAAAGATCTTCCCCGCGGAAGATGGCGTTACCTGGAAGAGCATGAGCTCATCCAAATCAAACACCTGATCAAATAATTTAAATTATAATCTATGAAGAAGATCCTTTCCCTGTTGTCTGTACTTTTGTTCACTTTTCATGTCCAGGCCCAAAAAGCAAATTACAACCTTTTGGTTGGAACATACACAAACACAGCAGGCAAGAGTGAGGGGATCTATACTTATAATTTTCATACTTTTAGTGGAACAACCCGCCTTAAGAGCGTTGCTAAGGGAATTGTAAATCCCAGTTACCTGACGGTTGCCCCAGACAGAAAATTTGTATACAGCGTAAATGAAACCGGAGCGACCAGTGCAGTAAGCGCCTTTGGTTTCAATTCTTATTCTGGTAAACTTACTTTCTTAAACAAACAGGACAGCCATGGTGCAGATCCATGCTATATTACTGCTGACAACAAAAATGTTGTAGTGGCCAATTATAGCGGGGGAAGCCTCGCTGTATTTGGAAGAAATGCAGATGGTACTTTAACCGGACCGAAGCAAATCATACAGCACACGGGTAAAAGCATAGATCCTGAAAAAAGACAGGAAAGTGCCCATGTTCATATGGTACAGTTTACACCTGATAAAAAATATCTGATCTGCAATGACCTGGGGGAAGACCAGATTTATGTATATAATTACAATCCGGCCTCTAAAGATCGTTTGTTATCCATCAAAACGGTATTGAAAACCAATGCCGGAAGTGGACCCAGACATTTGACCTTCAGTCCAAACGGAAGGTTTGCTTACCTGACTCACGAGTTTAATGGAAGCATTACTGCGTTTGTGTACAGCAATGGAAATCTGAATAAGATTCAGGAGATCGGCACAACAGATCCCGACTTTAAGGGAAGAATTGACGGTGCAGATATTCACGTATCGCCTGATGGCAGGTTTTTATACCAGAGCAACCGTGGGGATGCCAACAGCATTTCTGTTTTTTCTATTCTGTCTACCGGAAAACTGAATTTTGTTTCCAGGATCAGGACGGAAGGTAAAGGCCCCCGCAATTTTGCCATAGATCCAAGCGGTAATTACCTTTTGGTTGGTCATCAGTACACCAATAACATTGTTATTTTTAAAAGGAATAAAGCAACAGGAGAACTTAAAGATACAGGCAAACGTATTGAAGTAGGTTCACCGGTCTGTCTGGTGTTTACACCGATCAACTAATTCTGTTCTTATAAAAAAAGAAGACCGGTCCAATATTTGAACCGGTCTTCTTTTTTATAAGAATTTATAAGAGTTATTTACAAAACAACCGGCTTGTGCTGCTTTTCTATAATTGCGTTGTAGTAATCTATATATACAGGCAAGATCTTTTTCAAATCAAAATCCTGCGCCCGCCTGAAAGCATTTTCTTTAAACTGATTCAGTACAGTATCATTCTCCAGGATCTTAATGGCATTGGCAGCCATATCATCCACATCGCCAACATTGCTCATAAATCCGCAGAAGCCATCCACATTAAGCTCTGGTAAACCTCCGGAGTTAGAGGTAATTATTGGCACTTTGCAGGCCATCGCTTCTAAAGCTGCCAGCCCGAAGCTTTCTGATTCTGAAGGCATAAGGAAGAGGTCAGAAACGGAAAGGATTTCTTCTACAGCATCCTGCTTGCCAAGAAAACGAACATGATCACAAATCCCCAGATTCCTGCACAATTGTTCATTGTAAACGCGTTCAGGACCATCTCCAACCATCAATAATTTTGACGGGATCTTTTCCTGGATCTTCTGAAACATGAGAATCACATCTCCGGTTCTTTTTACCTTTCTAAAATTGGAGGTATGGATCAGGATACGCTCATTATTTGGAGCAATAGCCTTCTTGAAGTGATCTTTTGGCTTTAAACTAAAACGTTCAAAATCTATAAAATTAGGGATTACCTTAATCTCACCTGTGATATCAAAGTGCTTTAGTGTATCTTCCTTTAAATCCTGTGAAACAGTTGTAATCCCGTCCGATTGATTAATGGAAAAGGTGACAACCGGTTTATAGGTTGGATCTTTACCCACCAGTGTGATATCTGTACCGTGGAGCGTAGTTACAACGGGAATATTGATCCCGTAGGTTGCCAGAATCTGCTTGGCCATAAAAGCAGCGGAAGCATGCGGTATGGCATAGTGCACATGCAGGATATCCAGTTTCTCAAATCTAACCACATCGACCAGCTTACTGGCCAGTGCGGACTCGTATGGTGCATAATCAAATAAAGGATAGTCCCTTACAGATACTTCATGGTAAAATAAATTGGCAGAGAAAAAGTCTAAGCGGGCGGGCTGGCTGTAAGTAATGAAGTGAACCTGGTGCCCTTGATCGGCCAGAGCCTTACCAAGTTCAGTGGCCACGACACCGCTCCCGCCAAAAGTTGGGTAACAAACTATACCTATCTTCATTTGTATATAATTGTTTTATTGTTAGCCTTCTGCCCTGATTTTACATCTGTAAAAACAGGTACAGAATGGGTTTTGTTTTGAACTGCAAAGTACAATACTTAAACTGAGCTTTGTGTTAAACAATTGCAATTATTTTGTATAGGTTGAATTATCCTCTCATCTCTTCCTGGATGACCAGATACATTTCGTTAGGCCGTTGGGTACCGATATAGTATTCCAGTCCATCACGGTCAGTGAGCACAATAGCATCTTTTCCGGAAGAATAAAAGCGAATGCTACCCTTGCGGTGCAGATTATAGACAGGGTTATTGAACAGGTAATTGCTATAGGTATCTTTACGTACTTTAACAATGCTGTTCAGATCGATCTTCACTTTTTTAGCTGTCCAGAGCCCGTCAATAACAATACTTTTATTGTTAATGACAGTCTTATACTGAATGAGAAACAACAGAATAATGGAAATACCAATGATACCAAAGCCCACAATAAGAAAAAGATCTTGTGTATTGTCCCGGTCTCTCTCGTAAACATAGGCGGCAAAGCAAAATGCTGCCATCACGAGCCGGATACAGATCCTGATGTAGTCCCTGCCTATATACTGCTTCTCCAGAAATGCGTACTTGTTTCCCATTAGCTTATTTTCAATTCGAATATAGCTACTTTTTTTGTAGCAGCGGTTAATTTATATCTATTGTCTTGTCTCATTCCTGCAATCCAGATCAGTTCTCCATTCCCATTTACCAATACAGGGATCTGATCTTTTAGGGGCAGTGGTACTTTTTCGTCGATAAAAAAATCACTTACCTTTTTAAAAGTTTTCATCCCAAGCGGTATAAAACGGTCTCCATACTCCCATTTTCTAAGGATCAGGGGATAAATGAGCTTTCCTGCGTCGACAAAAGCTTTGAACTTGTCTTTTTCAAAACTGATGTTCTCCGCATAGATGATCTGGATCACCTGCTTTCCCATAACGACCTTTAGGTCATGTGGGTGGATCAGAGCAGCTTCCTGAACCTTAGCCGCTATGTGTTCCGTAATCATCAGTTTCCCTCTGTCCAGTGTTGCCCTGTGGTTTGTACTGTAAAAGGACCGGCCGCTCTGGTGATCAAGCGATTGTAAAATATCATCTGTTACAGTTTCAGTGAACTGATAAGCTTTCAATATCTCAAAAAAAAGTAATCTTTGCGGTACCAGGTTCCTAACCTTTTCCAGATCGATCAGCACTGCAGCTCCTTCTGTTTTACAGATTTCCTTTTGAACTTGCAGTACCATCTGTTGCAGGACAATCTCCGTTTCTGCAAAACGCCTGATGTTGTGTTCAAAGGTTTCTTCCAGGTTTGGATTGATCGCCTTCAGCTGTGGAATTACTTTTTGCCTGATTTTGTTCCTGGCATATTTATCCGAGGCATTAGAGCTGTCTTCCACATAAGAGAGATGATTGAGCACAATCGCTTCATCAATTTCTTCACTGGAAAGGCAAAGCATTGGCCGGATCAGGAAACCTCTTTTGGGCAAAATACCATGAAGTCCGGCAATCCCTGTTCCCCGGGTAAGGTTGAGTAATACGGTTTCAACAGCATCATTCTGGTGATGTGCTACGGCAATCAGTTGATAATCTTCCTGGACCCTCAGCTTTTCAAACCAAGTATACCTCAGCTCCCTGGCAGCCATCTGTGTCGACATCTTATGTTCTTCGGCGTAGGCTATTGTATCAAAATGAACTACATAATAGGGAACTTCCAGCTGTGCTGCCAGCATTTTCACAAAGGCTTCGTCCCGTTGTGATTCCTGTCCTCGTAAATTAAAATTACAGTGGGCAATACCAAAATCACGACCGGAGAGTTTAAACAAATGTGCCATAAGCACAGAGTCTTTTCCCCCGCTAACCGTTAGCAATACTTTTTCATTGCCAGACAGTAAGGAATTTTGGACGATATAGTCCTGAAATTTTTGCAGAGGAAACATCTTTCAAAAATATTAATTTATATGGTAAGCAAACAACTAACTTTGTAAAGTGCGGAAATTACTTTTTTTCATCTTACTGATTGCCCTTTTACCTGTGTCTTTGCTTGCCCAGCAGAGGACTAAGATCTTTCTGGATCGTTCTGAACGTGCCACTGTTATGCAGAAAACCAAAATCTCTTATTTGAGAAAACCGGTCTTCAGACAGGACAATGCCATCCTGACCTGTGACAGCGCTGTATTTTACGAAGAAAGAAACGTTTTCGAGGCTTACAATAACGTCCACATCAACCAGGCGGATACAGTGAACATCTATTCTGATTTCCTGACGTATGATGGCAATACCAAAATGGCCCACCTGACGAGCAATGTTCGTCTGCTGGACCGGGAATCTGTACTGACCACCAATATACTGGATTATAACATGGCCACAAAGGTTGGAACCTATGTAACCGGTGGAAAGATTGTAAATAAGGATGTTACCCTGACCAGTAAAAACGGCTACTATTTTGCAGGTAGCCGGGATGCCTACTTTAGATACAATGTAGTGGCGGTTACACCACAAACCACCATTAAGTCAGATACACTCCGCTACAATACGCTGACCAACTGGACTTATTTTTATGGCCCTACAAATATCCTTGGAAAGGACGATAACCTGTACACAGAAAATGGTGCTTACAATACGAAAACCCAATATGCCTATTTTGGCAAGAAAAACCTCTACACTTCCGGAAGCAGATCCCTTAAAGGAGATAGTCTTTATTATGATGGTGCAGCAGGTTATGGCAAGGCGGTCAGGAATATTGTTTTCAGGGATACGACAGATAAAACGGTGATGTATGGCCAGTTGGGCTATTATTATAAAATTGATCAGCGTACCCTGGTCACCAAAAATGCATATGTAGGTCTTGGCACCAGTGATTCTATCACCGTAAAAAATGTCAAAAGACCAGACAGCTTATGGATGGGGGCCGACACGCTGGAAACTCAGGTTGTATTGCGTCAGCTCTTAAAATTACTGCCCTTACCCATCATTAAGAAAGACAATGAAGTTGGGGAAGAAAAGCCAAAAAATAAAGCCCCTGCTGAAAAGGGTGCAGCAGGTTTGCCTTCCACTGCCAGACCTGCCCAATCTGTGGCAGTACAAAAGAAAAGTCCGCCCAAAAAAGGAGGTGTTAAACTTTATAAGTCTACAGAGCAAACTATTGAACAAGTAGAAAAGCTTTCCGGACTGCTGGTCTTTAAAAGTACGGCCAGCCTCAAAAAAGCGGCGCTCAAGAAAGATTCTGTGCATAGCGACGGGAAGAAACCGGGTTTGCCAAAGGTCATTGCCAATGGACCGAAAACCGCAATAAAGACCGTTGCGCTTAAGGACACGATTAAAATAAACCCACTGGATACGGTAAAAGCACGTATCATTAAGGCTTATCATAAAGTAAGGGTATTTAAGACCAATATGCAGGCCAAGGCCGATTCGCTATTTTACACCAGTGCGGATTCTACTTTAAGATGGTATTACCATCCTATCCTTTGGTCTGACGGCTCCCAGCAAACCGGTGACACCTTATATGTGCATATGAGGAATAAAAAGATAAATGCAGTTCAAGTGCTCCAAAACGCATTTACCGTGAATGTGTATAAAGATTCAACGAAGTTCAACCAGATTAAAGGGCGGCTGATGACCGGTTTTTTTAAAGATGGAAAGCTGAATACTATGTACGTGGACGGAAATGCAGAAAGTGCTTATTTTACAAAAACGGACAAGGGGGATTACGATAAGATGAACCGGACCATCAGCAGTCGGATCAAGATCATCTTTAAGGAAAACGAAATCTATGAAATTGTACCGATAAAAGATGTGGAGGGAACAACCACCCCTGTTGCAGAAGTTAAAGAAGAAGTTCTGCTGACCGGATTTATATGGAAACCTGAACTTCGCCCGCTTTCAAAGGCGGACATCATACGTCCCATTGTCCGAAAACCAAAAGCACCAGATCCGAAGAAAACGAGTATTAAAGATAAAGTCGTTAGTGAAGTTACCAGGCAGGCAGGCAAAGTTCCTGAAGGTGTAAAAAAGGAAGTGAAGGAAACCGTTAAGAAAGCCTTATCTGACAGCACCCTGAAAGTGCCGGCAGTTGTTATTCCTCCACTACAGGTTAAGCCAGATTCTACAGCTAAGCCTGCGCCTTTAAAAAAGCAATAAGTTTCTTCATCGCCTGGGCACGGTGGCTGATCTCATTTTTTTCTGCCATACTCATTTCTGCAAAGGTAATGCTGTAGCCATTGGGCTCAAAGATCGGATCATATCCAAATCCTTGTTTGCCTGAGGCTTCTTCCCGCAGTGTCCCTTCTATGGCCCCTTCAAACAAGTATTTGGTCTGGTTTTGGACCAGAGAGATCACTGTTCTGAAGCGCGCCTTTCTATTGCTTTGTCCTTGCATTTTTTGAAGGACAAGCTGGAGATTCTCCGCATCACCGCGGTGCCCTGCATATCTGGCCGAATAAATGCCAGGCTCCTGGTTCAGGGCTTCTACTTCCAGGCCGCTGTCATCTGCAAAGCAATCAAGCTGATAATGCGCCACTACGTAGGCTGTTTTTAGTTCCGCATTTTCGGCAAACGTATGGCCCGTTTCCGGAATGTCTGTTGTGCAGCCGATATCGGACAGGTTCAAAACGGTATACTGACCTTCTAGCAGGCGTCTGACTTCTTCTGTTTTATGTTGATTATTGGTTGCAAAGACAAGTTCTCTCATGAAATATTAAGTTGTTTTAGACTCCCCCAAAGCGCTTTTTTTCCACTCATATCCTCTGATAATGCCTGCAATTCGGATGAAAAGACCAATGTTATATCTTCGTGTCTCACTACGCTGTTTTGTGGTTGAGCAGCAAGCCCGAGTGTTTCTGGCAACACGCCAAAAGAAAGCAACAGGCGCGGTTTAAAATAGCTTTGTAATTCTTCAAAACCGGCATCTGCATAGGCCGAACAATTGACCAGTGCAAAATCTGCTGCAGAAAGATCTATGGCCTTTACAATTTTTCGGAGCAACTCTCTGCCCTCTTCTGTACTCACCTGATTTACAGGATCAGAAACAAGGATCAGAATGTTTTTAGCATTTTTCCCCAGGTGATTAAAATCACGCTTTTGCTTTTTTACCGGTTGAGCCTCAGCCGGAACAGAAACCGCTTCGTCTTTTATAGACTGCGGGGGCGTAGGCAGGCTGTCCACCGGAGCGGTTTCGGAAACCTTTATTTCTTCATTGGCGATCAGGTAAACATCGTCTGTAAAAAATAGTCTGAGTGCTTCGTTATTGCTTGTAAGTTGCTCTGCCATTACTGGTCCTTTTTAGAGGGAATCATTTTTCTGTTAAAATTAGTTAAATATCTCATTATAGTGCCTTTATTTATTACTTTTATAGCTTTAAAAAAGATCTGTCTGATAGAGAGCACAACAAAAAGAAAAGCCTAACTGGCTGAATTTTAAATGGTATTGTTCCTGTTAGCAGCTTTGCAAAGACGTAATAATTGAATTGAAAAAATAGAATGAAGAAAATTTTATTGATGGCAGGCGGATTACTCTGTTTGTTTTTAAATGTACAGGCACAGAAAAAGAACATAGATAAGGTTGTTGCTGTGCTTGGCGGTAACATTATCCTGCTATCCGAACTGAACCAGCAATATGCCCAGTACCTGAACTCAGGTAATCCGAATGGAGACGGTGTAAAATGCTATATTCTGCAGCAAATGCTTGTTCAAAAGTTATTGAAACAACAGGCAGAGATTGACTCTGTAATGGTAGACGATAAACAGGTGGATGACGAAGTAGACAGAAGGATGCGTTCCAGTATCCAGCGTGCGGGCGGGCAGGATCGTTTAGAGCAATTCCTGAACAAATCTGTACTGCAATACAAGGACGAGATCAGACCAGACATCAAAGATGCACTGATTGCGAACAAAATGCAGCAAAAGATTACAGAGAATGTCAATGTAACGCCTCTGGAAGTAAAAAAATACTTTGATACCTACAAGACAGACAGTTTACCGGACATCAACACGGAATATGAAATCGGTGAGATTGTTCTCCACCCGGAACTGACAAAAGTGGAGAAACAAAAATATTATGATAAACTGGATGCCATCAGACTAAGGGTGAAGAGTGGTGAAGACTTTGGCTTCCTGGCTAAAACATATTCTGAGGATCCTGGATCCGCGTCAGAAGGTGGTGATCTGGGCTTCTTTGACCGGACAATGATGGCAAAGGAATTCACGGCCTGGGCTTTCAAGCTAAAGGCCGGAGAGGTTTCACCTGTATTTGAAACGGAATTTGGATACCACATTTTACAGGTACTGGAACGCCGTGGTGAACAGGTACATGCCAGACATATTCTGATCCGTCCGCAAACCACTCCTGCAAGTTTGGATCGGGTTAAACTTCATGCAGATAGTATTTACAATAATATTTTAACTAAAAAACTTCCTTTTTCTGCCGCCGCTTCTTTATACTCGGACAATAAAGAAACGAAGTATAACGGAGGTATGATGCTCTACGCAGATAATGTAACGGCCAGAACCACTTTCATTCCAGCAGAAAAAGTAGATCCAAAAGTCTTCCTGGTGATCGATACCATGAAGGTTGGTGAAGTATCCAAACCAAATTTCTTTTCGGGAGCTGATGGCAAGGATGGCTATAAGATCCTGCTTCTTAAATCTAAGATCCCGCCACATAAGGGAAATTTAGATCAGGATTATGTGAAGTTTAAAGAAAAGGCACAAGAAGTAAAGACCAATAAAGTCTTAAGCCAATGGTTTGAAAAACGCAGAGAAACGACTTATATAAAAATCGATCCGGAATATAGTACTTGTGACGAATTAAAACTCTGGACCAAGAACGAAAAGAAATAAACGCTCATGCACTACAACAATGATATTGAAGCTGTAAATGCACTTCACCTCTCCTATAAAGCCGTCAAAAATGAGATCGGAAAAGTAGTTATTGGTCAGGATGAAGTGGTTAAATCTGTATTGATTTCCATTTTCAGCAACGGTCATTGTTTATTGGTTGGCGTACCAGGTCTGGCCAAAACTTTATTGGTACAGACGGTGGCAAATGTACTGGATCTGAATTTCAACAGGATTCAGTTCACCCCGGATTTGATGCCAAGCGACATCATTGGCACAGAAATTTTAGGAGAAGACAGGCACTTTAAATTTATCAGAGGGCCTGTCTTTTCCAATATTATCCTTGCGGATGAGATCAACAGAACGCCGCCTAAAACACAGGCTGCGCTACTGGAAGCGATGCAGGAAAAATCTGTTACAGCTGCCGGACAAAAACATATTTTACCCAAACCCTTTTTTGTACTGGCAACACAGAACCCCATTGAACAGGAAGGTACTTACCCTCTTCCCGAAGCTCAGCTTGATCGCTTTATGTTTAATGTGCAGCTTCAATATCCTTCTTTTACGGATGAGCTGACTATTGTTAAGAACACCACCAGTAACGAAGAGATTACGCTTAAAAAATTACTTAATGCAGATCAGATCCAGTATTTCCAAAAACTGATCCGAAGTATTCCGGTTACCGACAATGTATTGGAATATGCGGTTAAACTGGCTGCAAAAACCCGCCCGGACACGGCCCTGGCTACTGAGGAGGTGAACAAATATATCAACTGGGGTGCTGGTCCGCGCGCTTCTCAATTCCTCGTACTTGGTGCTAAATGCCATGCAGCTATTTCAGGTAAATTCTCCCCGGACATAGAAGATGTGCAGGCTGTTGCCGAGGCAATTTTAAGACACCGGATTGTGAGAAACTACCGGGCAGAAGCAGAAGGCCTTAGTGTGGAGCGTATCATCAAAAATTTATTTTAAACTGTTCAGCAACAAATTAGGATAATCGGTAACCACTCCATCAATCCCCAGATTCAAAAGGTAATCCAGTTCTTTTGTTGAATTCACTATCCATGGGATAATCTTTACGCCTGCAGCATGGCAACGATCGACTAGCCCCTTACCCACCAAAACATAATAGGGGCTATAGTAGTCTGGTGTAAACCCAAGGCTTTGTATCGCGTCCTCAAAATCCACTTTCTCATCAATCATGAGTGATGTTTTCATCGCGGGATATTTCTCATGGAGATATTGTAGTGTACGCATATCCAGAGATTGAATGATGACTCTCTTTGTGATTTTTTTCTCCTTTAAAATTTCCATGATCCGCTCAATGAACACAGAAGCATCTGGTTGAAATTCTCCGTCTCCTTTTCGGATCAGTGCTGTTTCAATATTGTAAAGCGGTTTAGGCAATTTATTTAACTTCACATAGGCCTCTACAGAATCGATGACTTCAGAGAGCAGGGGCTTATAGGCCTTGATCTTCATTTGTCCTGGAAAACGACTATGCACTTTGCTGCCAACATCGAACTTTTTGATCTCTTCATAGTTCATCTTGAACATATTGTATTTTTTCTCTTCTTTAAAGGAAATCGCTTTGCCATCTGGCCTTAAGCTGATCTCATTATTGAAATATGGTTCATGAGAAAGTACAACTTTCTCATCTTTTGAGATCACAACATCCATATCCAGGACATTAACACCCAGGTCTAATGCTTTAATCATGCCTGGTATGGTATTCTCTGGCATGATGCCTCTAGCCCCTTGATGTCCAAGCAGCATAAACTTCTTTTGGGCTTGTACGGTATGGATGGAGAGCAGGAGAAAGGTAACAGCGATGAGTTTATTCATGTCAAACAAGATAAAGAAAAACAGGTTTATACCTGAGGCTGGCAAAATAGTGCTTTGTACTGAAAAAGAAAAGGCCCCTTAAATAAAATTTTAAGGGGCCTTTTCTTTTTTTAGCTGATTAACGTTCTGCAGGTGTAAATACCTGTGCAATGATGCTCCAGTTGTGGTCTGGTTGACGTTCATAAATAAAAACATAATTAAAGCTTTCTCTTAGATCGGCCTTATAATCTACAGTTGCAATGCCATAAGTATAGGCAAAATCTCCGCCTAATGCTCTGTCTGCTTTTGTTGTTTTTAAAGATATCTTACTTACCATGCTATTATAGAAAGCCATGATATTGCTTTTTCCTATGATAGGTTCGTTTCCCGGAAATAACAACCTTGCATCCTCTGTTAAGAAACCGGAAAATGCAGCAGCATTATAAGATTTCAGTGTTGCATTCAATGTCTTTTCTGTAGTCAGTATAATTTCGTTTCCGGCTGCGATCTGCTTATTATTAATGAACTTTGGCTTATAAAAATTAGCTGGCTCTGCAAAGTCCTCTTTACCCTTATTCAATGGTTTATTGTGTGAAGTACCCAAATCCAAAGCAAGTTCCCATTTATCATTGACTGCTTTCCAAACGGATAAGTAGTCGCCATAAGCTTTCTCCGTATCCCCCATCACATAAGTTCCTGTAGTAAAACCCCAGTCTCCGCTCTTTGATACTCTTGCATATACCGGAGACCAGCTCAGATTTTTACTGTCTTCCTGTCCGGCATAAAAAGTTTTGGCATTTACCGGGTTTGGTCTGAAAACCAATGCATCTGCTGCAGAAAAATCAAGGAAAGCTGTTTTGACACCTTGTTTAGCTGCGTGTTCAGCAAAGCTTTTTTCAGCATTTACCAGAGATTTGGTTGTTCCATCAGATTTTTGTGCGTAGGCACCGAGCGCAAGTGAAGCTGTAATACAGGTATAAATAAGTTTGTTGATCATCATAATTCAAATATGGTTACGAATATAAGGTTTGATATAGGTTTAATGGTCAAAAGTAATTAACAAATGCACATTAGGCTGCCGGCGATTCCCGATAAATTGTTTCCAGGACAGTCTGACCAACCGCTTTTAGTGTATTTTTATCAATGTTGTTCAGATTATCAAGCTGTGTATGCCAGTTCATATAGAAACCCGAAGCATCTGTGAAATGTATAATGTCTATTGCAGGAATCCCTGCCTGATTGATCCAAAAATGATCATCTATGAGGTTTCCAGAAGGGATATTAAGGAAATAAGAGCCGTAACCAATTTCGTCAGCGATGCTCCATACCCTTGCCGCAACATTTGACGCATATTTTCTGGATACTTCATCCTGGGTAAATTGAGCATTAGCCCCACCAACCATATCCAGATTAATGGCATACAATGGTTTAACCGAAGCTGCAGGCTGGTGTTTAACCCAGTATTGAGATCCTGTACACCAGGTCTGTTCATTGGGTGTTTCATCATTGGCCTTACCATAATCTTCAATATCCCAAAGAATAAAGTCGACACCCATATCAGGCTCTTTCTTTTGCAGTTGCCTGGCCATTTCCAGGATAACTGCTACGCCACTGGCACCGTCATTGGCCGCATCAAAAGCTTTATCCTTCATATTCGGGTCAGGGTCCTGATCTGAAAAGGGACGGGCATCCCAATGCGCTGTGACTAAAATTCTTTGCTTCTTGTCAGGATAACAGGAAACTAAAATATTCTTAAGCTGATGGCTTTTCCCATCGTATGTTTTTACCGTAGCTTCCTGCACCGTAACTTTTCCTCCGAAAGATTTCAGTTTGCCTGCCAGGTAAAGTGCACATTTTTCATGAGCACTGGTGGATGGAATTCGAGGGCCAAAATCAACCTGGGCTTTTGTATAGTTATAAGCGCTATCTGCATTAAACTCCGGTGAAACCAGCTTCACAGCTTCTGTAGCCTGAGTAGCAGTTGCAGTTTTATTTTTGTCAGAATGACAAGCCTGAAAAATAAGCGTAGTCAGAACTGCGAGTCCTATATATTTCTTCATGGGTATTTATATTTTACTCCAGGTTGTTCCTTCTTTGCTGTCTTTAAGCTGTATGCCAATATCCTGAAGTCCAATACGAATCTTATCGGAGGTAGCATAGTCTTTGTTCTCCTTGGCCGATTTACGGATGTCAATGACCATATCCAGAACAGAATTGAGTTCTGTATTAGAGCTATCTTCATCTTTTAATCCAAAAATATCAAATACGAAATCACTGACCAATTGTTTCAATTTGCTAAGATCAGCTTCGTTCAGCTGCGCCTTACCATCATAAACGCTATTGATGATTCTTGCAGCTTCAAAAAGTTCAGCAATAACTACAGGGCTGTTAAAATCATCATTCATTGCTTTTATACAATTCAATCTGATGTTCTCTATATCAAAATCACTTTTTTCTGAGGGCACCAGTTTCTCCAGTAAGGCGGTTGCATTCATTAGCCTCCGGAAACCTTTTTCAGACGCATCCAATGCATCGTTAGAAAAATCAAGTGTACTGCGATAGTGGGCCTGCAGCATAAAGAACTTTACAGTCATAGGGCTATAACCACGTTCCAGCAAAGGATGTGCTCCTGTAAAAAGTTCTAATGGAAGAAAACCATTGCCAGCAGATTTTGACATTCTTGCACCATTTACGGTCAGCATATTGGTGTGCATCCAATATCTGGCAGGCTGCACATGGCTGCATGCTTCAGACTGCGCAATCTCATTGGTATGGTGTGTAGCCGCAAGGTCCATCCCCCCTCCATGGATGTCAAATTCCTGTCCAAGGTATTTTGCACTCATAGCAGAGCATTCAATATGCCAGCCCGGAAAACCTACGCCCCATGGTGAAGCCCATTTCATTAAAGTTTCTGGCTTAGCTTTGATCCAAAGTGCAAAGTCCAGACGGCCGTGTTTTTCATCCTGACCACCCAATTCACGGGTATTGGCCAGCATATCTTCCAGGTTCCGGTTCGTCAGTATGGTGTAGTTGTATGTTTTGCTATATTTTTCTACATCAAAATAAACTGTTCCATTCTCTTCATAGGCATAACCGTTAGCTATAATCTCCTTGATCATTTCGATCTGCTCAATAATATGGCCAGTGGCAGTGGGCTCTATACTTGGTGGAAGTGTATTGAACATCCTTAATACATCATGAAAACCCAATGTATACTTTTGTACAATCTCCATGGGTTCCAGTTGTTCCAGTTTTGCTCTTTTTGCAAATTTATCATCCCCTTCATCACGATCTCCTTCCAGGTGACCGGCGTCGGTAATATTTCTGACATAACGCACCTTATAGCCACTGTATTTTAAATACCTGAATATTAAGTCAAAAGAGATAAATGTACGGCAATTACCCAGGTGGACATCACTATAAACAGTTGGCCCGCAAACATACATTCCGACATTCGGAGCGTTGAGGGGTTCAAAGATCTCTTTCTTTCTTGTGAGGGTATTGTATAGCTGCAAGCCGGTTTTCATCAGTATCTATTTAATTCTTGTGTTCAAGAGCACGCAAGTTCGGTTCATTTGATTTTTTGAGTACAAACTCATGATGTTTCCTATGTCCTTAATTGCGGATTATTTATTTGTGCAAAGTTAAAAAAATTAGGGGCTTAATCTCAAATCACTTCTAACAGGGAAATGATCAGATAAACGGGCCTCAATGATCTTATGGTTGATGACCTCAATATCTTTGGTCACTGCAATATAATCGATCTGGAAATTAGGAAATTTCCCGTTATAAGTGCGGCCAAGGCCCCGCCCTTTCTTATCAAATGTTTTGTTGAGTGAGGCTGTCAACTGTGTCACTGCGTAAGATGCAGGGGTATCATTGAAATCCCCGGCAATCAAGAAGGGGATTTTACAGGTTTTCATACTGGCTTTCATGATATCTACCTGAGCACTTCTCTTCAGAAAGGCCGTATTTAGCATACTCAAGATCCTTTTTGAAGGTACAATTTCCGCATCCATCTTTCTGGTTACTTTATCCAGGTACTGATAGTCCTGCTTATCGAAGGAAATAGATTGGAGGTGCACATTATAGACCCTCAGCATTTTATGATTGACTTCTACGTCCACGTAGATACTCGCATTCCCACCATGATTCGCATCAAAAACGATATTGCCTTTGTTCTTTATCGGATATTTGGAAAATATAGCCAGGCCCATTGCTTCGTAATCGTTTCTGGAAGAAGGAACGAAATAGTAATAGGGCGTATTGAGCATGGCTTTTAAGCTATCGGTAATAGCGTAGTTGCCTTTTTTTCGGGTGTAATATTCCTGGAAACACATAATATCCTTATTTTCCCTTTTTACCACCTGCAGCATCTTTTCTTTTACAGACTCGACATTACCAGAATCAAAAGGCTTAAAGCTATGGACGTTGTAGGTCATCATACGCACCAGATCTGCGCCGGATTTAGGTCCCTCTCCACGTTCGCCAGAAATACTAATGGTTGCAGTAAGTGCGCGCCATCCCAAAAGAATAACACCAAAGGTAAGCAGAACAAAGACCCAGCGGCGGCGAAGACACCACCAGATGATCATAAACAAATTGAGCAGCAGCAAAAATGGATAGGCCAGTCCAAAAAAAGGAATGAGCCTGTTCGCTCTTGGATCTACATTTCCGGCAATACACCCCAAAAGAAGAGATATGGCAAGAAACAGCGCCGTAATGCGTACCAATTTATCCAGAAATGTGGCCTTCTTTTTTTTCATCCACTAGTGTTTGCTGGCTTTAAATAAGGTATCTTTTTCTTCCTTACTCAACTTATCATAACCTGTTTTAGATATCTTATCCAAAATCGCATCAATCTCGTGCTGGGCAACTGTATTTTCTTTGGAACCTGCACTTCGTTTAAAACCTTCGTTTCTAACCACCTTAAGTTTGGACTTTTTCTTAAATAAATTACTCCAGTCTTTTCCATGCTGCAAAGCCTTGATATATACAAAGCCCAGCAGAGCTCCCCCCAGATGCGCAAAGCTACCTCCTGCATTTACAGAGGCCACACCAATCAGGTCCAGAACAATATAAGCAAGTGCAAGATATTTAAGTTTAACATCTCCGATCAGAAACAAACGTATCGTATAATCCGGCACCAATGTAGCTGAGGCAACAATAATAGCCATTACCGAGGCCGAAGAGCCAATTACTGTTGCCGACGAAATATTCGCTGCAAACACAGGGAAAATATGAAAGGCAGCGCAGAAGAATAGCGCACCGGCAATTCCACCTGATAAATAGATAAAATGAAACTGACGGGGTTTCATAAAGTCGAGAAAAATCTGCCCCATCCAATAAAGCCAAAGCATATTGAACAACAGATGCAGAAAACCTTCATGAAAAAACTGATAGGTAATCACGGTATAAAACCGTAGTGGGAGTCTTTCTAAAGAAGCAGGAAAGGCAAAATATTCTCTCACCAGTCCATCCAGTGCCAATGACGGATTGCCAGACAAAAAGATCACCACCCCAATCAGCGCCATGACCACAAAGATCAGGGTATTGATCCCTATATAGAAAAAGATAGGGTTACCTGATTTAAACACCTTAAACTTCAATTCTTCAAAAAGAGTACTATTCATAGTAGTCGTAAAATGTATTTTTATCTTTCCAGAGTTTAACAAGAATGAAACCCAGAAGTGCTCCTCCCAGGTGGGCATAATGTGCAACAGAATCTCCAGGTACGCGTGCTACGCCCAGGGATAATTCTATCAGTATATAAACAGGAACAATATATTTTGCTTTCACAGGTATTGGAATAAACATAATATATAGCTCCGTATTTGGATACAGCATACCAAAAGCAACAAGCAGGCCAAAAATAGCGCCCGATGCGCCCACCATTGGAAAACCATAGATACCGATCAATGTATTTTTATCGGCTTCAGATATTCCTGGAACGCCTACTGAAGCCATTTGGGTAGCCCAGTCTATATGCACAGGATTATGAACAACTGACCCTGTAATTTGATAGACCTCATAAGCCTGAACGCCCATTTGCAACGCTACAGCACCAAGGCCTGTGATGAGGTAGAAATTAATGAATCGTTTCGCTCCCCAACGGGTTTCCAGTATACCCCCAAACATAAACAGCGCAAACATATTGAACAGAATATGGGTAAAACCGCCGTGCATAAACATATAGGTTATAGGCTGCCATATTTTAAAATAGGAGGAATCAAAGTAAAAAGCACCGAGATAGGTAGACAAGTCAATCCCCTTACTTTGCAGCACATAAGTTGCCGCAAAAAACAATACATTAATAATCAGCAGGTTTTTAACTATGGGTGGTATATGAATATTATTCATTGTTATTTCTCAAATTTCTTATCAAGATCTGTTAACGTAATGGTTTGTATCACCGGTTTTCCGCCAATACTAAAGTTAGGCATTTTGCAGGCAAACAATTGTTCAATCAGCATATTCATTTCTTCCTGGCTCAAACTTGTTCCGCTTTTAATCGCACTGTTCCTGGCCATACTACGGGCCAATGCATCCCTTTTGTCCAGCCGTAATTCCTGCTGGGAATTTTTAAATCCTTCAATCAGGTGCTCAAAAAGCTGCGTCTCGTTGATATTGCTACTTCCCAGATCAACCGGAATTCCCTCAATTACCAGGGTATTTTTTCCAAATTCACGGACTTCAAAACCCAGGCTTTTAATGTCTTCGAGCAGGCTTTTAGCAAGTTCGTAATCATTAGGGCTTAAGGTTACTGTTTGCGGGAACAGACTTTGTTGCGAAGCGCCTTTCCGGTCTTCCAGATGAACAAGAAACCGTTCATAGAGGATTCTCTCATGTGCAGCCTGCTGATCAATCACCATTAAGCCTGATTTGATCTGCGAAACAATATAACGGTTATGCACCTGCATGAGTTGTTTCTGAAGCGGAGCATAGTTCTCTTCTATTTCTGATACCCCGGGCAATTCAATTTTAACCTGCTCCGCCGGTGTATGATTGGCTATTTCGTATAAAGAACCCCAGTTTTTTGTACTGGCGGCTCTGGATTCGTAACCCCCGCCCCCTGAGAAAGAGGACCCGGAATAAGAAGACACAGATCTTTCTGAAACTTTATCTTCCTTAAAGGGATTAAATTCAGGGTTAAAACTAATGGTTGGCGGAACGATATCTTCAGGGGCTTTAGGTGTGATCATACCGCTAAAGCCAGTTTCCTGATCAAAGTCTATAGTAGGGCTAATGTTAAATTTCCCAAGAGAACGTTTTACCGCAGAATGTATGATGGCATAAACAGATTTCTCTTCCAGGTATTTAATCTCCGTTTTTGTTGGATGGACATTGACATCAATCTTGGCCGGGTCTATATCAATGAACAATACATACAGCGGAAAATTCTCCTCCGGCAGCAGATCCTGATAAGCTTTATTGATGGCATGATTAAGATACCCATCTTTGATAAACCGGTTGTTTACAAAAAAGAATTGTTCACCTCTTGTTTTTTTTGCGAATTGCGGTTTACCAATATACCCTTTAAGGTTGATGATGGAGGTTTCCTCCTCCACCGGGATCAGTCTTTCATTATAATTGTTTCCAAACAGATGAATGATCCGCTGTTTTAATGCAGATGCCGGCAAACGGTATATCTCTGCGCCATCGTGGTGCAAGCTAAAAGCGATACCTGGATTGGCCAGGGAAACCCGCTGAAATTCATCCAGAATATGACGCATCTCTGCAGGATTGCTCTTTAAAAAGTTCCGTCTGGCAGGTGTATTAAAGAACAGGTTTTTGACACTGATGCTGGTTCCCTCCGAACAAGCCACCGGCTCCTGTTTAACAATTGAAGACCCTTCAATCTCGATCAGGGTACCAATTTCATCCTCATGTCTGCGGGTTTTCATCTCTACCTGCGCAATGGCAGCAATAGAAGCCATAGCTTCTCCCCTGAATCCCATAGTGCGTATTGCAAAAAGATCTTCAGCTTTGCGCACTTTAGAGGTCGCATGCCGTTCAAAGCACATTCTTGCATCGGCTACAGTCATCCCGCATCCATTATCAATGACCTGTATTAATGCTTTTCCTGCATCCTTCAGTATAAGTTGTATTTTGTTTGCCCCTGCATCTATGGCGTTCTCCATCAATTCTTTTACGGCCGATGAGGGGCGTTGAACCACCTCTCCTGCTGCAATCTGATTGGCAACGCTATCGGGTAAAAGCTGTATAATATCTGACATTTATATTCTCCGGTAAAGGTTGCTAATTTAGCGAAAATAAGCCTTAAACTGATCTCTTTTCTTATAATTGAATGTTAAATGACGAAGTCAGTATTTGATTTTTATATCTTTATGCTCATCTACTTTCAAAAACAACCTGTCTTAGCCCCTATCCAAATGAACAGAAACTACCTTAGAACGAAAAAACTGCTCAAAACATTATGTCTCTATCTTTTTACTGGCGCTACTTTGAGTGCCTGTGCCCAGGAACACAAAAAAAATGAAGCTTTACTCGCAAATGCAAACACCATCATCAGAAGCGCAGTTTTGCTCAACAACCAACAAAACATTGTGCCACTAATGTCTCTTGAAAAAAAGACCATTGCCTCTGTTAATCTGGGCTTTAACTACCAAATCACTGTAGACAGCTTACTGAATAAATACGCAAAAATCACCTCATTTTCAGCAGACAGCTACAAAGACGCCGCAACACTAAATGACCTTGAAGATGACCTTAAATATTTCAACACCATATTAGTTTCGATTACAGATCAGGATGCCTCAAACCCACGCTACCTGAATTTCATCAACCTGCTGAGCAAAAACAAGCAGGTGGTGATTTCACTTTTTGGCGATGGCAATAGCCTGCGTTCCTTTGACAATATTACAGCCCCAGTATTATGGACAGCTCAAAAGGATATCAGCGCTGCAGCCATTACACCACAAATGATTTTTGGAGGTATCCCATTGAACAATAAACTTTCTTTCACTTATTCGGGAAAATACACAACAGGATCAGGATATTCAACAACAGCAACAAGATTGAAGTATACCCTTCCTGAAGATGCCGGTGTCAATGCAGATGATCTTTCAGAGATCAATGCTATCGCTGCTGAAGCCATCAATGACAGGGCAACTCCAGGACTAGTTGTTATGGTAGCCAAAGACGGCAAAGTCATTTTCAACAAAGCCTATGGCAGGCACACTTACGACAGCGCTGCACTCCCAGATAAAACATCTGACATTTTTGATTTGGCCTCAGTGACCAAAATTACAGCAACAACACCTGCAGTAATGCGCTTGTACGAACAAAATAAGTTAAAATTAGACACCAATATCGGAGCTTATATCCCGAAAGCCAGAACAACAGCAATGAATCCGATCCAGGTGAGAGAGGTCATGCTCCATCAGGCTGGTTTTATTCCTTACATACCCTTTCATGACTATATAAAACCCACCGACCACAGCACTGATTCTTCAGCAATATTCCCCACAAAAGTGGCAGATGGCTACTATGTCCGCAAAGATTATTTTAAAGATGTGATGTGGCCCAAAATGCTGAATGCTCCAATTAAAACACGAGGCTCTTATGTTTATAGCGACATCAGCATGTATGTGATGAAAGACATTGTGGAACGCATTAGTGGTGAGCCATTAAACAAATACGTCGCAGAAAACTTCTATGAACCCCTTGGAATGCAGACCGCAGGCTTCCTGCCCCGCAACCGTTTCTCCAAAGACCAGATCATACCAACAGAGAATGACTCTTATTTCAGAAAAACTTTACTTGTTGGATATGTACATGACCAGGGTGCCGCACTCGCTGGAGGTGTATCAGGCCATGCGGGTTTATTTGCAAGTTCGAATGATATGGCCATCATGTATCAGATGCTGTTAAATAAAGGTACTTATGGAGGCGTTCAGTATTTCAAACCTGAAATCGTAGATATGTTTACTGCAAAACAATCTAATGTGAGCAGAAGAGGCCTTGGATTTGACAGATGGGATCCGGATCTTTCAAAGCACTACCCTTCTGAATTAGCCTCTCCTCAAACCTACGGACATACAGGTTATACCGGCACCTGCGTATGGGTAGATCCATCCAGGGGGCTGGTCTATGTATTTTTATCAAACCGCGTGAACCCGGGAGTAACAGAAACCTTAAGCAGGCTGAAGATCAGAGGAAGAATACAGGATGTGATCAACAAAGCCATAGACAAAAGTAAAATTTAGTGTAAAACAGATTACACAAACACCCTCATTACCAGTTAAATACATGTTTTTTTCTGTATATTAGGTCCTAACAAAACTTAATTATCTAAAACAATGAAAAGATTAACATGTATTGTTGCGGTAATGCTATTGGTTACCGTTACCTTTCGGGCACAAGCCCAGGATGATGCCTCCATGAAGGCCTGGCAAGCTTATATGACCCCTGGAGATGTCCACAAAATGATCGCTAAAAGTGATGGGAACTGGAATGAGGATATCACGATGTGGATGGCTCCAGGTGCCCCGCCAACTAAAAGCAAAGCAACTTGCATAAACACAATGATCATGGGTGGGCGATACCAACAATCTGTTCACAAAGGCAATATGATGGGAATGCCCTTTGAGGGGATGGGACTTTTAGCCTATGACAATGCAAAGAAAATCTTTATAAGTTCCTGGATAGATAATTTTGGAACAGGATTAATGTATATGGAAGGCACCTGGGATGACACCTCCAAATCGATTACTTTTAAGGGCACTTCTGTAGATCCTGGTACAGGGAAAGACATGAATGTCCGTGAGGTGATGAAATTTATCGATGATAGCAATATGCTGATGGAAATGTATGCTGTAGTGAACGGTACGGAAACGAAAACCATGGAGATTAAGATCAGCAAAAATTAGCATCTCCGGTATAAGAACAAAAAATAAAAGGCGAATAAGAGAATTCCTCCTGTTCGCCTTTTATCTTTTCTTAATTCTTATTTTATTTTTTCAATCCGATCTCTCTCAGTCTTTCATCAAGGTATTCTCCTGCAGTCATATCCGTATAAAGCTTTGGATGTTCTGCATCGATACATGAGGCCAGACTTGTAAGATCCATTGTTGACCTTGGGTGCAAAAAGAATGGAACAGAGAAACGGGAGGTTTTCATCAGTTCGCGTGGCGGATTAACTACCCGATGTGTAGTAGACCGCAATTTATTATTCGTTAAGCGCTGCAGCATATCACCAACATTCACAACAATATCAGAATGATGTGCTTTAATTGGCAACCATTCGTTGCTGCGTGTCAAGACTTCAAGCCCATCTGCACTTGCACCAATCAAAAGGGTAATTAAATTGATATCCTCGTGAGCACCCGCACGAACTGCATCATCAGGAATTGCTTCTGGATTTTCAATAGGAAAATAATGAATACCCCTTAAAATAGAATTTCCATTGTGCACATACTGATCAAAATAATCTATTGGCAAACCCAAATAGGTAGAAATCGCTCTTAAGAGATGCTTACCATTACTTTCCAGCTTCTGATAAATCTCACGTGTTACCGTATTAAACGCAGGAAGTTCTTCCAGATATTCATTATCCGGATACTCACTTTTGATAGCGTCGCCATCAGTCACTTCCTGCCCAATTTGCCAGAACTCTTTTAAATCCGCAGTTTTAGCACCCTTTGCAGTTTCTTTACCCGGACTGGTATAGCCTCTCTGACCAGCCAGTTCTGGTTTTTCATATTTCCTTTTTTGTTCAGGAGATAATGCAAACATGGCTTTGATATTTTCATAGAGCTGATCGATCAGCTCCTGGCTCACCCCGTGGTTGGTGATCGTTACAAAACCTGAATCGTTAAAAGCCCTCCCGAGTTCATCGGAAAACTTTTTACGCTGCTCTTCTGTTCCATTGATATATGATCCAAGATCCAGACAAGGTATATAAGGTGTCGACATAGTATTTTCTTTTGTTTGTAATTTGAGATAAAACTAAAAAACAATTGTTAATAAATATTCTATAATTAAATATACGCAGATTAATTATTTATATATAAGCATTTTAAGTTATTAACAATTTCCTTCCTGATCGGCTGTTTTCATTTACCCACCCTTCGGATGATATCGACAATGCCTTCATTTAAGATAATAAACATGCCCAGACGCTCTTCAGAAATACCGCTGCGCAATTGATAGGTAAAAATTGGCTTATCGTTCTCAAAATGAACCTCCATATAGTGAAATAGTATGTTGCCGAACTTTTTCAGTTCATTTGCCAGTTCAACAATATGAGTCGAGATAAAAAAAACTGAGTTTTTTAGGGCGGCCAGTTCGGATATAATTAAATTCGAACCATCAAAAGCATCTTTTACGTTAGTCCCCCTAAATAATTCATCAAAGATGATAAACATTTTATTGTTTTTAAATAAGGTTTCTGACACTTCTTTTACCCGCTTAACTTCACTATAATAATGACTAAGCCCCCCATTGATGTTGTCAGGAAGATTAATGGTCGTAATTAAGCCATTGAAAATAGTTGTTACCATATTATTGGCAGGTACAGGAAACCCTAAATGTGAGAGATAAACTGCCAGACCTATAGATTTAAGCAAGGAAGATTTTCCCGCCATATTTGAACCTGTAAGCAGAACGATGTTTTGTTCTGCGTCCAAAAGGAGATCATTTTTGACAGGATGGGATATATTGGGATGAAACAGACCCTCCAAACGTACCTGAAATTTATCTGCATCCCGATATTCGGGAAATGAAAAACCCTTCGTTGCTGTTACCAAAGCCAGATTTTCGAAAATGTCCAGCTCGTAAACAAATGAAAGCAACATTTTTATATTGTTCTTTTCTTTATGACGGAATGCCCTATCCAGTTTACTTACCTGCAGGAATTTGAGTTTATTTTCATTACAGGAGATTGCTTGTGTTAGCTGGCCATCTTCAATGATCATTTCTATTTGTTCAAAAATAGATTTTATATAAGCCGGTGTGTGATTTGAGGAATGCTCTTCTATAAATGCAGAAAGATATTTTGTTAATTTTATTAAATACTTAAGCCCTGTTTTAATGATATAGTAATCATTACTTGAATTCCTTGTGATGTATTCTACCAAAGAATCTAAAGGATTACCCCTGAATTTCTTTTTATCAAACTTCAAATAAAACTCTATCAGATCCAGCTCTTCATTTCTTATATCAAATTCTATACGATGATCATAAAAATACTTAATACAGTCTCTGCGTAAAGTCATTTCCTTAATGTCGCAAGAAGGACATAGCATCATCTCTTTTAACCTTTCCCGCCCACCTATGCTTCTGGTTCCCTTAAACAGGTCAAATATTGATTTTGATCCTGTTTTTTTTGTGAAAATATTCAGGTCAGTTAATGTTTGCTCATCAATATTAAAATTACTCATGCAGAATTCGGATATAAGCTTATTGGTTAAATTAGACAAAAGAACTAAATCAACCAAGCCTGCCTATCTAAATTCCAGGATTTTTATCCCTGCAGAGGGCTTCTGCCTTCTGAAGTAAAAAGAAAGGTAGCAAGCTTTATCAATGGAAAATTCTGAATTAAGACTCTATAAGGAACTAAAAGGGATTTAAAAGGGGCATTGCCCCTATCAACCCCCTACCAATTCCCTATTAACTCCCTATAAATTCTTTATAAATTGTTGACTCTTTATGGCTTGTTCCATGCTGGAATATAGACCACTTGCATTAAAAATCCATCATAAAAAAAGACCTGCAGGATTTCTCTTGCAGGTCTTTCTTATGATCAGGCAGGGAGCTATGGAAATTTAACCCCTCTGTATTTAGTAACGTCTACAATAGGAATACTTGATCCATATTTGGCATTGATAGCATTTATAAAACCATTTGCAGTTATTGCATAACCCATAGGGGTTAAGTGAACTCCATCTAAAGAAAACAAGTTACCAGTAATATATGCACCGCTAACCACTGCTCCGTTAACCACTTTACCAGATCCATATTCTTTTAGCATAGCGTTCGCATCCATAATCGCCAGATCGTTGGCTGCCGCAACAGATCTGATCGTTGCATTATAAGAAGCGACATAATCATTAACAATGGCCACTTCATCTTTATCCAAAACGTATTTGTTTTCTATAGGGTTATAAGGAGAAAGACCATAAGGACCCTTCGGATCAGCTTTTCCAATTAAACCAGCAGAACCTAAAGGCAAGATGAACAGATCTGCTGCAGTTGCCGGCCTTGCCGGACCGCTTGCTGGCTGAATATAAATATTCTCCACTGCAGCTCCACCCGAAGAAGCATGAACGGTCGCTAATATAGAGGCAAGGGTAACAGTTCTAAAATAGGCTGTGGCGGTAACATCAGGAATGGTTGCAACAACACCCTTTGCTCCGGCACCTCCTGTACCTCCTTTTTTCAGCGTAGACACTGCAAGATTATACAGTGCTGCAAAATCACCTTTTGGAGTTGGAACATCACCAACACCTCCTCCGGTTGCATAACCCAAAATATCATTATTGCCCAGCCACATACTGAAAAAAGTAAAGGGTTTAGCCGTTACAAAATCAAGGTATTTAGTATTGTTTGTACCCGCGTTACCTGGCAGAAGCCGTTCATAGAATCCATTTAAGTTGCCATAAGGCGCATAGGTAATATGCGCCAGTTTAATTCCCGGCACACCGTAGTTGTTCAGGTCTCCTGTATATTTAGTAAACAGTGTTACATTACCAAATCCTGGAATGGTCACTTGACCTCTCACCGCAGTATGGGTGTTTTGGTCGGCGATTTTTGGTGTACCATCTGCATTAAACCCAGCGATGTATTTATAACCCGATCCATCTGACTGACTGTCCTGAAAGAAGGCTGTACTGAAACTACCCCCGCCAACAGTCTTCATTTGCTCGGCAATCATTAATGGAAAAGAATTTTTCTGGCCATCCAGATATAAGCCGCCATCGGCATATCCCGAAGTAAGTGAATTTCCAACAGCTATATATCGGGAAAAATCCGCATTCCCTTTATTAGGAACAACCGTATTTACAGATTCAGCGGAAGGCTTACAAGATGCTAAGCCAAGAATAGCCAGGGCTAAGACACTTTTATAAAAATATTGTGATTTCATGATCTTTCTCTTTGGGATTAAAATTTATAGGATAATGCTACACCAGGAATATAAGCGACAGTTTTAAAAGTACCGCTTAATCCGGTTTCTATATTGGTTCCACTCCTTGCAAGTACATTCTCATACAAGAAAGAGAAATCCACACCAAATCTTTCAGAAGGTTTAAGTCCGATACCTGCACTTAACAATAAACGATTGGCATCCGGAACCTCTGGCGTTACATACCCATCGTTTACCGGTGTTAATGCATAACCAATACCCGCTCTTAAAGCCAGAAAAGAATTCGCTTTATTCTCAATACCCAATCTAAAAGTAGCCGCATCTTTATAGTTCCGCGGAGAATGTGTATCTGGAATCCTGGCATTATTATCATAATCAAAAGAAAGATCTTTATAGACATGCCATTGCACCCAGTTTATATCCAGGGCAATAGTTGTTTTTTCCGAAGGATAGAAACCAAAACCAAGCGTGCTGGTTGCCGGCAACGGCAAGGTTGCATTGAATTTAGTTGGAAAAGTAGACCTTAGCGCATCAGGAATATTAAAGTTCGCATCTCCGTCTTTTACCGTTGCATTTACTTTAGATCTGTGGGTAAGACCTATGGAGATCCCGGAAAGTGTCTTCACATAAATACCGGCATTCCATCCAAAATCTTTGGAGGTACCTTTCAGCTGAGCTGTAGAAGACTCGCCATTGTTGAGGGTAATTGGAATGGCACGCTGGAGATCTACTTTACCTAGCGAATAGACTAAACCACCCCCAATACCAATATTATCACTGATCTTTAAGCTTAAAGTTGGCTGTATATAAATAGCCTGAAGATCAAGCGATGTTACTGCATATTTACCTGTCCAATTAGGATCCCAGTGCATTGCGCCTCCAAATGGCGTATAAACACCTATACCAAATCTTAATCTGTTTTCAGGTGAACCAAAAACAGCATATGCCGCAAAAGGGGTGGGTAATTTATTTTGGTTATGTTCTGTTAAATTTGAACCTGTCTGGCTAAAAGCAGTCTTCAGCATAATACCGTTTACTCCACCCTGAACACCGTTTTGTTTAAGAAAGGAAACAGCACCCGGGTTGAAAAATACCGAAGCTTCGTCCATAGCAACTCCGGTGCCTGCACCGCCCATTGCTGTTTGCTTTTGCCCCTGAAGGTTCACCTGGAAAGATTGAGAAAATCCCCAAACAGGTATTACCATTAGAAAACTGAGTAGAATCTTTTTCATGATATTTGGTTAGTTGTTTAAAATATATGTTTCTATGTGTATTAGATTAATTATAATCTCCCAACAATTCATCCATACAATATGTTTAAGCTAATATAATAATATGCATGCATAATAAAGAAACAATTTTCATTTAAAAGTCAAAAACAAATTAATTTTGTTTTACACTAAATAACATACTTACATTTGCTAACACTGTTATTTTTGATACACCTAGTATCGGTACAGATTAAATTGTCTAAAAAGGAATAAAGATATGAGCTTAATTGAAGCATTAAATTGGCGATATGCCACAAAAAAGATGAATGGTACAAAAGTACCTCAGGAAAAAGTAGATCAGATTGTTGAAGCGGCAAGACTAGCCCCTACTTCCTCTGGTTTGCAACCTTTTAAAGTTATAGTGATTACCAACCAGGAGTTAAAGGAAAAGATCTCAACGATTGCTTTCGGTCAGCAACAGATCATTGACTGCTCGCATCTTCTTGTTTTCGCAGCCTGGGACAATTATACCCCGGAAAAAATCAGGTCGGTATTTTCGCACACCAATGCGCAACGCAGTCTTCCTGCTGATGCCACAAAAGATTATGAGGACAGGATCATCTCTTTATATACCGCTAAAACTGCAGAAGAAAATTTTAATCATGCTGCTAAACAGGCTTATATAGGCTTTGGTGTTGCGATTGCTGAAGCCGCACTGTTAAAGGTTGACGCCACACCAATGGAAGGTTTTGACCCTAAACAACTGGACGAATTGTTAGGTCTTTCTGCTCAAAACCTGCGAAGCACAACGTTATTGCCTTTAGGTTATAGAGACGATAGTGGAGATTGGCTGGTTAACCTGAAGAAGGTACGTACTCCACTAGAAGACTTCGTTATTGAATTCAAATAAGAGATTCCCAGTTTATATCAGGAGGTAGAGATGTAGGTTTCTACCTCTTTTTTTTGCCTGCATGTAAAAATATTATAGCATAAAATGTCAAATTATGTTAAACAAGGTTTGACATGAACGAGCAAAGCGCATAAATGAATATATTAGCCTAATTAATTTGTTAATTTATATTCATGAAGTATTTAAAATTTGTTGCTGCTTTGATGCTTGCCTTAGTTAGTGTACACTTTTCGGCATTTTCTCAGAAGGACACCACGATCTTAAATAATATTATAAAGAAAACAGGCAAGCTGCCTGAATTGTATCCTGTAGAAAAAGTATACCTTCATTTCGACAAGCCTTATTACAGCGTGGTAGACACCATATGGTTTAAAGCTTATCTTACCTCCGAACAGAACCTTCCATCACCTTTAAGTAAAATAGTTTATGTGGATGTGATGAGCAGTAAAGATTCGCTGGTGGCCTCTTTAAAATTTCCCGTAACCAACAGTGTTGCCTACGGCAATATTCCACTGGATCCTTTGAATTTTAAACAAGGCAATTACTATGTCCGGGCGTATACAGTGTGGATGCTGAACTTTGACCCCGCTTATTTCTTTACGAAGAATATTCCAATTGGAGAAGCGGTTGACAAACAACTGTTAACGCATTTCACTTACACTTCAGCGACTTCTACCAAAGATCAGCAGGTCATCAATGCCCGCATTCAATATAAAAATCCAGATAAATTACCCTACGCCAACAAAACGGTAAACTGGAGAGTTATGTCCGATTATGACGTCATTTTAAAGGGTAAGGGTACAACAGATCAGAATGGAGTACTTAACCTCAATTTGAGTCCAAAGAAAAACCAGGTCATTAAAACCGGGAACTTAATTACAGACATCAATACCGGAGACAAAGAAAGCTTAACTTCTACTTTTGAGCTAAAACCTAAAAGTGGAGACAATGATATCCAGTTTTTTCCAGAGGGAGGTGAGTTGATATCAGGCATACCGACCCAAATCGCATTTAAGGCTGTTAACCCCAACGGACTTGGTGTAAATCTTACTGGAACAATTGTAGACAACGACGGGAACCAAATCACTACCTTAGCCTCATCTCACCTGGGAATGGGTTCATTCTATGTCAATGCAGATGCTGGTAAAACTTATAAAGCGAATATTTCGTTCAAGGACGGGAGCAGCAAGACCATTGAACTTCCAAAATCTGCAGCCTCGGGCATAACGCTCCAGATCAATAATGCAGCTGCCGATAACATCAATCTTAAAATTGTTGCTAACGATGCTTATTTTCAACAAAATAAAGACAAGAATTTGTTTATTGTTGGCCAAAATGCCGGGGTAATTTATTACGCCGCCCAAACGGTTTTGCAAAACCAGGTTACAGTAGCCAAAATACCTAAAGCCAAGTTTCCTTCAGGTATTGTGCAAATTACCTTGTTTTCTGCCACTGGTGAACCGGTAAGTGAAAGGATTGCTTTTATCCTGCACCAGGATGCGCTGAATCTTTCTGCACAAACAGATCTGCCCGCTTATAAACCGAGACAAAAGGTTAAAATGACCGTAACAGCTAAAAATGCAACAGAGAAACTGGCAGGAAGTTTTTCTGTTTCTGTGACTGACGAGCAGAAAGTTCCTGTTGATGAGGATAATGAAACGTCCATCTTCAGTTCGCTTTTACTGAGCTCAGATTTGAAGGGCTACCTGGAAAAACCGAATTATTACTTCAATAAAACCAATGACAAAAAGCTGGCCGATCTGGACATTTTAATGCTTACACAGGGTTACCGCCGTTTTGATTATAAAGAAATTCTTGCAGGAAAATATCCGCAGGTGAGTTATCTTCCTGAGCAAGGAATGAACATTACAGGAACATTGAGAGATCGCACGGGTATGCCCGTAAAGAAGGCTGGTCTGCGTTTAACGATACCCGGCAGAACATTCTCAGCCGAAGCCTTTACAAACCCCACTGGTGTATTTAATTTTCAGAACCTGAACTTTCCAGATTCTTCACAGGTCGTAATTAGTGCCAAATACGGCGCCAACGGGAGCAACCTCATGATTATGGTGGACCAGGAACCTGCACCTGCAATTGGCACCAACAGGAATGGTGCTGATGAGGTAATGAACATTGACAGCACATTAAACAACTATTTGAACAACAGCAAAAAACAATACAGTTATTTGAGACAACTGAAAGAGGTGAAAATCACTGCAGCTCCAATAAAAAAGGTAAGCCACTCTGATTATTCTGCCCTTTCAGGATTAAGTATGATGCCTGACCACTTGTTAGATGCAGATCGTTTCCAGGGTTGCAATGACCTGCTGACCTGCCTCAAAAGCATGGCTATGGGCCTAACCTGGGATACCAACACCAATAATTTCTATGTAACACGAGATTTTAACGCCGGAAACAAAACGCCGGTACAAATATTCCTGGCGGGAATGCCGGTAGATGTTTATGCACTTTCATCTGTAAATATGGCGGAGCTGGAATCCATTGAAATTTTCACTAAAGACGAATTGGGCACGGTTAACCGGATGTATAATTCTAATGGTGTAATTTCCATTAACATGAAAAAAGCGAAGAAAGTGAAAAAGATGAGTCTTGAAGAAATCAAAAAGCTTTTACCTCAGAACAATGTGATTACGGTAAATGCCAAAGGTTACAGCAAGCAACGTGAGTTCTATTCGCCAAGATATACGGCAGAGAATATCAATATGAAAGACCTGAGAACAACAATTTACTGGAATCCGAGGGTGATCACAGATGCCACAACCGGCGCAGTATCCTTCGAATTCTTTAATGCCGAAGGTAAGGGTACTTATAAAGCCGTAGTTGAAGGCCTAGATAAAAACGGCAATCCTGGCCGTTTTATCTATCGCTATACGGTTAAATAATATTTCCGGGGAGGATCATTAATGATGCTCCCCGTTAATTTCCTTTTGACATTTTAATCCGTCTTCTGTCATTACCCATTCTGCAAAATCCCTGTTGTCTTCTCCCTCCTGATCACAATTCCAGGATCTGTAATCTTCCAGATACCGATCAAGATCTTTGTTCAAGATCAATTTGGTTCCAACAGGAACTTTCACCGTTACGTTCACTTCCTGATTACGCCAGTAATTATTTTTGGTCAAATATAATTTAGGGCTGAAATTAAGTACCGAATCCTGCTGTAAAAAATCATAATGAATACTTTGCGCATTCTTTAGGGCAATATCGAAAGACTTTCCATGGGCACTGAAGTTTTGAACCACAGCAAATTTCCCGTCCATGCTTCTTTCAATCCTGATCCTGACATCGACAGGGCGCTGAAAAGGGCCATCATTATGATCTACAATAATCCTTCCCCTGTAACTATCTGAATTGATCTGGTAACGCACACTGTCTTCTTTGGAAAAGAAACGCGATTTATCCAAAACAAGGGTATAAGTTGCATATGGTTTTAGCGGGCTTGTCTGAGTAAATTCAGCCTCTTCTTTAAAGTCAGCCGTTACTTTAGCGATGTAAAAAATACCAGTCGCGGTACCTAGCAGCCATACAATCAACAGGCTAAAAGAAACTGCTTTATTCACTGGCCGGGAAGAAAAAGCGACACGGGCAGAAAAGAGAAGTAGCGCAAGCAGTGGCACCGCAAAAAAGATGAACGCGGCAAACAATAACGTAGACTGGTAGGCCTGATCAACCATACTCAACGGAAAGATCTCATTCGCACCGGCGTCCCATACACCAAGGAAAACAGCTAATACCACAATCAAGCCCAGGAGCATGATTCCAGACATCAGAATAATCGTTCCTGCTACAAATTTGAATATGGTTTTTCCTGTTCCTGAAATAAACTTACCCAATACATCAAGGAATTCCGTGATAAAGGTTCCTGATCTTTTAATAAGCTGATTATTTTCCATTTCATCCTGAAAATTTCTAATAAAGCCCTGAAGATTAATAGCCTCACCTTTCATATACATCTTTTCAGACCTGGTTTGGGCACGGGGAACAATAATCCACATCACGAAATAAGCCAGAATACCAGCACCTCCCACAAGCACAGAAAGGAGAGCAAACAGACGAATCCAACGGTCTTCAATATTCAGATAGTGTCCCAATCCTGCACAAACACCTGCTACCATTCCTTGTTCTGTATCTCTGTAGAGACGCTTTATGCCCGCAGAATAAGGGGGCACAAAAGCATTTTCTTCTTCCTCTTCAGAGGATTGAAAATCACGTACGGTTCCCATCTGCGCGATTATGGTTTGCACATCATTGGTGTTAATGGCCGCTTTCTGTTGAGTAGTCAGGATTTCACGGAACATCTCCGCAATTCTGTTTTCTATATCTGTTACGATTTCAAAGTCATCTGCACTCTTTGCAAAGTGGGCTTTAATTTCATTGAGGTAGCCTGTTAAAAGCTCGTAGGCATCCTCCTCTATATGAATAAGAGAATTCCCAATATTTATGTTCAGTGTGCGTTTCATTTATTTGTTTGTTTAGAGGTTTCAATTGCATAAGAAAGTTCCTGCCAGGTGGTATCCAGTTGTTTTACCATGCCTCGGCCATCTTCAGTGAGGACATAGTATTTACGGGGTGGTCCCGAAGTCGATTCTACCCAATTGTAACTCAAAAGACCGTTGTTCTTTAAACGGGTGAGCAGCGGATAGAGCGTACCCTCAACTACCAGTAATTTGGCCGATTTTAACTCGGCGATAATATCAGAGGCATAAATCTCTCCTCTTGATATTATAAGCAGCACACAGTACTCTAGTATGCCCTTTCGCATTTGTGTTTGCGTATTTTCTGCTATCATATAACAAAGATATATGTTTTATATAGTAATATGCAATACATAGTACTATATAAAATAAATTTTTATACACAATGGATTGATTTACAGATATATAATTTTAAAAATTATATTTTATTCCATCCATTTAAAATTCCATAGATAACCGTTATCGCAATTATCTGCCTATTCATCTGACTGGTCATAATGGTTTTTGCTTTGTCTCGCTGCGGGACTGGTTATCTGTTTTTTATATGGAAAAAAGAACAGTAAATCCATTAGAACAGTGAAATCTTTGGATTTTAAACTTTGATTAAAGCCCTCTTAAGAGTCTAAAACATTGGAAATCAAAATATTTTCCACACAAAATCAAAGTTATTAACATTTTAACATTGTTTTAGAATCTTGGCCTACACTTTGCCCTTCCTAAGTACATCATTAATATCTACTTATGATCATGAAATTAAATCCTGTTTTTCCACACCTGGCCAGGCTCAGAGCGGAAAAAAGAGAAAGGGCAGAAAGACAAAAGCTTACTCACGAACAATGGATAACCATAGACAGAGTAGTGATAGCCACTCTTTTTGCACTGGTGATTATTGGTGCAATCATCTTTTCCTAGGATTTAAAATAGCATTAATTAATTTTTTAGCGTACAGATTTTCTGTACGCTTTTTTTATGAAACCGCTCTACAACAATAGCGTATCTATACGGTGTGCCTGCAGCCTGTTGTATTGTGAAGACCAGGTGTAAATTGTAAAATGCCCATCTTGTGATGCCACCAAAGCAATTGCATCCCGCTGATCATGAATGAATTGTGCCGCAGAAAGATGTCTTGTACCTCCCACCTTAGAGGCATGCATCACCACCGCTCCTCCTCCTACTATAGGCTCACTAAAAGACAATTCTTCTACACTCTCTTTTCCCTTGGCACGCCCGATTTTTGCTCCGAAAGCCAACAATTCATACTTGTCGTTCACAACCGTTGCCCCATCGATTGCAGTAAGCCCCGACAAATGCTCCACTTCTCTTTTCAGAGCAGTCTGCCAAAAGATCTGGCTCGCCTCTTTCCTGTCTTGCATGAGTAACTTGGACAAGCCACGAAATGAGGGCTGAACCCCATACTGAATGGGCTTTACAATAGACTGAAGCCAGTTATTATGTTCAGATGGCACAACAAGGAGTGTTCCTCCCCGTTGATGCGAACGCATTGAAACGGCAATCTGGATCAGCACATTAACCGAATCATTCCAATAGGATGGAGCAGTTAAATCTAAAAGGGAAAGCAGCATTGTTGGCCAATCATGGGACCTCGGAGAAGAATTATCTACGATCTTAATCTGCTCGCCTTTCAAAACTGCAATATTTGTATATTTTCCAAAACCATAGATCCTTCTGTGTTTAATAACAAGCAGGCCTGGTTCAGACACATCCAGTACAAAGCAAAAATTTGGAATACTTAACGTTGTACCCCATACATACAACTCTTCCCCATCATGCCAGATGCCCAAATGAATACCGGCGCGTTCAACACCAGGTGCAATCTTTGTCAGCGTACCTGGATTTAAAGGAAGATTATTTTTAAATAGCAGTGGATTACCCGCCTGTTCCGGTGGCAAAAAAGCCAAAGAGATCTTAGGCGAATGTCCTTCTTCTTTACGAAGGCTGGCCCAGAAGGTGGCATCAATAATATGCTCTACCAGATGAGCAACAGGCAGTGGGGCAAGATCTTCCTCTCCACTTTCCTTTGCAGCAGATAAATGCTGTGCGAATATGGCTTCCACTTTGGGAGCAATTATCTTTGCGGCCTGGTAGGTTGACTGGTAAATCATGGCTTAAAGTTAACATATTCCGGCTAAATAAAACACCAGTCTAAGTCATTTACAAAACACAAAAACTGTGCTTTGCACCACAATAAAAAACGCAAAAACTATTTAGAATTCTTTTTCAGTTCTTCAATTTCTTCATAGCATTGAATAAGTTTAGCCTGCAGATCTACAATTGTAGAGGTCTTTTGTTGTATTTGCTCCACAAGCTCCAACTTATCTGTATCTATATGCCCACCTTTGTCTTCATCTTCAAAGAAAAAGGACGGTTTTACTTTAAATAATTCTGCGATCTGGAAAATTCTTGAAACATTAATATCTGTAATACCGGTCTCCATTTTAGAAAAAGCAGGAATAGAAATTCCTAATTTTTTTGCGATCTGCTCCTGGCTGTTTTCTATCTTTTGCCTTAAGCTTCTTATTCTTAGCCCAATTCTGTTCATATTGATCTTATTATCGATTCTTATTTATACACCGAAGTTAAACATACTGCAACGCAATGCAAAAATATATTATGCCACAAAAAAAAATATATTGCAAAAAGCAAAACTTTGACCATAGAGCAATATCAGATTATCAGTCGCAAAATATTGCAAAATCCACCTTAAAAACGCAATAAGATCCATTTTCTTATGATGATATAAACCAATAAATCATGATCTATAACCAAAACCAACAATAAAATATTTAATGATTTGGTTATGGATTTCTAATCGCTGTTGTCTATCAGATAGGAACAATGACCTTAAAGCTCATATTTCTTCCAATATTATAAATACCGGATCTCCCATCAGGAGAAGCACTGTAATATTCAAAATACTTAAGCCTGTTTAAATGGGACTGATAAGCCAGGTCAAATAAGTTCTCGCCCTGGATAAACAGATCAAAAAGTTTTCTACCTTTCTTTGTCTTGAATGCAGCTCCGATACCCGCATTAAAAAGGGTATATCCTCTGGTAAAGGTTTCCGTATCATCAAGTGAATAAAACCGGTTTTGATCCGCATATCTATCCAGTTCTATTTTAAAATAAGGCTCTTGGATCCTCCCTTTTCTTTTTAGTCCGGTAAATTTAAGCTCTGAGCGGATATGTAAGGGAGGAAGTAAAGGCAAATACACTCCATGGGTTTGGCCGGTCACATAAGAAAGACTATTATTAAAACTAAACCATTTTAATTGATCAGGATGGATATTCAACGTCGTCTCCAGTCCATACAACCTGGCTTTTGACTGTTGATACTGATAAGTTAAATTACCAGGAACAATAACAACAGGATCTCCGTTTTTATCGGTTAACCTGGCCTGGTAAATGTAATTCTGAATGTGATTATTAAATACTTCAAAACTGAAGTCCAAATCCTTGAGATAGGCAATAAAGCCCACATCTTCCTGTAAATTAAATTCCGGAACGAAATTCCTATTGCCCAGATAAACAATATGAGCACCCGGATCCAAGCCATTCGAGCCGATTTCGGTGATGTTAGGCGCCCTGTAGCCCCTGGCAATATTGGCTTTAACCAGCAACCGCTCTGTGATATTATAGGTCAGCCCAAGGCTTCCCGAAAGGCCTTTATAAACATGGCCAAAGGCTGGAAATTGCAAGTTAGCCTGAACGATCTCTGCGCCTGTTGCCCGCTTTTGGAAGCCATTGGCAGGATTTGCCCCTACATAAAAGTCATTCCAGCTGATATTGCGATGATCAAATCTAAGCCCCCCTGATATGTCTATTTTTCCAAACGTCTTTTTTGCAAATAAGAATACACCCAAATCAAAGAGATTGTAATCTGGAATAGGAAAATCGGTCGCATCTTTGCTTCTGTTGCCTTGATACATTCCGCTCAACCCGACAGTACTCTCCCAGCCTTTAATTGCCGGCAAATTATATTTCACATCAAAATTAAGTGTATTCAAGACCACATAAAGTCCTGCCTGCCGGGCCAGGGTTGGATGATTATATTCCCTTCTGATGCTTTGCTGTCCCCCCAGCAAAACAGACAAACTCCCTTCTCCAAGATTAATCTGACTGGTGTTGTAAAGCCGGTAATGCTGTATATGCTGATGTAGTGGAACAATAGAATAACTTTTTAATAAATTTTCCGGTACCAGCGGCCGGTGCTTGATGTCGTCTCCACCATCAAGTACTTGATAGGTGAATTTTCTGCTCAGGGAGTCCCTGCTCCCGTCCGGAATTTCCTGAAGATTATCATAGGCATTTGCAGCAATTTTACTAAATCCCCATTTTTTGTCCAGCCTGGCACTTCCCGATAAATTATATTCCCTAAATCCTGTCCCATATACCCATCCATCTACCTTGTTGTGATAATTATGTGCAAATTTCCCTGTTGCCCTAAATGCGTATGTCCAGTCATTTTTAACATAACCCAGCCCCAGTGAACTCGCGAACATCCCATTATTGGTATGATAATCCTGTGTAAAATCACCTTTTAATAAGCCCTCCGGAAATGCCGGCCGCTCCGGAATCATATTGATCACACCAGCAACAGCATCAGAACCATAGGTCAGGCTTGCAGGCCCTTTAACAACTTCCACCCTTGAAATCCCATATTGGTCGATTTCAATACCATGCTCATCTCCCCACTGCTGTCCTTCCTGGCGTAAGCCATCGTACAAAGTAAGTACCCGGTTATAACCTAAGCCTCGTATAAAGGGTTTAGAAATATTTGGTCCGGTGGTTACAGCACTCACGCCAGGTACACCTTTTACAATAGCATCTATAAGGTTGTTATTTGTATTTTGATCCATCGCCCTCTTGGAGAGTACAGCAATAGGCACCGGGCTTTTTCTTAAAACTGTTCCCCGACTGACTCCGGTTACAACAACCTCATTTAAATTAGAAACCTTAACCTGACTTGTATCTGTTTGAGCAAAGGAGCAGATAACGGTAAAGAATAAGGGGATCAGCAGGTAATATTTTTTATAAGAAGCACATTTTTCAGCATTCATAAAATTGGTTTAAGCAAGTCTAAAATTAGATTATTATATCAGCAAAACTAAATAAGTTAGATTAATCTAACAAATAAACTTTGATATATATTGCTTTATATTTGTATGATGTTATCGTATACTGAAGAGAATTACCTGAAAGCGCTGTTTAAAATATGCAGTCAATGTGAGGGAAGGCCAGAAGCTGGTACAAATGAAATGGCTGCCTATCTGGGTGTTAAACCTGCTACAGCTACTGACATGTTCAAAAAACTGAAAGAAAAGGGATTAGTTGATTATGAGCGGTATGGCAAAATTTCATTAACGGAAATTGGAAAAAACAATGCTTTAGCTATTCTGAGAAAGCATAGGCTCTGGGAAACCTTTTTGTATCAAAAACTGGATTTTAGCTGGGATGAGGTCCATGAGGTAGCCGAACAGCTGGAACACATTCAATCTGAAAAGCTTGTCAGTAAATTGGAAGATTTTTTGGGTTATCCTGAATTTGATCCTCACGGTGATCCTATTCCGAAGGCGAATGGCGATATGCCTCCTACGGCTAAAATGATTCTTTCGGATCTTAAAGCTGGAGAAGGTTGCCGGGTTGTTGCAGTAAAAGATACATCAGTTGTATTTTTACAATACCTAAAGCGATTGGGCATCAGTATCGGAACAAAAATCACTGTTATTGAAAAAGTTTCCTTCGACGGCTCTGTTCAGGTATCCATAGATGATCAGGAGGCCCGAAATGTTTCAGTTAAGTTTGCAGACAGTTTATTTGTAGCCAAATAACCACTTAAAAAAAATTATGTCAACAGAAATAAAATGCCCTAATTGTTCCCATTCCTTCCCTATAGAAGAGGTCATGGCTGAAGAATATAAAAAAGATCTTCGGGAAAAAATGATGTCCTTTACCAAACAAAAGGAAGAAGAATTTAAGCAAAAGCAACTAGAGTTTACGCAGCAGCAAAAGCAGTTGGAACAAACTTTTGAACGGAGAGAACAACAACAATCTAAGCTTTTTGAAGAACAGCTGGCCAATGAAAAGAAACAACTTCAGGAAACGTTGGAGGAAAATCTGCGAAAAACAGTTGCCGGGGATTTCGAGAACAGACTTCGGTTACTTGACAATGCCAATAAAGAACAGGAAGAAAAACTAAAACTTGCCCGCTCGAAAGAATTGGAATTCTTAAAAAGGGAGCAGGAAATCAAAAATAAAGAAGAAGAACTCGAACTTCAGATGCAGCGCAAACTTCAGGAACAGCGTGCAGAGCTTGTAGAACAAATCCGTAAACAGGAGGCTGAAAAAAGCACACTCAAGGACACGGAACATCAACTTAGGGTAAAAGAACTCGAAAAGCAACTGGATGATCAAAAAAAGCTTGCGGAAGAGATGAAACGTAAGGCAGAGCAGGGCTCTATGCAATTGCAAGGTGAGGTTCAGGAACTTATCCTGGAAGAATTACTTAGAAATGCTTTCCCTTTTGATCTGGTTACCGAAGTTGGAAAAGGGGTTAGGGGTGCAGATTGTATCCATCACATACGCAATCAGTTTGGGCAGGAATGCGGAAAGATCATTTATGAAAGCAAACGAACAAAAGACTTCTCCATGGATTGGATTGAGAAGCTAAAAAAGGACATGCGCAGCGTTGGCGTTGATGTGGCTGTAATTGTTACACAAGCTTATCCGAAGGGAATGGATTGCTTTGGAGAAAAGGATGGGGTATGGATTTGTTCCTTTGATGAAGTAAAAGCAGTCTCCTACATGCTTAGAGATGGAATTGTTAAATTATTTACCGCAAATAAATCTCAGGAAAACAGAGGCGACAAAATGCATATGCTTTATGACTACCTCACCAGCAATGAGTTTTCTGAGCAATGGAAAGCCATTAGAGAAGGATTTATGAGCATGAAGCTTTCTATCCAAAAAGAACGCGATGCCATGGAAAGGCTGTGGAAGGCGAGGGAAAAGCAACTGGAAAAGGTACTTCTTAATGCAGCTCATATCCGGGGATCTGTAGAAGGCATAGCCGGAACCGACAGCATCCAGTTACACCTTACAGACGAAGAAGACGATGCATTACTATTGGAATAGCCTGTTCCTAAAAGGACCAGGCAACAAAACGGCTGATTTTCTGACCTTGTGCCATATCAATCGTCTGTACATGTAATGCACCTGCTTTTTCCGCATAGCCATAAACAAAAGGAAGGTTTGAACTTTTTGAAACAAGCGTAGTGAACCATTTACACTGTCCCGAAAATTGATGACTTTCCTCTATCATGGTACGGATAAACCCCAACTCCCCACCTTTACACCAAAGCTCGACGTTCTGCCCTCCAAAATTAAGCACATTCTTTGGCTTACCTAAATTACGGAGCTTACGTTGTGTTCCGGCTGCTGCTTCGGCCGCAGAAGCGTGAAAGGGTGGATTGCACAAACTCATATCAAAAGATTCTCCAGGTTTTATAATGCCTTCAAAAATATGCCGGGGATCCCGCTGCAGACGGATCTGTATTGCAGCTCTTAAGTCCTCATTGGCAGAAATAATATTTTCTGCGGATTGCACTGCTCCCCGATCGACGTCAGAGCCTACAAAGGTCCAGCCATATTCCTGATGTCCGATAATCGGATAAATACAGTTCGCACCTGTTCCAATATCCAAGATTTTAACTGATTTTCCTGTGGGGATTACTCCATGATTTGACGCAGCTAACAGATCCGCCAGATAGTGAATATAATCCGCACGCCCCGGAATCGGCGGACAAAGATAATTTTCTGGAATATCCCAGTGTTTTATTCTATAGTACTGTGCAAGCAGCGCCTTGTTCAAGGTTTTAACTGCACGGGGATCAGCGAAATCAATGGATTCATCTCCGAAAGGGTTGATAAGAACAAAGTCCCGCAGATCCGGGCAACTTTTCACTAAAAGCGAAAAATCGTATCTGGACCGGTGTTTATTTCTGGGATGCAGTTGTTTCTTTTCTTCTTTTGAGTCGGTTCCCATGGATTGTCGTTGCTGTGTTTTATCTTTACGCTGCAAATTAAAGTGTTTAGTTTAGCATTATTGACGTTTTAGTTGAAAAAGATATGTCAAAGTTCATACGAGGTTTTGGTTTTGCAGGTAAGGGGCTCTATTACGCATTTAGAACACAGGTCAACTTCAGATTTCATTGTGCTGCTGCTTTGGTTGTCGTATTTTCCGGCTGGTACTTTAATTTGAACCAAACAGAATGGTTATGGATTCTGCTGTCCATAGCGATGGTGTTGGTTTTAGAGTTGGTTAACACTGCAATTGAAGCCCTTGTTGATCTGGTCTCCCCTGAGTATCATCAGAAAGCGGGCATAGCAAAAGACACCGCAGCTGCAGCTGTATTGGTAGCCGCCCTCCTGGCTGCTTTGATCGGCTTAATCATTTTTATACCAAAAATTATATAAATGCTGCATAAAACCAGAGGAATCGTTCTAAAAACGACATTGTATGGCGAAGGCAGTGTGATTGTGCAAGTTTTTACTGAAAAATTTGGCATCCAGTCGTATATCATTAATGGGGTTAAAAAACCTAAGGCTAAAATCCGGATGAATATGCTTCAACCGCTGCATTTGCTGGATATGGTCGTTTACCATAAAGCAAACACCAGTCTGCAGCGTATTTCTGAATTAAGAACATCTCCAATATTCAGAACAATACCTTATGATATCGTTAAAAGTTCTATTATTTTGTTTCTGAATGAAGTATTGTATAAAAGCATACGACAACAGCACACAGACGAGAATTTGTTCAGCTTTATTTTCAATGCTGTATCCTGGTTTGACGAGTGCGAAATGGCAGATGCCAGCTTTCACCTCGCGTTTTTACTAAAGTTATCCCGCTTCCTTGGATTTGCTCCCCGTACGGAAAACAAAAATGGGCAGAACTACTTCGATCTACAGGAGGGGGAATTTAAATCCATGCCACCTGTCCACCCGCATTTCATGAATAAAACAGAGGCAGAGCTGTTTATTTCTCTATTTTCTACACCATTTGAAAAAATTAATGAAATAAAATTAAACAACTCCACGAGAAGGACCATCGTAGATAAAATTCTGATTTTCTATACTTTACATACCGCTTCCTTTGGAGAAATCCGCTCCCATCAAATCCTTGAAGAGGTCTTATCTTAAAATTTTAGAAAAGTTTTTTGGAGTTTTAATTTAGAGGTGTATATTTGCACTCCCGATCACAAGGGACAATAAATAAAAAGAACCAAGGGGAGATTAGCTCAGCTGGTTCAGAGCACCTGCCTTACAAGCAGGGGGTCACTGGTTCGAACCCAGTATCTCCCACAAAAACAGCAGCTCAGCTGTTTCAAAACAAAAAGAGCAGAACCGAAGGGAGATTAGCTCAGCTGGTTCAGAGCACCTGCCTTACAAGCAGGGGGTCACTGGTTCGAACCCAGTATCTCCCACTCTACAAAAAGGACAACATCAATGATGTTGTCCTTTTTTCATATGTATACTTCCGGCAGGTTCAGACCTTTGACCTGGTCGATAAAACAACTACACAAGATCCCATAAAGGCAATAAATACAAATGCAATGCGTAAAGTAAACGCACCAGACAAGAAGCCAATCACCGGAGGTCCAATTAAGAAACCGATAAAACCAATGGTAGAAACAGCTGCTATAGCGGCTCCCGGAGACATCGTTTTGGATCTGCCAGCAGCGCTGTATACCATAGGTACCACAGAAGAAACTCCGGCACCCACCAACATAAAACCTATAATTGCCGTTGGAAGAGCCGGAAAAATAACTGCAATAAGCAAACCCATTGTGCTTAATGCCCCGCTGACCTGTAGCGTAGTCTTTAACCCAAAGTGTGCAGAAAATTTATCCGCAACAAAACGGCCTAAAGCCATAGTACACATAAAAGCAGTATACCCAGCGACCATCCATCCTTTTTCAGCCAATACAATTTTTTTAAAGTAAATGACACTCCAGTCAAACATTGCCCCTTCACAGACCATCGAACAGAAAGCAATCAGCCCCAGGGTAATCAGAGACTTATCCGGAATCGCAAAAGCCGACCCGGTATGCACTGGTTTGCGGTCATTATGTAAATATCGCCAGCATACGACTACAGAAATCACCGTAACCGCAGCAATACATATAAAGTGCGGCGCAGGCAAAATTCCTTTTCCAATCATAAAGGTTCCAATCCCCGCCCCAACAAAACCAGCCAAACTCCAGACACCGTGAAAAGAAGCCATAATTGGTTTACGATACAAACCCTCCGTGGCCACAGCTTGTGTATTGACCGAAATATTAACCGCATTACTCGCCAGGCCAAAACCCACTAAACAAATGAGCAGCTGATAAACTTCTGACACTACCCCAAGAGTGATGAGCATAAGGCCATACATTACCAGTGCCGCAGCCAAAAGCCTTCGGCTTCCTATTTTAGTAACCAGCCAGCCAGACAAAGGCAAGGAAAGCATCAATCCTACCGGTAATGCAAAAAGCACTGCTCCAAGGCCCGCATCAGATAATGATAATTTTTGCTGTATAGTCGCAATTCGCGATGCCCAGCTGGAAAAACACAATCCAGCCATAAAAAACATAGCAGCTACTGCTCCTCTGGTTACTTTCGGCGCATAACTCATGAAAGAGAATCATTTCGATATACCGAGAGCTGATAACTACCCGGTGTTACACCAACCAACTTCTTAAAGGTCCTGATAAAATAATTGGCATCGCTAAAGCCCAGCTCATAACTAATTGCTGCAATCTTGGCTCCTGGTCTGGCCAGAAGTTGTTTAGCTTTTTTGATCTTTTCCGTCAGAATATAATCATTGGGACTAATACCCAATTCGCGTTTAAATAAACGATAAAAAGAAGCTTTACTCATACAGGCCTTATTGCTGAGATTATTAATGCTGATCTTCTCATTCAGATTCGCTTTGATATAACCAATCACATAACCAAGGGGGCTATGATTATTACCTGCAACAGACCCGTCGGCAGCTTTTAAATTCTGTGTCTGAATAATTCTGACCAATAGCTCTTTTAAGGTAAGATCCGCAAGCACATCTTTCTCCCTGGATCCTTCTGAACAAATCCTGATGATTTTATTGATCAAAAAGGCAATATCTTCATTGTTATAGAAATGATATTCATCATAGCTTAATGACCACAACTCGTCCTGACCAGATCTGGGAAAATATTCGTTCAGATAGCGGATGGTTCTTTTAATTTGTTCCTGATCAATTGCAAGCGCGATACATTGTGCGGGTGTATGATCAGACGCTTCCGGAAAATCGATCTTCATCGTTTGGTCCGCAGGCACAATGACCGTTTCGCCAGGCAAATAGTCGAATCCCTCCTTATCAAAAAGATGCATCACCTTTTTGCCCCGCAGCATACTGGTGATCACAAAATCACTGAAGGTTAATGGAACCTTATAAGATTGCACATATGTTTCGAACACGTTCAGCTCGCAACGCTCCAATGTATAGGATGTCCTGTTTTCAACGAGCGTTTGAAGCCTGGCCTCCCTGCTCAGGTTAACCAGATCTAGTTTGTGTTGCATCATACCTACCCTTATTTTTGGTCAGCTATCTTCATCTCCATATTGGGAATACACGATATACTCAAATATACCTTTATTTCAATAGTGTTACAAAGCCTGCAACAATAATGCTACCAGTTGCAACTATTCTCCTATCCTTCCAGCGATTTACCAACTAGGTTTGTATCAACCAAATATAATACATCATGGAACAGCTTGTAAAAAGACCCACCTTTAAATCACAATATGACAATTACATCGGCGGAAAATTTGTTGCGCCGGTAAAAGGAGTTTATTTCGACAACATATCTCCTATAGACGGCAAGGTCTTTACCAAAGCCGCCCGGTCGAGCAAAGAAGACGTAGAACTGGCTTTGGATGCTGCTCATGCAGCTTTTAAGACCTGGGGAAAAAGTGCTCCTGCTTACAGAAGTAAAATATTACTCCAGGTTGCACAAAAAATTGAGGACAATCTGGAATACCTCGCCGCTGTAGAAACAATTGACAATGGAAAGGCTATCCGGGAAACTCTTGCCGCCGACCTCCCATTGGTGGTTGATCACTTCAGGTATTTCGCAGGTGTTATCCGCGCTGAAGAAGGATCTATCTCCGAGCACGACGAAAATACCGTAAGCATTGCACTTAATGAACCCATAGGGGTTGTTGCTCAAATTATCCCATGGAATTTCCCTTTATTAATGGCCACCTGGAAGATCGCACCCGCACTGGCAGCTGGCTGCTGTACTGTTGTAAAGCCCGCAGAACAAACGCCTGTCTCTATCATGGTCCTGATGGAACTCATCGGAGATATTTTACCTCCCGGCGTCCTGAATGTTGTCAATGGCTACGGAATAGAAGTAGGCAAACCTTTGGCCACTTCCACCAGGATCTCCAAAGTTGCCTTTACAGGAAGTACCACTTCCGGGCGGCTGATCATGCAATATGCCGCAGAAAATATTATTCCTTCGACCATGGAACTCGGTGGAAAGTCTCCGAATATCTTTTTTGAGTCTGTAGCTGATCACGATGATGATTTTTTTGACAAAGCTGTGGAAGGCGCAGTAATGTTTGCTTTAAACCAGGGCGAAATTTGCACTTGCCCGTCCAGGCTGCTGATCCAGGAAAGCATCTATGACAAATTCATAGCGCGGGTCATTGAACGGACAAAAGCAATTAAAACCGTCCATCCACTCGACAAGTCAAGCATGATGGGGGCCCAGACTTCCAATGAGCAGTACCAAAAAATATTATCCTATTTAAAAATAGGTAAAGAAGAGGGGGCAGAAATTTTGACCGGCGGAGAAATTAACCACCTGCCAGGAGAACTGGAAACCGGTTATTACATCGAACCAACTATATTTAAGGGCCACAACAAAATGCGGATTTTTCAGGAAGAGATTTTTGGACCAGTGGTTTGCGTAACTACATTTAAAACCGTAGAGGAAGCAATAGAAATTGCAAACGACACCTTATATGGTCTTGGAGCCGGCGTCTGGACAAGAGATGCCCACGAGATTTACCAGGTGCCCCGCGCTATAGAAGCAGGCCGTGTTTGGGTAAACCAATATCATGCTTATCCTGCACATGCACCATTTGGAGGTTATAAAAAATCTGGCTTTGGCCGGGAAAACCATAAGATGATGCTTGATCATTACAGACATGTTAAAAATATGCTGATCTCTTATGACAAAAAGAAATTAGGTTTTTTCTAGGTTTATGATTCAAAAGGCGCCTCAACATCTTGAGGTGCCTTTTTTACCCGATAATCAAATCCCCATGAGCACCAAAAGAATTTTAGTAACAACGGCGGCCGCGGCCGTTATCCATACACTTCAGGAAGAATATGGTGATCTGATGTTTCATCAAAGTGGCGGTTGTTGTGAAGGATCTTACCCACATTGTTTTGAAAAAGGCGGTTTTCTCCTGGGGTCTAATGATGTCTGTCTGGGAGAAATAGAAGGCTGTAAATTTTATATGGCCGGCGATCAGTTTGCCTACTGGAAACATACACAACTTACCCTCGATGTGATGGAAGGCAGGGCAGCCAGTTTTTCACTGGAATCTACCCTGGATAAAGGATTTCTCATACACTCCAGGTTATTTACAGAAGAAGAGCTCAAGGAGCTGGAACCTGTGCACACCGCAGATGGGGACCTGATTCTGTAATTCCAAATACCCCCAAAACAAATTCCTTTTCCAACTGTTTTTGAATTAACTAAACAATTCAAAGCTATGGAAAAGCAAGAAATCAAAGACCTCTTAGAAATCATTGACCAGCAAGTGAGCTCATCCATTTTAGGTGGAATGCACGAAAAATACGATGAACTTGAGCAACTTGGTTATATCGAAATCCACAAAGGAGCTGTTCAGCACTCCGCCAATCTTACCCCGGCCGGCCTCGCTTACCTGGAGGAATTAAGACATCATTCCGTTTAGCCGTTAAAGTTTCCAGTGAACAAAGCGGTGAGGGAAAGGCCCCTCACCACTATACGTATTGCATTATAATTAATCATTCTTTTGGGTCAACGAAAATGGCAGGTCATCCTTATTCAATCCACGTGTTTTCTCCGGTTGACTGCTCATTTCCAGTTTCAACACGCCACCCCTCAGCAGATCCCCGTGTTTAATAAAGTTCCGGGTATAATTCTTGCCATTTAAAGCGGCAGATTTAATGTAGACGTTTTCTTTGCTGTTGGCAGCAGCATCGATCACAAATGTCTTTCCATTCTCCAGCTTAATGGTGATCTTCTTAAACATCGGACTACCCAGTACATATTCATCTGTACCGGGAGTTACGCTGTAAAAGCCCAAAGCGCTGAGCACATACCAGGAAGAAGTCTGTCCCTGGTCTTCATCACCAGGATAGCCATTTTCTGTCGAATTATAGAGTTTATACATAATATCTCTGGCATGATACTGTGCTTTCCAGGGCTCACCTGCATAATTATACAGGTAAGGCATATGCTGTATAGGCTGGTTACCATGCGCATACTGCCCCATATTAGCCATCACCATATCGAACATCTCATGGATCATGCCGCCATAACTCCCTACATTTACCCGGTTGGGCTCAGAAAACACAGAATCCAGTTTTGCTACAAAATTCTGTTTCCCTCCCATTAAATTGACCAATCCTTGTATATCATGGAAAACCGACCATTGCCAGTGCCAGGCATTCCCTTCAGTATAAGGCCCTCCCCATTCTACAGGATCAAAATTCGATTTCCATTTCCCGGTATTGTCCTTGCCCCTCATAAACCTTGTTGAAGCATCGTATACATTTTTGTAATTGTACATCTGGCGGGAAAACACATCGGCATAAAAGTCTTTACCCGTCATCCTGGCCAGCGTATATCCGCAAAAATCATCATATGCATACTCGAGTGTCTTTGCCGTTGCTTCTCTATATTGCGGGTAAGGCACATAGCCCAATTCATAGTACTCTTTCCAGCCATCTCTTCCATTGGCAGGTCCCCAGGGTCCTTTATGAGTTGCCTCGTGCAAATATGCCTTTAAAGCCAGTTCCGGATCGAAGGTATGGATCCCTTTAGCCCAGGCATCTGCCAGCAAAGAAATGGCATGATTACCAATCATACTTCCAGCCTCACTAGGGAATGACCAGGAAGGCAACCAGCCACATTGTTCGTAAGCCTCCAGTAATGCCTTCATATACCGCCCATGCATAGTTGGATGAATTAGGGTATTCAAAGGAAATTGGGCGCGGAAAGTATCCCAGAATCCTGTATCGGTAAACATATAGCCGGGATGTATCTTTCCGTCGTAAGGACTGAAATAGTAAGGCTGACCATTTTTATCCACTTCATAATATTTCCTGGAAAACAAACTGGCTCTAAAGAAGCAAGAATAAAAAGTAGCTTTATCCTCTTCTGATCCACCCTCTACTGTGATTTTCCCTAAGGATTGGTTCCAAATCTTTGCCGCATTCTGACGGGTCTGCTCCAGCGTTTTATCTTTTCCAAGTTCTGTATCCAGATTAAGCTGGGCCTGTTCTGCACTAATATAAGATGAAGCCACCTTTACCTGAACTTTTGAACCTGGTGCAAACTCCACGTATGCCCCTTTACCCTCGCCTTCTGCAGCCACTGCATTGGCCTGGATACTGTTCTTTTTATTCTCCCAGGTACCCCAGGCTTTAAGGGGCTGATCAAATTTGATCACAAAGAAATTCTTAAATCCCTCTTTAAATCCCTCTCCATTATTCACATAACCCGTGATCATTCTTTCCTTGGGAAAGATGCTGACCCCGCTCAGGTGTGTATAACCATCCAGTACGAGATAACTCTTTTTACCTTTGGGATAGGTAAATCTCAAATGTGCACCACGTTCAGTAGGTGAGATCTCGGTTGCAATCTGATTGTCAAACTGTACTTTGTAATAATCTGGCTTGGCGATTTCATTTGCATGGCTAAACTTTGCTTCCCTTGCATTTTCATCCACAATAAGTTCGTCGATTAGTGGCATAAAGGAAAATACCGCATAATCCCTGGTCCAGGAACTGCATTGATGCGCCTGCTGGAATCCGCGGATATGATCTTTCTTGTACTGATATTTCCAACCATCACCGTTTCTGCCGGTTTGTGGTGTCCAGGTATGCATGCCAAATGGCAATGCTGTTGTCGGATAGGTATTTCCACGGGTCAGTTCATGGCTGGAATTGGTTCCCTGAAGGGTATTGACATAACCGACCAGATTTATTTGCTGTGCAAAACTCTTCGGCCCCCATAGACCCAGAAAAATAAAGAATAAGAATTTAGGTTTCATATATGTGTTGTGTTTATTTTACAGATTAATGTTAACCTCTACACCTTCGCTATAATTTTCAAAGCCCAATAATAAGGTATTGGATTTTTCGTCCCAGACATTTTGAATGAGCGTTAAATCTTTACCTTCGGTTTTTACAGTAATGTCAGTTGGTTTCGCTCTTAATAAGATCCGCATCATGTTATTGGTTTTTGCAGCACCTTTGGCGGTAAATGAATATTCTTTTTTAGTAACCACTTCATTGGTTACCCTTGATGCAGCGGCCAATACTTGTGGTTTATTTTTGTTTTCGGCACGATTAACGTCATAAAGATAAGCCTGCGTACCGGGTTGAATGATTTTTTGATTAAGGATAGGCAAAGCAGGATTAAACAAATCTATAAATTGCCCGTTTAAGATAAGTGGTTCTTTGTTTACCTCATCTAAAACCGCAGCAATGGTAAATGGTCCACGCTCTAAAACAAAATTGTTTTTGGTAATCAGTTCCTTTGCATTTTTCTCATAAGCTTTTTTAACCATGGCCAAAAACTCTACATCTCCGTTAGTTTGGATGACCAGCTCTTTAGGATCTTTTCTAATTAAAAATACTTTCCCCTTTCCAGCTTGGTATTGGATAACTCCATCGGTTACATTGATTCCCAATTGCTTAAATAAATGTTCTGATGGCGCTTTGTAGGTATTCCCATTGGTATTCCACCATTCTTTTACATTTTGAAACGGATCATTATCTCTTCCATAATACAAAAGTGTACCTCCATTTTTAATCCATTTGGCCAGCTCATTGTGGTAATCAGCAGATAGCGGTTTCATGTTTGCGTAGCTCATAATCAGTACATCAATATCTTTCAGTGTATTTTTATTCGCCAGGTTTTCTATATGTACTGTTTCTATTGGAATCCCTCTTTTTAACAATGGAATAGCCATTCCGTAGAAATTAGAAAGCTGAGGATCATCATAACCTGCATGCGTTGGAAAACGCTGAAACATCATAGAGTTTGAAAGCAAAACACCAATTCCATGACTTCCATTAAGTTTATTTTTTGATAATGGCATTTGATTAAGCGAATTAACCATTACCTGCATTTGAGTTGCATAATCAGGAGAAATAGGTTGCTTTTCTGCAATACCTTCTACCTTAAATTTGCCTTTATAAATGCGATTTGGCCAAGGCATTACCTCATAATTATCAACCATTGGGTACAACAATTGTGCGGTAAATGTAGCCTGATAATTTACTTTATAGTCATCCCAAGATCTGGTCCTGTCTTCTATCGGATCGGTTAGGAAAAATATCTTTCTTCCAGTTGGGGCTGTCATAGAAACCATTGAACCATACTCCAAAAAGGCATTTTCAAATACTCTTTCTTTCTCTTTACCGTTAAAGTAAATAGGTTCTCGTGATGTTCCTGTCCATACTTGTGCAATATACCCATCCATACCTTCCAAATTAGCTAAACTTGCCTCAGGGCTTACAATTTGCCATGAAGAATAGTTGATTAACGAATGTGTTGGCACATAACATTTAACCCTTTTTCCTTTGCTTTCGCTATAAGATTTAACATAACTAAAAACCTCTTTCAAGGCCTTAAAATAGAGTTGATACTTCAATTTGGAAGATAAATAAGTAGCCTCAGGCGATTCATGCTGTGCCATCCAAGGGAAACCATAGTAAGCCTGCCATTCTTTTTTAAAAGCTTCACCATAACCTGCCCTTGCCCAAAACTCGGGTTCTTCTAAATAAATTGCAGTAACGCCCGCGTCAATAGCTCTTTTAACATGGGTTTTCATGTAAGCTAAATAATTTTCAGAAGGCACAATGTAAGGTACATTTTCACCATGCCAGATGGTTTCACCATTACGCATTACCTGTCCTTCATCGAGATGTTTTTTGCCATCCCATTGTCCTAAAAAATAATCTTTATACTGCCCCCAAGCGATTCCAGTCATAAACTGTACTTCATAACCTTTATCCCGGTAGCTTTTTACGCGTTGTTCAAAATTTCCGCCATCGTCATTTATGCCGTAAACCATAGCAATATCTGCACGGATATCATAATCAGGACTCCATGATGCAGAAGCCTGAAAAGACGTTTTTTCCTTTGTTTTAAGTTGTGCAAATAAATCGCTTTGTTGCAAAAGAAAAATAGTGACTAACGTTGCATAAACTTTTAAATTTTTCATTTAAATAATTTTTAATAAACAATTTAAGAATTACTGAGCAGGTGCAAATAACTGCATAAAGGCTACAGCACTGCTCGATTCGTAAGATTGAACAGGACCAACAGGACAAGCAATTTTGTAATTTCTATGCATTATTTCACGGGTTTGATCACGATTATTCCATGCACTGTTTGCATTGAATACTGCCCATTTAGCAAAGTCTCCTTCTGGGTTCACCTTCACCAATTCTGCCAGGTATTGTGCGAAAACTGCTTTTAAAACACTCTGCTCATTCCAATCTCCTTCTGCAGGTAGAATACCGTTAGCATCACTCATAGTTGCTTTTGTATAATTGGCTGCAAGCTTAGCATCATCCAAGTAATTTCGGTCATTCTTGTTGTTTGATTTACAACCTGTTAATCTTATATTTTCCATAAATTTGGATTTTTATGGGTGAAGAAAAATCAAGGTTGTACCTGTTTTTATGCGACAGGTACAACCCTAAATAATTATTTAACAATACTCGTTACCAACCTGGATTTTGAACCATTAAGTCATCAGAGTTTACATCTTTTGCTGGAATTGGGAATAAATAATGTCTTTTAGTAAACACTCTGGTCTCGAAAGGCACAACTGTCAAGAATTCAGGAAGATTTTTAGAAATATTTAAGCCATAAATTGGTCCGTTGTCTTTTTCTTCGGCAATTTTCCATCGCCTGGTATCAAAATACCTGACATTTTCAAATGCAAGTTCTACTCTTCTTTCCTTTCTAATGGCATCGCGCATTAAATCCTGACTGGCCGGGGCAGGAATTTGACCTGCACCCGGACCATAAGTTGGGATACCAGCTCTTTCTCTGATTTGGTTTAGATAGATTAAAATATCAGGATCTCCAGGTGTTGATTCATTTAATGCTTCAACATAATCCAGAAATAAATTACCAACCCTGTATAAAATGCAGGGGCGGTTACTTTCTCTCCAATTACCCAAACCCATCGCTTTGCGTACAATATAACCCGTAACCGAGTAATCATTACCGCCTGTAGCTTTACCCGAGTTACCATTATTGTTCATCTCTGTAATGATGTTGCCATAAGTTGTATTTAACCAAACGCTGTTGTGGTAAGTGATGTTCACGTAAAACCTTGGCTCACGATTAACCCATTGATTATACGTATCGGTAGCAATCGGGCTTCCTGGTGCTTTGTAACTGGTCGTTCCGCTGGTAATATAGCCAGAACCTGGATCATCAATACTTTTTCCATTGGCCATAAAAAATGCGTCAACCTGATTTTGCGTTGCCGCCAAACCGCCTGAACCTCTAACTTCAGAATTTTTACCATTGTGATATGGTGTTAACTCATATTGTCTTGCTTCAATTGAAGCATCAATTCTCGACATGATGATCTCACTGTTAAAGCGATCAATAAAAACATCCCGGCAAGACAGGTATGGACTAAAATTACCAGAAGCATCATTTTTTCTGAACAAACTGTAGGTTCCAGGAACAAACTGAGTGATATAAGCTTTATAAGCATCTGATGCTCTCTTCCATTTGCCCGCATCATAACTTTGACTGATCAGTTGTTTACCATCTTTATTTTTAAGGTTTGCCATATCTGGATTACCATTATACAATGGACTGGCCGCTAGCAAATAAGCTTGCAGGCGGTAACTTAAAGCCATACCTTTAGTAATGCGACCATAATTATTATCGTTTATAGGATTTACCGGCAAATTATCTGCGGCTATTTGCAATTCAGAGGCAATGTAATTAATACATTCATCAAAGCTGCTACGTGCTAAACGTATACTTTCGGATGGAGCATCTGGCGCAATTACTTGTTCGCCTAAAAGAACTACTGGTCCGTAAGTGCGTAACAGATAAAAATAATACATGGCCCTTAAAGCTCTTGCTTCATTTTTATATTGATTAATTAACTGTGGAGTAATATCTTGGGTAACTTTATCAATATTGGCAATAAAGAAACTTGCAGAGCGGATACCTTTATAGTAATTGTTCCAGTAATCGTTTACGAAACCTGAGTTTGCATCCCAGCTGCCAATGTTTACATTATTGGCCTGATTAAAGCCCCAAACAAATTCAGCTTCATCAGCAGCACCTGTCCAAATACCTGCATTTCTACCTGTATTTGGATTTCTTTGTCCAAATTCATCTGGAATCCAGGAGTATACGTTATTTAAAAACTTCTCTGCAGTTGCCCTGTTGGTAAATGTTTCTTCAAGTGTTAACCTATCATTAGGTACCTGATCAAGGAAACCTTTTTTACATGAGGTAGCAAGTGTTAAGCAGGCTGAAAATGCGATCAATATATATTTTTTCATCAGAATATAATTTATTTTAATGGTGATGAATCGATCATGTGCTACCAGATTCTATTCATATCGGTTTGTGTATT